>Ga0209700_103206_pt1 | contig 31747 bp, 11 predicted proteins | sample SiratroredBW_FD_187528 | JGI IMG/M metagenome (GOLD analysis project Ga0209700, IMG submission 187528) | Root nodule microbial communities of legume samples collected from California, USA - Siratro red BW (SPAdes) (version 2) | ecosystem: Host-associated > Plants > Roots > Nodule | place: USA...
AAGAAAACAAAAAAAAAAAAAAAATAGCTTGAGAGAAAAGGAAGAGACTTACGAAGGTGAGACCCATGAGACCATCGGGTCGAATGCAACCGCCGTCATCCTTTAGCAAAAAATAGGTAGGTGTCACAACGATTGCCAATTTGACCAGTATCTCTGTTCTTGGATTCATTAGACTCCTAGGTGAAGATCTTCACTTCAAATCAAACACTACAATTAGGTTGAAGCCTAAGGTTCCAAAACCTACTTTATTTCGGAGTTTCTCCTCTCTTATAGTTTCCTTTCAAAAAAAAAAAAACATAATATTTTACTTCCTCCAAAATTAAATTTATGATAAATCATTTATAATGTTAATTTAATTATTAAGTTTTTTAAAATGTTGAAATTTAAAGTAAAATAATAATATATTTTTGAAAAAAAAGTACCATCTACAACTGTAGATATTATTTTTTTTCATATATTTTCAACTTCGATTAAAATTATATATTCTAAATGTATTGTACAGGATAATATACGTAAAAATTTTACTCAAATATATTATACCTTATACTATTTGATATTATAAAAAAACTTAATTATTAAATATTTTTACAATTTTCTATAGACTTGAGATCTTTAACACATTTTTTTTTATATCCACGACATCAAGTATGAGATGAGAAATAGTAATACTATAATAGGCCAATAAACTTAAGATATACTTTTAATAACTTCAAATTTAAGTTTATCTAAACTTTGTAAGACTTAAATAAGAAATTTGTCCATATAACCTATTGGGATCTATATATTTATTTATTTTTTAACTTTTGTACTTAATTTTTTTTATGTACCTAAATCAAGAACATAAAATATTAAATATAATTATTAAAATATCATGAAATATAATTAAAAAAATAAAACTAACATTATTCATAGTTATATTATAAACATGTTTAACATATAAATTTTTCAATGATTTCTACTATATTTAATAAGAAAATATATAATAAAATAACAGAGTTATCCACTTCTAGTTTTTCTCAATCATGATGCTCGTGTAGTTAACAACCCATGTTATAATATCATAAATAATGAACAAAAGTTTAATTTACTATTTAAAATAATACAAACAATTTAATATCTTTGCTTTTACATAATTATCATATCATGTAACAAACGAATTCATATGTCTCCCTGTTAACTCTGTGTTTGTACGAAAAAATTGATGTGTTAACAATTATTCATTTTTATATTTAATTTTTTTATTTCTAAATGTGTGTTTTCTTTTATTTTTTTTAATTTTCTATAACTGTTTTTATGTTTCTTCAACTAAAAACAAACAAGATATTCAAAAATAGAAAATAAAATTATTTAAATTTAATAAAAAAATACTTTAAAAAAGTAAGAAAATAATGAAAAAATTTACGTTATTGTAATTGAGTTAAAATAATAACATATAGTTTATAATCATATATATTTTAAGTGATTAGCAGCGTATAGTGTTTTAATATTATCATTCTCGGAATAAAAACATATACAACAATCAATTATATCCTTTACAAGAATATTAATTTAATGGGTCTAGATCCATATAATTAATTATAGACCATGCATTATTTATAAAAGAATATAATTAATTATATTATAGATATTATTAATAAAATATAATATATCAACCATCTTTTCATATATAATTTGATCATATATTTTAAGATAAAATTTACGGGTGAAAATGAATAAAATAGAAAATAAAATCATTTCGACTACAAGAAGCGAAACAAGATTTTAACTTACTTAATTGATTATAATTTATGTATGATTGATTGAGTAAGTATCTTTTGCAACAATTAAGTAAACACAAATTCACATAACTAATATTACATAACCATAGATTGTATAGTGTTAGTTAATAGTTATACTTAATAATAGATAAAATTGATTATCTATTATTTGTATTTCTGTTAGAATTATAACTGTGGTATCTTTGTTGTAGGAGAGTTTGTTAGAATTAATACTATGTTCTGATAAAGAAAATAAATTGAAAAATATTGTGTTTCTGAATTTTTTATTTTAGGTTTTACAATTCACAATAATTTAATCGATAAAAATATTTTCAAAAGAAACAGTGAGAAAATGTGCAGCTGGCACTTTAATTTGTTAATTGTAAAATGTAAAATACACATTTATCTCCAATTGAGAGGGAATACTAAATTTTATAATTTACAATAAATTATTAGATTAATTTTATTCAACCTAAATAAACAAATCTTTTTAAGTAGATTTTTTTTTGAGATTAGATAATTAGATTTTAACACATATAATATATGATAACCACGAAATCTTGGTACATCAAAACCACACGAGGTTTCTTTTACATCACAAAAATTAAGACACACAAGAATCATTTATCTAAATGCGACCATTCTTAGCCAAATCCCACTGAAACATATGTGGAAACAAATAACTAAAGATGAAGAAGATCATCTACAACTGAAGATATTTTTTTTTTTTCATATATTTTCAACTTTTATTTTTTCAACTTCGATTAAAATTATATATTCGAAATGTACTTGTACAGATAATATACGTAAAAATTTTACTCTAATATATTATAACTTAAACTATTTGATATTATAAAAAAACTTAATTATTAAATATTTTTATAATTTTCCATAAACTTAAGATTTTTAACACATTTTTTTTTATATACAGGACATCAAGTTTGAGATGAGAAATAGTAGTACTATAATGTTAAGTTTAATTATTAAGTTTTTTAAAATGTTGAAATTTAAAGTAAAATAATAATACATTTAAAAAAAAAGTACCTTCTACAACTTTTTTTTCATATATTTTCAACTTTTATTTTTTTCAACTTCGATTAAAATTATATATTTGAAATGTATTTGTACAGGATAATATACGTTAAAATTTTTCTCAAATATATTAAAATTGTTCGTGGATATTAATTACTTGAAAAAAATTGGTTATTTTTTATATATATAATATAAAAATTTGAGAAAGAAATTAAGGTTACATTAGAATTTAAAAAATAAAAACCAAATATATTAGTAGAAAAATATTAAAAAAAAAATGTACTATATAGTAAATCAAGACATAACCAAATATAGTACCAATTCATAATAGAATCATAACGGATTAACATAATATAACACACTAGCTTCATACTTCAAACCCACTACAACACTTATAAATATGATTTCAATCATCATAATGATACTTCTAAACTCTTACCTAAATCATATACACTCTCTACCCTTGAGCAGTAGCTGAAGTCAGTCGATGTCTGCCCAAAATTCGGCACATCTCATGCTCCTCCGCCACACTGACGCTAACACCCAAAGCCTCTACCAACCAACCTGCACCTCTACGTTCCAATCTGCACCTCTACGTTCCAATCTGCACCATGATATCATGCACCGCCTCTGCATCCAAGAGGATCTCTGGCCCCGAAATCTGCACCACCACGTGGCCCTCCTTGCATGACCCCATCGCCCGCCGCGTCATCTCCACCATCCCTAGCGGCTACCGCTTCATCTACTCCCACGCCTTCCTATCCCACCACACTCCCGGCTCCAACCGCCGACACTGCCGGAGGAGCTTATCTCAGTCGTGGATATATACTAATAGGGAAGGCCCGTGTTCTCGCACGTGAAACGCATCGAAACGCAACAAAACTGGTTTCTTTCCTCGCTCATACACCGCCTTCATCCTAAAACTCACCTCCATTACACCCTCAAACTATGCACACCACAACACACCAGCGCTCCTAACAGCAAGACCGTAATTGAATCAGCCACCGGCACTGTCGCCGGAATCTTGCCCTCCTTGAAGGTCGTCGCCCAGTCTCGCCAGCCAACATAGCCTCCAATTTCGAGCAGTTACCGCCGTTACCGTCGCACCACCCTCACGAGCTCTGCAAGGGCGACATCAACTGGCACGGTATCGTCGTGCGCTCGCCGATATCGCAGGCTCGTGCCTTCTTTCCTCTCCGCTCATCTCCCTCATCGCAGTCGTGATTTCCTCCGTCGTCGTCACATGCTCTACCAAAGACCACGGCACCAAAGTCAAGGGTCGCGGCTACCGCGTTCAAACACCACCACTGTTCTTTCGCCTTAAAATCATAATTTCAACACCTCCAATGCAACCCCACGAGCCAAAGGCCACATGCTCCCAGTCAATGGCAACTCATCATCGTCACTTCGTGGACCATTAGTTTTTTGGTCAGGAGCCTGCTTTGGGAGGTTTTGGATCCACTCCTCGTAAACGAGTCATTTGGTGGCACAAGCATGGCATCTAGTCATCCATTCTTTGATGATATACGGAGCAGATCTAGTGTTGATCCTCCTCAAACAGAAAAGCTAACTGAAATAGGTGAACTTGTGAATCAGCCTCTGAAGACTTCTCTTAAGCCTCATAGGACTGCTCCAAGCAGTGTTCGTGAGGGGTTAGAATGCCCTGTGTGTTTAAATGTCATGTACCCTCCAATCCACCAATATTCAAATGGTCACACTTCGTGAGGGGTTAGAGTGCCCTGTGTGTTTAAATGTCATGTACCCTCCAATCCACCAATATTCAAATGGTCACACTTTATGCTCTGGTTGCAAACCGAAAGTCCATGATCGGTACCCTACATGTAGGCATAGGCTTGACAATATCAGATCTCCGACACGGGAAAATGTGGTTGCATGATTACAACTTACCTATAAATATCAAGGTTTTGGGTGCATGGGAACATACCCATAGTACAGCAAGCTAAAGCATGAATCTCAATGTGCATGTAGACCTTATAATTGTCCATATGCTAGTTCAGAATGTTCTGTTATGGGTAAACCTGGTAACCCATCTGAAAGATGATCATACAGTGGACACGCACAATGTATTTTTGTCTACACTTTGGAGCACGGCTCCTGTGTACATAGCTTTTTTGAGGTTTATGGGAATGATAATGAGGCAAAGAACAAATCCGAAAATTATATGCATCTACAAACCATGTTGTTTGAGGAGGTGGAGGTTACAAAGCTCGGAGGAATCAACATGATTGATGAGTTATTATTTTTCCTTATTTACTTGTCTTTTTGTACCTATTTTAATTAGTGAGTTATGCTTAACTGCCAATTATTTTCTCAATTTGACTGTTTGAGTTTCATTTATCAGAATATTTAATTCGAATTTTCTAAGCTAATTTTATTATTATTTTCACGGGAGCTTTGAAATTTTATTAGGCTTGGAAATTAATTCTAGAATTGAAGAGGAGTTGTCACATTATGAGTTTTCATTTTTAGTTTTTCTTTTTAGGTTTTATTCATTGGAGCAGAATTGGATGGGCCCATTAGGTTTAGCGTTCATGACTGACCTAGGTCTAGCCGCCTATTAAAGGAGGTGAAGCCAAAGGAGTTATAGACTCTCTGCAATTTAATTTCGTTTCTCTTTTTATTTAATTTAATTTCGTTCCTATTTTAATTTAATCTCGTTCCTATTTGAATTTAATTTTGTTCCTGTTTTAATTTAATTTCGTTCTTGTTTCAATTCCGTTTTGCATTTAATCTCTGTTTGTGTTTAATCTTTGCTTTATTCGAATTTAATAGAAGTCTAATTTATAAGGTTATTCTTTTGATTCAAATTGTGATGAAGCTTTGAGGATGTTGTTGTGTTATTTTTGTTCTCTTCGTCTCTTAACTCTTCATCATTTTATTTCTGTGCTTAATGTTTTTACTGATTCATGCTTAATGTTTCAGTTAATATGAAATTTGTGTCTTTGCTCATGCTTAATGGAGTGAGTCACGGATTGTTTGGATGGAATGATTGATGTATGTGAATGCTTAATTTGCATAAGGAAAACTTGTATTAATTATTGCTTAGTTAATTAATTTGGGTTGGAATTAAGGTTCAATAAAAGGAAAACTTGTGTTAATTATCGCTTAGTTAATTAATTCAAGTTGGAATTAAGTTGAGCATGAACTTCTGCATCTTATGATTTCATAACAAACCCTTCATTTTTCTGTGTGTTTAATCCTTTGACAGAAAACTAGGTCCTTAGGAGACGACCTAGGAGTTACTTCCTAATACTACATTTAATTGTATTTATTTGACCGGATACGACTTCGATAAATGATCGTCGTCATCATTCTCTTCTTCTTCCCCGATACCTCTCTACCAGTCCAGTAGTTCCAGCCTAGCAGCAAAACCATTACTCCTCGTTTGGATATGAAAAACTCAAGTTAAAGAACTGATGAAGTTCATAGAATTTCACTGGAAATATACCACAACATTTGCGAGAGTGCGCGGCATATGCTCTTCGAATGATCATTATACAGATTTTTGTCCATCTTTGCAGCAATATGTTTGGTTCCGACGCCCATTCTCCTCAAACCTATGCTGCGAACATCTACAACAATAGACCACAACCGTAGCAGAATTATGACTTGTCCAACAACAAGTACAATCCGGGTTTGTGAAATCACCCAAATCGTATATGGTGAAACTCCCCACAATAGCAATAACAGCAACAACAGTCACCATCTCCTTTCCAGAACTCTGCTGGTCTAAGTAGACCTTATGTGCCTCCACCCATTCAGCAGCAGTATCAGAGACAACAGAATGAAACTCCTACACCACCAGTTTCTCAACCTTCTACTTATGAACCTTTATTGGAGGAATTGGTTAGACAGATGACTTTTCAAATATGCAATTCCAGCCAGAGACAAGAGTTTCCATTCAGAGTTTAACAAATCAGATGAGACAGAAGGCCACTCAACTTAACCAGGCGCAGTCACAAAATCCAATAGATTGTCTTCTCAAACTGTGCAGAATCCCAAGAAGGTTAGTGTCATCACATTGACATCGGGTAAACAGATTGAATCTTAGTTCGAGTACCTACACATGCACCTGAACTTGAGGAAGAGGATACCCTGGCGACAACAAAGAGAAATATGCCTTTGAGGAAACAACGAGATGAGCATGTAGTTAGAAACAATAGATCTTCTTCCAGTGCACCTTCTATCAGTGGTGATTTGCAATAACCTCCAATCCCTCATCCATTTCCTTCCAAAATAATTCCATGCAAAAAGATAGAATAGGTGGATAGGGAGATCTTAGAGACCTTCAGGAAGGTAGAGGATGAACATACCTCTGCTTGATGTCATCAAACAGATTCCCAAATATGCTAAATTCTTGAAGGAGTTGTGCACACACAAGAGGAAGATGAAGGGTCATGAGCCGATCAGCATGGGCAGAAACATATCTGCATTGATAGGTAAATTTGTTCCTCACATTCCAAGGAAATGTAAGGATCCAGGTACTTTCTGTATACCTTGTGTTATTAAAAATAGCAATTTGAAAATGTCATGCTTGATTTGGATGCTTCAATTAATGTTATGTCGTTGTCTATTTATAAATCTTTGTCTCTTTGACCTATGCAACCTACAGGTGTGGTGATACAGTTGGCAAATAGAAGTGTTGCCCACCCTACAAGTCTCATTGAGGGTGTCTTGATTCGGATTGGTGAACTTATTTTTCATGCTAATTTTTATGTTCTTGATATGGAAGAGGAATTTTTCCATGGATTTGACCTAATCATTTTAGGCAGACTATTTTTGAAAACAGACCGAACTAAGATTGATGTTTATGCTGGTAGTCTGTATATGGAATTTGATGATATTTTTGCCCATTTTAACATTCTTGATGCCATGAAACATCCATCTGAAAACCATTATGTTTTCTGTGTTGAGCTTATTGACGATATTGTTGATGAATATGTTCTTGATTTTGATTCTTTGTATCATAAGAAACATTCTTTTTTATCTTATCTACATTCTTCTCTGTCTTCATGCACTGAATTTGATCATGAACTTAATTTTTGTTTTAAGAATATTTCCGAAACTTTAGATGAAACTTTAGGTGTTATACCTTTTTATATTAATTTTATAGAGTCAGAAATGTGCTAACCATGTTGAAAGTTTATGTGAATCCAACTTACAGGTTGAGGTAGAGGTTGTGGAACCTAGTCTTCTCCCCTTTCCGATTTTGTCTGATGTTCAGCCAACTTCCACACTAAAACTGAAACCTCTATCAGAAAATCTCAAGTATGCTTAATTATCTTATTATTTTTTATTAATAAATTTTTTTTATCATGGTAATATAAATAATTAAAATAATATTACTAATCGATAAATAAAAGAAAAAAATATTTATTTACGTCTATAAATTTCATTCTCACTAATACTGTGGCGTTTTCATTTTGTTTTCTTCTACATTTATTATAACTGTAATAAATTAAACAGTGTCATGTTTTGTTGTGGACTGAAGAGAGAAAAAAAAACAGAAAAATAATAAGAAGTAACTTATTTGGATTGAGAGAAAACAAAAGAATGAAAAATATCTAATTAGTTTGATTAATGTAATAAAATAAAAAATAGGAAGACAGTAAATTGTTTATTGTGCTAAACTCTTGCACTCCTAACCAATAATAGGAAGACAAACCAAATATTAAATTTTATTTGTTATGATAATCAAGTCTATTGTGCTAAACTCTTGCACTCCTAACCAAGAATTTTTATTTATAAATTTTGCTGAACTAATATTTATTGCACTTAACGTCATAAACCAACTCCAACAAACAAAACAAAAATGGACAAGATTATTATTTACGTTTTCGATGAAGAATATAAAGCAATCTATTTTCATAACAAATACTAACTCTTTATTTGGAATTATAATATATATATATATATATATATATATATATATATATAACTACTATTTTTTATTTGAATACCCTCCTTTGCGTGTACGCATTTAATATATTGCTTCAACGGTTGTCAATAATATGTATACTCTGCATTTTATGAATGGACCTACCTTTCAAAACGCACATAATATACAAATCAATTCAAACCGATAAAGAAACCAATCTCTCTAAAACACACTCTTCAGAATCTTATGCAGATGAGACACCATTATAAGAGAAGATATAACTTAATGAAAACCAAACTTTCTCTTAGTCAATTCTACTCCATTTCAGAAAAATTCCAAATCAATTCCGGTTACAAACATATCGTACTATTATATTAAACCTCAACATTTTCCATGCAACCAGAAAAATCAAACTTCTCAACGGCAATAATAAAGACTAGCAACTTTCAACTACGACACAGTTTGCATCAGATAAGGTTCGTGACGACTGGGGTTCACGAATTGGCAGAAAAATGCAAGCCAAACACACTTTATTCACACACCACACTAAACTGGGTCCCCCCTACCAACAACGATAATTTCAAAGCACTCCACAAAACAAGACCATGACATAGATATCTTAACAATAAAACATAACCCTCTTCACATTTTCCTTCAAAGCAGGTAGTGGTCTGACAGCAGCATTAGCTCCAGGTGCTCGGGTACTTCGACCCATACCGCCACCCATTCCACGCCCAGCAACTGCCCCACTCGTCATGGACCCACTATCGGACGTCTCCGGTTCCATGTAAAATCTTGCTCGGAAAGCAGCCAAATGGGCATAATATGCAGGAGGCACTGACAATCATCAAACAACCACAATCAGTTAACCACACATATATGACAATATTTGTAAAAGTAACATTATGAGTGGGGGAAACTCACCAATTGAAACAGAACGTGTGCATCGAGCATATCTAACAAAACAAAAACATCAAATTCAGTATGCTGCCTATAAATTTGGAACAGGGGAATTTGAAAAAGCAACGCAAACTAACTTACGTGTAGCAAAGGTTGTTAGTAAGAGTTTGCAAAGCATCTGCAGTAAAATTGTTTTCATCCCACAACACGTGATAGTGAGCAGGACGGCTTGTACCCTGTGTAACACATGGTTTACATCGATGAGGATGTAATTTTTTAAAATAAAATTATAAGTCATGAGCAAACTCTGATGGATGAGTAGTAAAGGATCACACCTGTATTCCAGCATGGCTACAAAGATAAAAGTCAAACTCTGTAGGATGGCAGATTTTGGAATCAACAACTGTGCCTGCAATTTTTTATGAGGAAGTAGAATTATTTAGCACCAAATAGTTTCTTTAAAACGAATGGCACCAAATAGTTAACTAAAGTAAATACCAGGTAATATGTTGCCACTCCTGTCAACAGAACTCTTGTCATGATGGTTGCTAGCAAAGAGCCTTGTATGATGACGCTTTTGAACCACAACAAATGTCACGGGAGGTTGATAGTTGGGTTCAAGGGATGCACATGCCTGGGGTTGGAACAAAGCAAAGACAAACAATTCAGCATTAGCAACATTAAATTCTCACATTGATGCTAAACAAAATATAAAACCATTTCACCTTTCGAATGGCATCAAGCTCAAACAGTAGAACTTGGTAAAATTGGCCTTCACTTACACCGTCCCTAACAAATATTAGAGAATCATCATTATGTTTACTTAAATATTAATATGTTGGTCACACAAACAATTTGAGAACGGAAGACTACCTGTAAAATATAATGCGCTGTGGCTTCTGTCCCGTAGCCCTCCTAAAAGAAATAAGAAGTTCTCTGCCAAAAATACAAGCGAAAATGAAAATCCAGTAAATCAAGATTAATAGCTCACATATGAGAGAAGGGAAGGAGAGTACTTGATCATTCCCCCAGTCACTGTTCCTCTGACTGGATCTTGCCATTGTTTGAAAAGATCCTGAATGAGTTCCTGTCTATGAGCTTGGGCACAGACTAATCCAGCATACTTCGTAATTTCAGGATAATCTTGAGAAGCCACAACCTGCAGTTTTAACACACCATTATTATTTAAATAGCTGAAGAAAAATGTCTTCTAGCTCGAGTTGTTTGAACCAAAATGCATACAGCTGCAATTGACGGGCTTGAATCCTCTCCTGGATGTGGATGAGTCACATCAGCTCCAAAAATAATAGTAGGTCTGTCACCAACTAAGGGGATGCGGCGTGAAAGTGCATCAACAAGTACAGTATTTCTCCCTCCCACTTTGACATTAATTTTCAATGCAACATTTGCAAGGTACTGCTTGCTCATTTTAAACACATGCTTCGTCAAACAACACTGTGAAACTAGTCCAAGATCTGTCTCACATATACGTTTGAGGTCACCTACACAACAAAAAAGTACATAATTAATACATTTTCAAAAGTCGGATTTGTGTTACAAAAATCACAGTCCATGCACCAACCATAAAGAGATCCGTTATTGTCAGGTAAAATAACAATAAGCAAATCCAGCTCCCTTCCCTGAAGCTTATTTTTTGCATCATGATAACGGGTTTTCAGAACTTTCTCCACTTGATCAGGGCGAGCACTGACTGGTGGGACAACTGGCTCGGGATTAAATGCCTGATCACATGAAACAAATGGGTGAAATAACCAAGCAAGCTGTATGCAAAACAAATCGATTAAAGAGAACATATACAAACCATGCCAGATATATAGCACATCTGAGCAAGTTCATAGCAAAAGCCACGGGCAACACTATCTTGAACACTCCTTGAAAAATTTATGCAGAACCAGTTGTTGACAGTACCCCCATTCACCATTTTCTGAAAGAAATAGAAAATTAGTATTCATCAAATAGAAGTAAACAAATAAACTAATTGCAATAAACAAGCCAGACATTTTTTATCCCTCATAGATTGATTCAAAAGACAAACACCTCGCGACCATGCATGTATTTCCACATGATGCATTTTATTGAATTTTACCGAAAGTTAAAAAATCTAACTAAAACTCTAAAACTAATTAACCCAAAACAGCTCACATCCTTGAACCATTCAAGATAAAAACACAAAAACTCATCTAACATTAATATCATACAATGTACACAATCACCTAACAAAAGCAACCAAACAAGTACCTTGTTCATCATATTCCATTGCCCAACTTGAGGAAGACAATCCTTCTCTCTGCCAGTATCATGATATTTGAGCTGAGGGAAACATAAAATCAATGGTTATTAGAAAAACAATACCGAAGTTTCAAAAAGTTAATAAGTCCATCTACAAAAAATATACCCATGGTGCAGGTAGGATGCGTGCTTCAACTTGAGCAAGCTTTTCACTAATTTTGATTCCAAACTCTTTGGCATAAGGATCTTCATGGTAAGCGTTGTGATATACAGTCTATATGAAGCAGACAGAGATTACACCAGGAAAACAATAACTTTTTACTCTAAACAGAAATTGCCAAATGTCTAAGAATTTAAACATAATACCCCACATAAAGTCCCAGGACCAAAACATCAATTACTTGCATCATTAAATTTAGAAAAAATAAACAATATAATCCCAAAACATCAATTACCTGCATGATATCACGCTCCCTCTCAACAGGACGCTGGCACGTAACTTTCAGAAGAGCAGTAATCTGCCTCTCATTCAACCTCTTTGAGTATCTTTGACCTTCCACAATCTTGCATACCTGCAATTACAGACAAGTTATTAGCTAAAGCAGGCTAGTCCACCAAAAATAGCTAAAAAAACACATGAGTGAGTTACCTCCATTGGCAAATAGTTTGGCCTCTGTGTATTACCAACTTGTAGACAAGGCCACTGAGTGTGCTGAATGACAAACCCATATGTCTCATAGAAGTACTCCACAACAGATTTCATAGTTCCCCTTTCATCTACAGGGAAACTAAAACAGAACCAAAAACAAATCAAACAAAAGGATAATATATATTTCATCAACAAAAAACTTGCCAGCCATACTCACGTAAGCTCTCTTGTTGCCTGAGATGTCAAGCTAGAGATTCGGTATTTTCTTCTCATATTTCCACGGTGAGTTACTTCAACTTTTATTCCTCGAAGAGCCTTCTTGATCTGTTACACACAAGAAGAGGGGAAGTATGTTTTAATTGGAGGGAATTTCTTTGTTTACGCACACAGCTATGGTGCATTACTATCAAGTTAAACAAATAGTAGGTAACTAATTTAAACCAAAATATAACCTTGATCATAGATGACTATATCAAAAAAGACATTACAAAATCTAACCTTCACTCGATCAGCATCAGACAGTGGCCGAGCAGAAACATCTCTATTCAGCAGTTGGGTAACAAAGTCGATAACAGGCAGTGGCTCAATAAATGCAGTGGAAGACATATCTTCATATCCAAAGGAAATATTTAGATTACAAAAATGTATTTTACACAACAGGTTAACAAAAATTAATAAAGAATTAAAAAGGTATACAAACTCTGGTGTTACTTACCAATATTCAAAGACAAACCCATCTGAGTTGGACGAATACTCTGGTAGAAACCTCGCCAGCTCTCCAATCCCTCACCTAAAGGCTGTCTTCTGCCCAGGTCGGGTGAATAAAATGATCTTCCTACAGGACAATACCTACAACATCAAAAATCCAGTAAGCAAAGAAGTCACAACATGGTGAGAAAATTGTAATAAAGAGCAATAAAAAGAATTGCAACAGGAACCTTGTAGTAGGGAGTTCACGAAGCACAATGTCAAGAACCTGCAAAGCCTCTTGGGGAGCATCAGTTTGTCTTCCCTGCAAAAAGAGCCCTAAATGGTGAAGGTCTGCCCGTGCAGCCAACTTTATCACCACCTTGAACTCTCGGTCCCTCCTGTATAAAATATAAATAAAAGGTAATAAAAAAAATGTTGAAATCAAAATCTACGGAACAACCAAAAGCAATAAACGCAAGTAAACCTCTGTCCTCCTGCTGCTCCTTCATCATCATCAATAAGAGTAATTTTAAACTCCTTGGAAATAAATGGCAATGGCCCAGCAGTATAGAGGCTCTTGCGTCCATCATATGCAGGAAGCCTCTTGCCCAAGTGAGATTCCCGATACAGCTTAACCAATTGCTCCATAACAGCACGGTTCACACCTCTAGATGTCACTTCTGGGGTAATTGTTACCTAGGTAACAAGAAACAGCAAACAAGTAGTATGTTAAAATATAAGAATAAGAATTTTCCACCTATCATTATTAAAATAGGAACTTACATCATACTGATGAAGATCTTTATTTGGTAACTCAGCAAAGAAATGATTAGCCTTCACAATGCACTTTATGCCATAGCTACCCTTCCCAGGTCGAAGGGGAAACCTCATTGATGATTTACTTTGGGGAGGAGGAGTAGGAGCAGCTTCATGAATCACCATTTGCCCCATTGATTGCTCCAAATCCACCGGTTCAGGTGGCAGGGAAGAACTGGCCTCTGATGATATAGGCTGAGGACTCACCCCAGTTTGATATGATTGAACTGAGGTTGCTTGGTGCAGCTCGGGTACTGGTGGCCTAGACTGACCACCATATGAAGGACCTACGCGGCCACCGCCCACACCACCACCACCTCGGCCACCACCATATCCTCCACGGCCTCCTTGCTGAGAAGACCCTCCTCTGCCCCTACCTTGATAATCAGGTGGAGCGCCATATTGCTGTTGGGGGATGGCATATTGTTGCTGAGGCATCCCACGGCCACGGCCCCCACCATAACCTCCACGTCCTCCTTGGGGACCCCAGCCTCTACCTCCTCCCTGGGGTCCAGTCCCTCCAGGGGCAGCAGCCTGTTGTTGGGGCGGTGCACTTCTTTCAGCAGGGCGCTGAGTCTCAGAGCTTTCACCCCCACTGGGTCCTTCAGTTCTTTTCTTTCTACCCATGATGGAAACTACACACATGGGACACAAGTTAGTTATTAACAAACCAAGAACAAAAGGCAAACCCACTATCAGCATTGACAATGCGTATAGATCAAGAAGCAAAAAGAAACAAATGGCGGCAACTAGATTACAAAATGCAATCATCTTGAGGATAAATCCTCGAGCAGATGAAACAGATAACAAACAACAAACAAACAAAAAATTACAATCAACACATTGTTAAACATTCAGCACACACCCACTAAATGACATAAAGCACCTGAAAAAGTCACCATGCTCAACTCCAATGTAAATAGAAAGCAATTAACTCATCAATTAAAACTTCTTCCGCAATTTCAAAACTAACCACAATAGTGAGACAAGAGCAACAGCATTCAGAAACCTTGAAAACAACAACTAACCAATTAAAATGACAAAACACTCCTTAGGCTCAACTCAAAATGAAAACACACTCAATTAAAATAACAGAAACAAAACCTACAGTGCACAGAAACCATCATCCGAGTTCAGAAACCCTAAGAAAATAGCGAGCGAGTAAAAATCGTCAAACATTACAAAAAGAATAAACGGTAAACAAAAAAAGCACACACACAGTGATTATATCCACATCCAACATAGTCAAACACAATCCCACAGCCACACCCTATCGTTCTCTTCTGCCGTAAAGCTAAAAAATAAACCGACTAAAAAAAATCACCAAATAATCCATAGACAACACAAATTTCTAAAACTCCAATAATAAAAGAAAAACACACTCAGACATTGCAACAAAACGCAAAGCCAACTCAAAACAGTTGGCAAATCCACCAAACCTAAATCCCAAACAAAACAAAAAATCGGTATAAAATATACGATCTGAAGCTGGTGAAAAACCTAGCAAAGAAAAGCACGAAAAGAAATGAAAAGAAAAAACCGGAAAAATCAAGAGAAAATACAGATCTGCGCCAATCTTGCTTACATCAAGAACCGGCACGGATAGCAGAGACAGTAGATCTAGGCGAAGAAAGAGCGAAAAGAAGAAAAAACGGTTAAGAAAAAAAGAAGAAGCTCGGTGAAAAGCTGTTGTTTACCTTGGGAAAAAGTATATAGCAGAAACGGTGAGGGCAATGGAAGGTGGATATTGGAGTGAAAGAGGAAGAAGAAAGAGTGGGTTTCTCGCACTAAGCAGAGAGAAGAGAGAGAAAAATGAGTGAATAAGGTGCTTCGGTTTGAAGGGAATTGGAATTGGACATGTTATAAAGATGGGGTAGGTCTTTGAAAATGACCACTCCGTCCCTACCCTCTCCTATTCCTTTCTCTTTTCTTCTCCTTCGCCTCGAAGTTCTTTCTTTTTTATTTTTATTTTTTTAATTATATTTTAAATCTTTTTATCTAAATTTAATACGAAATTCTTTAAACATAAATATAAACAAATTTTTTCTTTTTTCTTTTTTCTTTTCACAATATTTTCATCTGTATCAACTCTATTTCTTCTTCTCCGAGTCTCTTACTCTGTCTGTTACGTATTTGATTCAGTTTTTTTTTTGTTCAAAATATATTTAAAAGGTTTTATGTGATTCAATCTAAATATAAAAAAAAAATTGAATCAAAACAAACTCGCTTTTTGGCGGTTTCAATTTTGTGATTTAAATTTTCTCTTTCCTCATCCAATTATTAGGAAAATATATTCTACTTAAAATTTGGTAAATTACGTAACCAAATGTAGAGATAAAATGTGGGCTTTTGCAAAATAAAAAGATTTCAACTTTATTTTATATAGCCAGCCAGATTTTTTTGCAAAAATTAATTATATAATTAATTACGTTTCATTTTGAAAATAAAATTTAATTAGATAATCAATAATATGTTAAAACTTACTATTATTTTATACCTCTAAAAAATTATAATAGTGGAAGAACTGACATCTTCTGCCTATGATCTGGTTATTAGGCATCTTACTCATTTAATCTTTCTTGATAGAAAAAAAAATACAATTTAGGTTAATTATTTATTTATTAACCTATGATTTAATGACTGATTTACAATTTTATAAATTAATTTGATTCTTTTGTTATCTTCGTGACTGAATTGATAACGTCTCACATATTCAATAACTAATTTAGTAATTTATCTTAATAATATTTGAGGTGTTCACATTTTTTTAAAAATTTCATTTTCAAATATTAAAAACAATATAAATGGTCTAAAATTAAATAAAATAGTTTACTTGCTAATAACCACACTTTTTTTATTATGAAATTGAATTATTATTGTTATCATCCACTTTTATATGACATTATTTCTATCTAAATAAGTGTCATGTTTCTCGTAAAAAAAATCTAATAACACGAATACGTTTTTGAGTTATACTTCGTTTTATTCTTAAATTCTAAACCAAAAATGATTTTGATAGCTCAATACGGTAACTAAATCCAAAGACTTTCTAAAAGGGATTTCGATTTATTATCACCTTTTTAATGGTTTTCTGTAAATCACTTTCTTTCTTTTTTTATATTTATTTCCTTTTTTCTTCCTTTTATTTAATATTTTTATTTTTATTGTTATTATATTTTGATTAATATTTTAGATTAACGTTTTTAAAAAAATCCAAATTTAACATTATATATATATATATATATATATATATATATATATATATATATATATATATATTCACATTTCAAATATATTTTTCAAAACATATCTCCAATAGATATAAAGTAAATTTAAGACATCCAAAAATTGATATTCATAATATGTCAAATATGTAATAAACTTTTTTTCAATTTCCCAACACTTTATTTAACTATTTAATACATCATTTGACAGTGTAGTCCACAAAATATTTTATATTTATAACCTTAATTCTATATTTATAACCTTAATTCACATATTATACATAAACACGTCATTTGCATATTCATTCTATACACACATATCACAGGTTAAACTCAATAACACTCAATGCATTAACATATCATCTATATTTTCATTTCATACACACACACCATCATGCTTCCTCCTCTACTAAACACACACACATAAACAAACTAAATTACCTTATACTAAAGATAATTGTGATAGAAAATTACATAATTAATGTTTTGAATAATGAATTTAGCCCTCATGTTAAATTATTGAAAGTCATGATCTTGTTAAATTATTGAGAGTCATAATTCAATAAAAGAGTCACATACCTGAATCCATGAATGAATACTGAATAGTCTAAAATCTTCCTGTAGAGTGACTCTTTTAATGGGATAAGAGACCACAAAATTTGTGATTTTGATATATTGGGGACCAACTCTTTACCTCCCTTTTATTCTGATAACCTCCCAAAAACCAATTAATAATGTAGTCATTAAAACTATGTTAAATAACGGTTTTAATGACGAATGATTTGAAACGAAATCAATAAATAGCTAATATGATTATATATATAAATATATATCCCACAATTACACTTATTAAGGAAATATTATTACCTAACAAATTATCCTAAGTAGGGTTATCAGTAGGAATATCAGATGATATAATCACTGAAGTGATTTGGACAATACATCTACTCATTGACAGATGAAACACTTACTACTCACTGATAGATAAAACACTCACTGGAGTGACTCCAATGTAACCTTCTACATCATAGAATAAATACTTTAAAAATTAAGTTGATCTCTTAAACTTCAAAACACATTTCTAAGCAATTGCATTTTAATAACAAACTTAATTTTTTGAAAAACATGAGCCAATAACTTAGAATCTTAAAGAGAAGATAAAGAAAGTTTAGTTTTTTAAATGTTTTTCAATGAAATGAAAATTAAATAGCTAAGTTTTCAATTTATATAGTTTTTAGCCTAATTAATAAAATTTTCATATTTTATCTCATTTAAATAACTTATATTTTTTTGACAAGTTACTCCATCCATACAAATATCCTAAACAGTTATATTTTATATCTTAAATATTATAAAATTTTAATCCATACAAAATAAATTTGAATAAATGTCTAAAGATTTGTGACAAAATGAAGTTTAAAATATCACCCGTCATTCACGGAAAAAATTAATCATTATGCTGACAAATTTGTAAATTGAGATTCAATCAATAGTTTTAAAATGGTACTGTGTGATATCATCGATTAGTAGTCTCGAATTTTTCCATAACAATTTTGAGTACTCCATGTTTCATTTTGTTTAATTTTTTTTTATTTATATGATTTTGGTGTGGTTTTCCATGAGATTCTGTATATTGTAATTTTTTTATAATATAATTTGCATGATAACAAATAACCGGTGAATTTTTTAATATCAACCTAAGTAAGATTTGAATATCAACTTAAGTAAGATGTTTGAATCTCATACTTAACACGAGTCTCTGAAAAAAAATATTTTAATAAACAAATTTGTTTTTTCACGTAAAAAAAAAAATATTATCTTTTGGTGTCGAACAACAATATATAATTTTATTGTCTACATGCAATACTATTTAAATATAATTTAAATTTTTATTGGACACTTTTTATTATTGTTGTGCTAGAGGTGTTACATAAATAGAATAAATTCGAATCTGATCAAAAAAATTTAATATTATGTAGAGAGTAATTGTTTTTTTTTTTTTCACGAGATTTTAACCTAAAATTATTCTAATGGATTATAACTTCCATAAATAGTCATATTTTTTCAAACCTAAATATTGTAAATTAAATTTTGTAGGGATTTTTTAGTAACACTAATAATATTATTAAAAACCATGACACTCTAATAAAACACATCACTTACACTTTCTGCGGTTAATATCTTTTTTTATACTCAAACATTTGATATCACTTATATATTAACCTTAAGAACCTTAAAACTCTTATTTCTTTTCTTGTTCGTATCTTTTCATCTCTTTGCATTCGAACATATTCTCCTCTTATTATCGTCTTTCCGATGTTTTCATTTGTTATATTTTATAATAAATTCTATTGATTAAACAAAATTTAAAGACTATAAGCAAAGTTGATAGCTTGCATTGCAATTTTTTATTTAAAGACATATCTAAAAGGCATAAATAAGTTTTACTTCTAATCCTAGTTTTTGGTAATTGTATTTATTTTGTAATTTGTGTATTTACGTATGGAAAAGATTGGAGAATCATAAATTACTTATGTTTGAAGTTATTAGTTATCTGTGTATTGCGAAAGTGACAAACCAACATACCAAATTAATAATTATCAATGTTACTGGTTGATTCAATTATTAAAAATATTGTTTGCAATTAATTTACTAATTAATTAGAGTTTTATTTTTATTAACTGTCTCAACTTTTAAATGTAGATAACCTTTTTACATAATTTTAAATGGTTATAATATATATCAAATTTAACAACGTACTGGTGGTGGTTATTATTATTTGAATGAAGCTTAAATTAATGCGAATCAATTTTTTTAAAACAGTATTTTTCTTAATTTGTTTAGATTTTTATATTGTTGAGATGTTTTTTATATCATTTTTTTTTTTTCGTCTTTTGCTTTGTACAACAGAAAGCTAAAAGCTCAAACTAAAACCCAGCCAAGAAGAAAACAGAGTAAACAACAACTAAAAGAGCTAAAGAGGTGAAAACATCACTCCATTTTCCATGCTTAGCTAGAAGTCTTCAGTAATATACTCTCATTTGATTTAAACTTGAATAAGGTAAATGAAATTCAAGAGATTAATTATTTCTCTTTCTGGTAAATTTTACTTAATATTTTAAACTATAGAAGTTTCAGAAATTTTGTGTGAACATTTTTCTTAATTATTTTGTTTAATTTTTTATGATATCGTTTAATATGAATTAAATATTGTTTAGGAAATCCTATTGTAACTAGCTGCTGGTGTTATTTGATTCCAGCTTAAATCAAGCTACTTAAATATTATTTTTTTCTAAATATTATTTTTCTATTTCGATATTTTCAATTAAGTTATAAATTAAAATCCTCGTTGCCTCAATTTTAAAAACTTATTTTATTTAATTGAATTTCAATAAGGTAGAATATCAATGTTATTGTGAACTAAACAAAAAACTGGTCTTCTTTATTATAAATAAATATATCAATTAGTTTTAATTTATTTGATTGTAATATGTCTATTAATAATAAGAAATAAATAGAGCATATTTTAAAAAATATTCCACTAACTCACATTTTCAACTCTCAAAACGACATATGTCTCTTCCAAAATCATTTTAGCTACGTGTATATACATTTTAAGACTACAACAATCTAATTTCAAACACTAAAAATTAGTTTAGTTGTAATTATCTAATATGGTAAAACATGTTTATCTTATATGTTTTAACATAAAAAACAATGTTTAATTTGAAGTATTAATGTTTTTGAACAAATTTTATAATATTATAAGACAATTTATCTCTATAAAAGTCATTAGTTTTTGAATAAAATTGTCCACAACACAAGATTTTTTAAATTTAGAAAATAGTCTAAAACTTAAAAAGTTTACTCAATTCTTTATATTGATCTTAGAGATAAAAGTATATTCACTAGTCAAAGCAATATGTGCATGTATGTTAAATATGACATTGTTAGTACAATAAGTAAATAAATTATCAAGATGAAAGTTGTTTCTAGTATAACAATTAGCACAAAAAGTATCAACTTATAGATCATCAACTTGTGAAAAGCTCTTACATGTTTAACAAAAGACTAACACGCCAACTAGCAATCGTCTCATAAAGGTGTATAAATAGAATGGTCTTTCCTTACAAATATAACTAACATATTACACCATATAGGATTCAAATAATAAAATATATTTGAATGTTATACCATCTAATGAGAAAATAGTTGAAAATTATTTGCCAATTTTTCACTAACTAAGTTAATCTGACAAAAAGAAAGCTTATGTTTTATATATTATTGTTAAGAGTTATTCATTTTATTCCATAAACCTATTGCAACCAAGAGTGACAACTGTAAAATATAGGTTAAAACTAAAATTAACTTGATATAAAAGAATACTTGTTTTCTTATTTAAAAAAAGGTAAAAAAAATAAATAATAAAGAGAATTGACCTTCTTTGTAAGTGTAAATTATAAGTAACAAAAAATGTATTTGGAGAAAATGTTTCCTCAAAATCAATTGCATATGTTTTAATGTGTTAATTTTTTCAATCAATTGGGCTTTATCTTTGTTTATTATTCCATATGTCTTATATTTCATTAAGAAAAATTCAACAACACCATGCAACCTTTTTGTCTTTTGGTTTGCAAACTATCTACATTATTTACATTATTGAGTTTCTTTCTAATAGGTTTACCTAGTTTCCCATGACTTGAGTCTAACAACTTGTGTTTAGTGTAATAACTATTTTATGTGACATAAATGACAACAATAAATCTTTGATATTTATTAGAAATATTGTTAATGTAATCATATTGAGAAATATGACATTTAGCACATAATATTTTTCTCTTAATAGATGTAATGAGTAAATTCTTGATATTACATATCCCGCCATTATTATGTTTGAGGATTCTCACATGAGAGACAGACAATTCTTTTTGTTTTAGAGTCATGACAGATTGTTTCATTTTTTATATTATTTGTAAAATAATTTGTTGAAATTTTTTTTCTTATTATGGGTAGATTGGATCCTATTTGTGGTGGCTTCATCACTTATATATCAAACATCTAGTGAAGATGAATATTGTAATGATTGGAAAGAGAATTTTATTTACTTCAAGTTTTTTCCCATGGAGGACAGTACACAAAAATATTTGTTTCATGAAAAGTAACATTCAAGATGATTTAAACATGACAAATCAAAGGATTATATCATTTGTATCAAAGTAATTAAAATAGAAAGTATGGTAAAATAGTAAGATCCTACTATTTTAACAACTATTCACCTTTTTTGTGAATGAATTCAATTAAAATAAAACATAACCTTAATGATAATTAAATTAATGTAATTACTTTGGTATGTCTATTGTTATGGGCCATCCCAATTGTGTGTTTCAACCTTAGTGAGCAAACTGTTTGTTTTCTCAATTATTTGAATTTGGATATTAATTGGAACAAATTTTAAACATAACAAAAGATTAATAGATTAATTGTGTTTTATGTCGGTTTACCTTCACCTTCTTAGATGAATAAGTTCAATTAAAATAAAACATAACTTTAATAATAATTAAATTAATGCAAATATTTTAGTACGTGTTGCTTGGCATATTATCCCCATAAACTTAATACAATAAATGACATTGTGTTTTTAATCTTAGTGAGCAACTGTTTGTTTTCTCAATTAGCCTAAGTTTGGATTTTAATTAGAACAAATTTCAAACGTAATAAAAGACTTATTTTGTTCCATACTCGGTTCACATTCACCTCCTTAGATGAAAGACTTTCACTTAAAATAAAATATAACCTTAATGATAATTAAATTAAAGTTAATACAATTATTAATGCAATAAATTAATAAAAAATTAACTGAGTTTCATGCCCTGTTCACCTTCACTTTCTTGGATGAAGGATTTTCAATTAAAATAAAACTCAAAATTTTTGACACGTATCTTTACTTCATGAATATATAATCTATAATTTAAGAGGTTTAAGATATAATTTATTATCATAAAGAGAGAGAACAAAAATAAAATATTCAAAATTCTAACTAGATAAATTTGACACTCTTAAAAGAAAGAGAAATAAAAAATATAGAGGTTTGACAAGATTGATGTCTTAATGTCACTTAATAAGAAATTAATCAAAACACAATTCAATACCTAATGATTTGGTTATTAAGGATACAATGAATAAATATGTTTTCCTTACTTGAAATTAAAGGTTGAAAATTATTTGAAGGTATAAACTATTTCAAGTTCCATGAGAAAAAAACAAACTTTTTTTTTTCAATTTTCAATAATATGAAAATTAATTATCTGTTTATTAATAATTCCAATAAATAAAACTAAAATCTTACGTGGACATAACTCTAAAAACACGTGAAGATTAATCTAAGAAGATTGATTTATAATAGAATTTCTTAACGACATAAAGTCTAAACAAATCTCAAAATCAAAGTTTGAGTCATAGTAATATTGATGATGAATATTAGCCTATGAGTTGAAAGAGAAACACAACACCTCTCGTAGATGAGAAAACGAAAACAACTGATTGCATAATTCTGTTGACACTAAAATCATAACATAAAGTACATATATGAAAATATAAATATTTTGAATATTTAATAAAATAAATATTTGTAACAAAGATCTAATTAAAAATATTTCTATTTATAAAGTGTTTAAAATTAATTAATTTTAATACAAATAACTCAATATTTTAAAATCTGCTTAATAAATGTTGAATTTTGAGTTCACTGAAGTATTATTTTATTTTTCTTTCTTCTCTTTCTATTTGAGAGTCTCTTTGTTCTTGGATAGATAAAATGATATTTGGAAATTGTAATCTTAGAAGCATAATTTATTATTATTATTATTTGGCGTTGTTAAGAAAAAGAAAAGAAAAAAGAAAAAGGAAAGGGGCTAATAGCTAAAAAGAGGAAGGTTTTGGTGAGGGATGAAGGTGGGGATGAATGTGACGCTGACAACTAACGGTTACAAAATCCAAATGGAGAGAGTGAATGTGTGTCTTTCACAGTTTGACCCCTTTGACCAAACTTGGGGGTCCCTGGAGACAAGGACAGAGAAATGAAAAATAAAAAATAAATTTAACAAAAATGATTAAAAATAGTTTGAGGAGAAGGTAGGAGAAATAATGGGGGTGGTAAAAAATGGGAGGGTGGTGGGTCCCAAAGTGAGTGGATGAACGTATATTCATTGATTCAATGTTTGGCTTTGCCATTATTGCCAGCCTTTCAGTTGGTCCTTTTATCTTCCTCGAAACCCTCACCCTATTCATCTCTTCTCACCAAAACTTGTTGCCTTTTCTTTTTCTTCTCAAAATATTCTTCAATTAAACATCCATTCATACAAGATCTTTAGTTTCGGTTTAGGTTTTCAGTGTTGGAGATTTTTATTTTGAGGATAATGATTGCAAATTTCAACAAATTTGTGTATAATAGAATAGAAATAATATTAATTTGATTGGAGTGATTAATTAAGTGTTTATTATTTCTGTTTTAATGACTAATTTTTTATATTTTTAAAATAATCTAAATGTTTTAGTCTTTTTTTTTTTCATGACAGGGCTCTTGAATTTATTTTAGTATTTTACTTATAAAATAACTTATTTTAGTACTAAAAGTTTAAAAACAACTTTGTAGTACTAAAAGTCGTCTTACCTTATATTTGTTCAAACATTCAAATATCAATTACCAAATATTTGATTTAGTAAATTAATTTTAATAATTTTAAAAGATTATTATTACTGGTAAAATCATTGAGTTTGTTTTTTAAGATAAAAAATAAACGGTTAATTAAAAGACTTGTATAGTTTGTAACTTATCTTGTATAGACTTATATCACTCTTATCTACACATATTTTTGACTAACAACACCCTATTCAGACTTATAAATCCCAACTTAATTAATCAAACATGTAATAATGTTCAAATAATTTTGAACTTTTTTAATACATATCAATTTTACTCTGTAACTTGAGATCAAATTGATAATTTAAAAATTGTAAACAAGGTAGTTAAAATTAATAGTTTATTTTTAAGATTATAAGATCATATATATTATCTATATTCAATTTTTTCAAAATCGTGGAACAAGAAATCGTATGGATGGTTAAATAAAATTTGTAAAAACCGTATAATTACTTATTTTTTTTTAAATTATTTCCTTCACTAAGGATTCATCTTATTAAATGAATGTATTCACTTTAAACTTAATTTTAATTAAATAATTTAAAACATTTTTAATGTGTATATCTTGTTTTTTTTTTTCTCAAAACATCTTTTTTATTTATTTATTTTTTTTATAAAAAAACATTATGTATATATTTAAAAAGAGTAAAATCTATTATTCATATCATAATTTTATAATTTACAATTTTGTAAATTCTTCATCACCTTATTTATAATCTCGGTTTTAATTACTTTGATCATAAATAAATCATTTTAATTATAAAAATATATCGACCTAAATATAAATATTGTAAAGTGATTGCATAACTATTGTGTTATTATGATATGGATAATAGATTTTACTAACAAGCATAAAAAAAATAGAAAATTGGAAGGAAATGCATAGAAAGCAACTAACAATACATGAAAAAAAAAAAGTGTTAAAAAAGTAGAGAGTGCCCATAAACCCTCACCTTTTTCTTTTCCTCTCTCCTACACTACTTGCCTTTTAAGTTCCAACCACGATCTTACCTTTCTCCATCTCATTCCCCTTCTTTTATGCATAACGCCACCACTCTTTGCTTCACACAAACCCTAATTTCTTATTTTGTTTTGCTCCATTCAATTTTAGCATGCCAAAAAACGAATCGCCTTCATGGGTCCATTTGCTCCCTAAATCAAGAAAACAAAACACAACCTTAAATCTACATCAAATTTGTTTTATGACCACTCTACTACTTGCAAGAACCTAAACCTAGCCCTTAAATTCAACAACATTAACTTTTTTATTCATTTTGCCATGCTCCTTTATTCACTTTCCTTATGAATCTTTTGACAGATCAAATCTATTTGTACAAGTGTTGAGTTGCTATTTGATTATTTCAGCAATTGCAATTGAATGAATGACAAGGTTAATTTTATGCATTTATAAGATTTTTATATACATTATGCTTGTTAATTTATAAATTATGGAAGAAAGAAAATTAGTTTATATTGCGTCCACAAATTTATGTACATTAATATTACGTTGATATTTTTAATTTATTTCTTGAGTCTTTCATGTTTTTAATATTAAACATATTTTTTTTATATTGTTTACACTCGAATTATAATTATATCATAATTTAATAGATAGATATAATTTCTTCAAATATATATATATATATATATATATATATATATATATATATATATATATATTATTGGATTTGAAAGTTCCTTAATTATAAATTATTCTTATGATTATAAATTATTTTTATAACTTAAAATTTGAGTTCCTTAAGATTCTTAGTCTATACTTAAACTTATTCTTATATAATGAGTGCAAATATATTAAGATTTATTACCTAGATGTGAATCTATACTTAAACATCAGCTAAAATTGCATTTAGTTAAGTCGTTTTTATGAGCTCATTCAAATAATTAAAAGGAGGGGTTTGAGTCTATTGTTTCTTTATACCTAAAAGTCTAACATCATTTATGAATTAAGGTTAATGTAATTTATATATTAACACAATTTATAATTCATAAAATTAAAAGTATATTTAAATTATTTTTTTTTAAAGATAAGATGTGTAACATAAGTTATTTAACCCATTCTAGTAGTTTAAATCAATTGAAGAGTAATTTGATACCACTGGATAATCATATTCTTCCATAATGTGGCATAAGATAAATCCATGAGTAACGAAACCATATAAAAATTTTGTAATTAAATGTTTCTAAATTACCTAATCATTAAAAAAAATTACAAAACTAAGATGAGAAATTAATATGTTTGTCCATCTATATGTTAAAAAGTTAATATTTTAGACTTTATGCTGTCAAAATTTTGGAAAAAATACGTAAAATTGAAATTATGAATCTCAAAATAATTTTTTAATTTGGTGAACATGTAAGAGTTTACAATCAGGTGAAATAAAAATTGTGTGTAAGATAATTGTTTGTATATTGATTTATTGAATGTGTAAATTTAGTTTGTTTTATTTAACATTGAATACTTAAATTAGTTTTATATCATATTGAGTGAATCTTAGTTTTTTATTTTGATTTTATATTAAATCAATATGAGTAACCTATTTTATCAATTTCTTCAACACATTAGACTAGATAATATCGCAATAGTTTCAAGACTTTCACTTTTTAATTTTACTTTCCACTTGTAGATTTTATGTGTTTAAGATTCTTGACACCGTTGAGATTACTTTTTACATACTTTATTTATTATATTTTTTTCCATTTTATTTTATACTTTCATATTATATGGTTAATTACAGCTAATTGTGCAATAAATATCATATACACAAGCTGCTATGGACAATAACATAAAACAAACATTTTTCTAAGAATAATTAAGATATAATGATAATATTAGTTAGAACTATCATGTATGCGTTTGATATGATGATGATTAACTAAAGATATTTTTTAAAAAAAAATGAATGGTTGATGTTGAATGAAATCAATGCAAAGTCTCATAAGATCAATTTAACAAAACTATTTTAATTGTCCAATAAATTTTAATTACTTTCAATATTGTTAATAAAATTAAAATAATAAAAATTAAGTAAATCTTCATACATATTTAAATTAACCCTAAAGTAATTTTCAAAGTAACTATTTTTTTCTTAAAGAGTATTTTTAAAGTAGACTTTAAACGTAAACACGTCATTTTGCATGCATAAAAAATTGAACATCTTAAACATGAAAGTAAAGGAAGATTTAATAATGAGTATTATAATATATCCAATAAAATAAACTTACATGTCATCTTAAAAAATCAAACTTGTAAAATAATGTTTATACGTACTTAAATACATTTAACCTTATCTTAGATGAAAACACGAATCTCCAACATTTTTGAACACATATATTTTGTTACATGTAAACAATTAACAATAACATATTTATACAACTTGTTTATTCATCGGAACATGTATTCCAAACATGATAATAAGTTACTCTTAATTTAAAATAAAACAACTCCTACCATTTTCTCAACCTACGTATACGAGCCAAAATACTACAAATAAGTCCAAAAGAAACACATTCAATGAACTTCAATATTACCGATAGCAAAACTTGAATTCTAAGCTATCATCACTGGTTAGTTGTTTTTGGACAAACATAGAATCTAGTTCATCCTCGAAGAAATCTCGATAGGGATCCAATTTTTATTTTTTTTTCCTTTTAATTATTCTTTAACTCCCCTTTCGTTTTGTCAAGAAAAGAAAATTCTTGAGTCCCTTAATATGGAGGAATATTAGTGGAGAACATGACATTGTGAATCACACCAATTGGACAAGGCCACTAAGAAGCTCTTATCAACTAGTCTTTTTCACCACTTCAAAGAAAACCAATGCCATTAACATTCCTTGAACCTTTCAATTAATTGATTCATCCTCAATTTGATTCATTGGGTGCTCCAATCATTTTCACAACCATGGCTATAGCTAGAATAACTGCCTTATGTGTACCCAACACATGAATTCTTACTCAAAACTCAAGAATATGTATACCAAAAAACACCATTGAGACTGAAATCAAGCACACAAAAGTGATAAAACACAAAAAACAAGTGTGCTTAGAAATCCCAAGAGAAATTTCTCAAATATCATGATTGCTATTTGACATCTACAAGCTTGATAGTTAATTTAAAACAGTAATAAAAAATGAAGAACTTTGTTTCTTTCCTTTTTAACGGTTTTGCTATTCAACTGGGGTGCATCTATCAAAATATAATTGGACAAATACACCACTTGTGATTGTTAATATCTTAAGCCTTAATTAACTTAATAAAGTGTTTCCATTTTCTTAAATATAATATCATTTAAGATGATTTTTCTTTTCATATTTATGGTAGGAGTCTTTCTAATGGTAAGTTAGTTAGTTTTTTTTTTTTTTTTTTTTTTTTATCGTTGTTTATTTAGTTATGGTGATGTTTCTCTTGATGAGTTAGGTAAATCAAATAAATCTTAAACTTTAAATACTAAATCTAAACTGACATGCAAAATGTTTATGTTGGAAAATAAATCAAAAATGAATTACTCTTTTTAAAAAATATAATTTATTTTTGATGATTGTAATGAAATCCATTCTTAATTGAAAAGTTTTTTTTATATATACTATTAAAACCTAATTATTAGAATTTATCTACCAAACAATTCATTTATTTAAATTCAAAAATGAATTCATGTTTTTCTTAAAGTACAAATATTAATAATGAATAAAACTTTTAAAGAGTTGTGAATCCTCCAACAAAAAATTATACTTTTTAGAATCTAGTGTTAGGATATATATTTTGTTGAGTTTCTTCAATATGCATTATTACACAGGTATAACTTTCACAAAGTTGTGAGAAGATCTCATTATCTTGAAAAGGAAAAAGAGAATTGTTAACTAGAGGTAGGGTTTAGATAATCTTATAAAGTGGTAGTATAGTAGTAGTCTTCTTCATTCGGTAATTTGGTGTTCTTCAATCCTTTTCTACGGAGATGCCATGCAGCAAATAAATTCCCTTCTCTGAACTACTTGTCACCATCTTCTTCCAAGGCCCACTTTTCCATATTCACACTTCCACATGAATATGCCCTTTGTCCCATTTGGCACCATGATAGGGAAAAACATGTTCATAAATATATATTTATGCATGTTACAACAACCCTAAAAGAAGAATCTAGAATGTGGGAATAAAATTGATAATCTGGCTAGATTTTTGCCATATTCTAAATTCTTTTCACATTAGGCCATTTTTGTTTTCTTTGGTACAACTCTGAGAATTTACCTCACAAGTGAAAGAACAAGAATATTGGCAAGTGACGAGTGTGCAGTACTTGAGAGCACCAAAGAATTTGGCAATTATTATATTTGTTCGTGCCACATATGCATTCTTCATCAAATTATTTTGTTTGCTCCAAACAAATTTTGATTAATTGTTTTCAATTATCATCCACAATTCACGAATCATCACACACCCAGTGGCGTATAATAATCATGCACAGACAACGTCATTTTGTTGTCCCCTTCTAAAATAATCAGCTGCAAATTTATGACCTGCATGAAAATTCGTGGAGTGTGGTTTTCTTTTTCTCAAATATGTTTTTCTATTCAATTATTGACGAAGGAAATAAATAATGATGCTAGATGGATTTATTTACTCATATAATACTAAGTAAAACCTTGTCTTTTTGTGTGAAAGGGACAAAAATAAAGGCTATCTAGTCTTTATATAAATGAGTTGGTTTGTTATTCTCTTTGTCACAAAAACCTAAAAATTTTAAAATTTATGTCATACAATTTTTCTTGAAAAAAGAAATACCCCTTCTTTGTAAATTTCAGAAAAATGTGGCATGTTATGTGACCCAAATGAAAATCTCTCACTATTCTATCTGAAAGTGTTGGTGATGAACATCCTTGTCATCCCACAAAATGACATTAATTTAACAGTGAATGAGAAGGAATGGAGGAAAATGATGAGTTTGAGTGAGTCTTCTGGTTGAGTTTGTAAGCACCAATGGCTGTGAATGAATATGGCACCCACATATACGCACTCTTTGTGTTGATATTTAATGTCTAAAAAAAGTGGTTCCTACCATTTCAAAAAGTGGTATTATAGGGGCCAAATCATGTAAAAGGGTGGTGTGTATTTAAATTTATGCAACTAGCTCAATCTAAATAAGAATAGTGTGGATAGCAAGATTTTTTTAAATGTTAACGATACATTCAACAAGAAAACATTGATTAAAGAAGAACAAATTTATTTTCTTTGACCCTTATATTCAATGAAATTTTAATAACTATGTATGATTTAAATTTAAAATTAATTTTCATATTTTGAAGTTTTTCCAGTTTTCAAAATGAGAGATGTTCTTTTCATGTATGCTTCCTCTCTCTCTATTAGATGTAACACCCCAAAAATAACATGCATAAAACTAAACATTCTACTAATCATCATTAAAATTCATCAACATACAATAATCCTTTAAATTAAAGTATTTAAAAATTCTACCTTCAGAATTCTACTAAAACATAATTACAAATTATCTCCAAATTATTTTTCAAATTTAGCTTATGCCTAAAAGCACCAGTCATTCCAAATGATCCTCCACAGATCCATCTGCAACACCATCTGCTCCCGTGCCAAAAACACGATCATTGCAAACAGATATCAAAACACAAGTACAACAAAACAAAGGGTAAGCTAACCAAAATTTTAATAATACTTGAGTATTTCAATTCAAACACAAATATTAACACCACTCAAGTCTTTCATTCAGTTACATGCACCATCACAATATAAGACACTGACACACTATAAACTTGACTCTACTTCCGGAAGACTCGTGCATTGAA
>Ga0209700_103207_pt1 | contig 31746 bp, 14 predicted proteins | sample SiratroredBW_FD_187528 | JGI IMG/M metagenome (GOLD analysis project Ga0209700, IMG submission 187528) | Root nodule microbial communities of legume samples collected from California, USA - Siratro red BW (SPAdes) (version 2) | ecosystem: Host-associated > Plants > Roots > Nodule | place: USA...
CAAAATAGGCAATAATATAATGAGATAATGATATAATTTCAAATAGGCAATAATATAATTATTTTGATATAATTCCATAATAGACAATGATATAATTATTTTGTTATAATTTTAGAATAGGTAATCATATAATTATTTTGATATAATTTTGGAATAAGCAATCATATAATTACTTTGATATAATTTTAGAATAGACAATGATATAATTATTTTGATATAATTTCAGAATAGACAATGATATAACTATTTTGACACTTTTACTTTCGAAATAGGCAATTTCGGAATAGACAGTGATATAATGAGATAATTAAAATATATTAATTTTTTTACACCTTCAATTTTCAGAATAGGCAATTTCGAAAGCTATTTCCAGATTCGGAATTGACTTACGGAATTATCTATTCCAGAATTTAATTTTTACCAAAATAAAACTTCCGAAATGAGCAAATCTAGAAGCCAATTCCGAATCCGAAAATAGCTTTCTGATTTGCCTATTCTGAAAATAATTTTAATGACACCTCCTTTTTCGAAATAGGCAATTCTGAAAGTTATTTCCTGATCCGGAATTAGTTTCTGAATTTGTCAACTTCAAAAATATTTTTATTCATTTTTAAGATTAAGAATAAGGGTATTTTGATCTATGAGAGACTGTTTTGACATATTTTAAAAATTTGGAGGTGTCTTAAGAAACACTTAGAGGAGGTACAGGAAGAAGCAGTCCTCTCCATGGGCTACTTCACTTATTTTTTAAAAAATGGTATAATCACATACAACTTATACATTTTAAAAAAGAAAGTTAAAATTATATTTCAATTCACAATTTCTTCATAAACATTAAAAAAGATTTTAATTTAAAAATTAAGCATTAAAATAACATTAAAGAAATTATAATTTAAAATTATCTATTAAAATATTTTTTTCGTTATAAAGTTGTTATTTATTTAGATATATTTTTTTAAATTTAATCATTTTGATAAATTTTTAAAAAGACTACATATAGTATATGCTTATCAATTACGAATCGTAAATATATATGATAATTAAAATTTTATTTAATATTTAATAGCATATAATATAATAATTTTAAAAATTATTAATGTCATGTTCAATTTAGAATTAGTTTCATAATTAAAATTTTGATTTGTGTAATAATTTTGAAAATTATTAATTATCTAAAATTTAGCATAAGTTTAATAATTAAAATTTTGATTATGTAATAATTTTAAAAAAATTGTTAATAATTATATTAATTCTAATTAATATTAAGTTTTCAATATAACAATGTCTGTTATAATAATTTTGTTTTTAAATATAAAAAGTTCAACCATCAAAGATATTTTCTGCAAAAACAATTTTGTTTTTTTTTTTAAATAAAAATCCATAAAATAAATCTTGTAAGACCCAAATAAATATATTCATAACTATTTAATTTTTTTTTTAACAAAGTCCAACTTTGTTTAATTAAGAGAAAAAACAGATATTTTAAGTTTGAATACTTAATTAGATATAACTGTAATTGAGTGATGTTGTCCATGTTAACAACTCCTTGGATCACTCTTGAACTCAAATTTAGTTTCCTTTCTTTTTGTTTCTAAGTTTTTTTCTCAATGATTGCAATATGTAGTCAGTGCAATTCAAAGTTTGTTTGAGGAAGTTCTATTCAATGCGATAGAGTTTATAGATCATCTGTGTTTGGATTTCCTCATGTTATAAACCACTTCCTGGTGAATAACAAAGTTATTTCACCCTGCTATGAAGTTAGTGAATGACAAAGTTATTTTACCAGTACCTTTAGTTCGATCAAATGACATCAATTACAAGCTTAATTCAAGAGATTAATAAGAAGAGACATCAATTACAAGCTTAATTTAAGAGATTAATAAGAAGAGACATCAATCAAATTATTCCATGAAAAAGAAAGCCAAAATATAATTACAATAAACGATTCTCCTTGTACATTTCATATAGACTAAATGCACTTGTTCAGTACTCCCAAATGTTTATTGGGTTGTTGCCCCTATTATAGCCCTCATACATTACATGAAGCAGATTAAACACAGGAAAACTGAAATTAAATACTAAGAAATTCTTATTTATCAAACAGAATGCTTAGGAGCTGGCCTAAACTAACAACTTATTTGATATTTTTGCTGAATACATTCGGCAAGGATCAGTCTTTTTCAAAAGTTTCTAGTTTCCACTGTTTGCAAGACAGTTACTATTTCTTCATCCAACTATTATTACTCTTTATCAGCATCAACCTTTGAGGGGGTTTCGTCATTTTTAACAGCAGCTGATTCTGATGGACCATCTTCAGTAGGCTTGGAAGATTCAGCATCATGGGGTGGTGATTCTGATGGTTCAACCACTGGAACTTTGGTTTTAACAGTTCCAACTTTTACATACTTGGCCATAAACTTGTATTCCCAGTCTTGCAAGGCCTCAAGCTCAAATGGGCCAAGACCAGAGATATCTCCTGTTAGATCTTTCTCGTCAAAAGACATTTTTGCCAAAGCTTTGCTAGCATCCTTCCCAGCAAATAGAGCATATGGTCCACCCGGTCCATAAAAAATCCTGGTGGATTTGAAAAGAAAAATCAATATAATCTTCTTCACAGCTAGCAAAAGAATCAGGTATGCTTTGGGTGTTTCTGATGATAATAACCTTTCTTATTTTGACTAACAGAAGATATACATATGTAAAAGTTTGCAAGTGACTCCTTTTCTTAGTTGAATGACAGTTCTTAGCCAATTCAAGCCCTTTCTAACCAATCATCCAAGCAAAAAACACAATATTCAACACGTTATCCAAATAGAAAATTGGCCCAATTTCCCTTTAGAACAAAAGGGAAGGGAAAGGGATGAGTTTTGAATCTTCTAATCCAGATTAACCTACTACCTAGATTACCCTTTTTTCCAGATTGTTGCATCACTCTATTGAAAGCTAATATTCCTCCTTTAGTTTAACAGCTGTGGTTCACTTACCTCTAAATTTTTATTTGACTATATGTCAAGAATCTTAATTTACTTTCAGAAGCTTACACAGTTTAATTTCTAAAACATGTGGCTTGGGATAGTTAGTTGGTATTTCAGCTCTTGAATGATTAAAAAGGTATTTATCTGTTTTTAAAGTTAAAAAATCTGGTCCTCTTTCTAATTTGCTTAAACCTATACTAAAACCCTCAAAATCTTATTTTGTATTCAAATAGTTGGGGATATATGATTAATTTGAGATATGAAGTAGTTTTAAAAGTTGAAGTTAAATTTTTTTTGAGAAAACATAATGAAATTTGAAGGAAGTTGGATGTGAGATTAGGGTTTGTTTTGTTGTATTCTGGGCCAAGTTTAATATTTTTGTTAGTGAATTTTTGGTGAAATAAGGTTTAAGACTTTACTAGGTTCAACTGTGATGGTTGAGTAGAAAAGGAAAATTAGAATTTGAAGTAGAAATGAAAGTGCCAAAGTGAAGTTATTTAAGGAGACAATTTCATGCTAAAGACTTAAGAACCTTTTATGGCAACTAGGACAGACTAAATGGAGCAGCAACAAATATAAAGCAAGCAACTTAATGATAACTAGAGTGATCAGAACTAAATGAAAATTGACAAACAACACGCAACTTCCCAATAACTCTTACCAAACTACTACTTAAACAATAAGATGCATGTGTTTTCCCTCCCTTTGTCACACCAACCTATTCCTCAATCAGAAACTTTCATGAATCAAACTGTAAAAAAATTGAAATTTTAGCTTGTTTAACGAGTTAGGTTTATCAAGTTCATAATTTGATAAAGCAGTATTTCTACCAGGCCTAGGAAACCCAAAATCATAATTTCCAGATGAAACTAAATATATACAAGTTCATTATTTCTAGAGACAGAAACACTGCATTAATAGATGATGATTGATAACCCTTGACACAGTAACCACCTTGATCAATCTTTCAGACCACTTAAAACTATGGAACATATGAATACTATGTTTTTGCAAGCTCCCTTAAGATGCATGAGAACTACAGTTAAACTCATTGGAGGATACACACAACATACATAAAAAGACAGACACTATTCTCAAACAAACTCACAAAGTAAAAGCAACTGCTGACTTCAACAGTGAGCGGAATGAAATGGGATGGAACAGAAAAAGTTACCATTCTATGGACAAAATTAATACTAGATGAAACAGTATACATTCCATCACTTTCTATTCCATCAGATTTTAAGCAACCCAATGAATGGACCCAAGTATCATTCAATTCAGTTCTTTTTCACTCAATTTCATCCTTTTATGTCAACATACACGTCCCCCAACTAGCATACTTGAAAGAGGAGAACTAAAATGAATGTTTCACTTTACATTTAGTGCATATTTGACTTTCAGTTGAGAAAGATGGAAAATTAGCAAAGTCACTTTCTCTCAAGATCATAACTTTGGTTAAATGTCATTTTCAGTCAGCATTTCCTTTTCCATCCACCCACTTTTCCTCCTAATCAACAAAGACCCTGAGGCTAGGTTAACAGAAGTGTCGACAAAGAGTTGAAAAGTTGAGGCCTAACAAGTATTTCAATACAACATTATACGCATTCCCCCCGTTTTCCCACCTTCCCACTCCTACCAAGCATACCAAAAAATACTCAGTTAATAACGTGAAATTTCAAAACCAATCCCATCTATCTGCAACTTAAATTTGCCATACCAAATGACAACAAATATAGAAAACAGCATCATTATAAATAATAATAAGTTGTAGTAGACAACATATAGTAGTTGCTAACTCACTCCTCTCCATAAAACAACATCAAGACCTCCATGTACGAAATAGAAACTAAATCACATAAATTCTTCAAACCGGAAACACTAACCCCATTCCACGAATGTGCACATAAGAAATACACCCAAAGCATACTAAAAAAGGGAACAATTACTCACAAAAGTAATCCAAACAAAAAGAAAGAAAACCCTTGAAACTCGTACTTGTCAAACAAAAACATACATACAATTTGTTCAGGTGCGTTTGATGGTGTTCTCAAATTGGAAGTAGAGTTTTACCTTGATAATTTATGTTGAATCGTTGACATTTAACATAAACCATTATTCCAGGAATCAGCAAAATAAAACTCTAATTTTCACTAGAAAACAACACTAGAAGCCTGTATAATCTATATTGACATATAATTTCAGACATTTACTGCGCCAATTATTAAGATAAACATAAATTTTAACAAGAAAGAAAACAAAACTAAAAGCATATGTAGAACTGCAAGTAAGTTTTGTCCATTCAAAAACAACCACAAAAATGCCCCCGTTGACCAAACAAACGAAAACCCAGAACCCAAAATCACAGGAAACAAAAAGAGAGCAAAAACCAAAAACAAAAGAACTGCTAAAGGCGTCTTGTGTTACGCTGAGTGGGTGTCATCAGTGATTATTATACCAAACAAACGATAACCCAGAATCCAAAATCGCAAAAAAACAAAAAGGGCAAAATTGAAAAACACAAAAAAGTGATCTTTTGATCCCTATACCTGCTCTGCGAAACATCATAGATCTGACCCTTGATGGCCATGAGGAGGGGCTTCTCGGGGTCAGAGCCGTCGTAGGCCTTAAGTTCCTCCTCAGTGACCTCGCCGATCTGAACGGGGGGTCGCAAAGGCTCCATTTGAGGCTCGAAGTCGCGGGGGGCGTCGTGGCGGTGGTCGGAGGAGGGAAAGAGGCCCGAAACGACATAGTAGACGGCGAGAATAAGGGCGAGGAGGGTGAAGAAGGTGGCCGGAGAAAGGCCGGTGTAGGCAATTATGGCTTCATTCAGTGTCTCCCATAGTTGCAGAGCCATCTTCTCTGATTGCTGCTGCTGCACACTGTGAGATTGAGTTTTGGTACGAGTCGGAATAAATAGCAGATACAAGAGAAAAGGTTGAAAAAGGATGAGAATTTTTTTATGATCAAACTAAATTTTTAATAATTTATTCAATATAATTATATATTAACATTAAATTTTCTTTTTTATAAATATATATTACTATTGTTAATAAACAAGTATTCAATTATATTAGTTATTAATAAAATTTAAACAAAATTAATAAAATTAAAGTTGTTGAACTAAGTATGTAATAATTTATATTTAATTAAATAATCTTTAATTTTTATTTTTATTTTTGTTAATTTTTTATTTTTATATATATATTATTAGAATACAATTTTTATGATATGGCAAAAAAAATTCCAATAAAAAAAGACTGCTAATTTTTTGTTCATATTCAAAAATCACAAATGTTGAAAATCATGGGTTTTTGGAGCTACGATTCCTATAAGTTTCTATTTTTTTTAGTTGATAAAAATATTATTATTCTTTTATATAAATTATATAGGAAGAGAAAGAATATGTTGTTTCCATTCAAACTTTAATTCGTTAACATATCAACTAATTTAATAAAAATAACATTTTTCGAGTAAAATTTTTACTTTAAATTAGAAGAGAGAGATTGACAAAAGGTTTGTCTTAAAAAAAATTGACAAAAATCAATTTTTAAAAATATTATCATATGCAATGTTATTTTTTTTAAGATAAACCAAGATAAACACGTTTCCTAGTTTCACACTGCTAGAAAAACTCTATAAAAAATATCCTTATAATTAATTAAAAATAATCATGAATATAAAATTTAAAATAATTATTTATATAACAAAATTGAGTTTTTGCGTTTCGAATTTTCAAATCTAAATGAACAAAACCCTTCCTCTGTTTTCCCTCTCCCTGAAAAAGTTTCTTTCTTTCTCTCTCAACAACGTTCAATCTCATTCTCCATTCCAATGGGTGTGAAGAACTTGTGGGACCTGCTGGAATCGTGCAAGAAAAGGGTTCCCCTTCACCGTCTACAGTGTGTTCAATTCCCTCAAAACTCCGTTTTTTCCCTCTGAACAGTGTTCGAAGTTGACGCGGGTCTTTGTTTTGTTGGTCAGGAACAAGAGGGTGTGCGTGGACCTGTCATGCTGGATGGTGCAGCTTCACAGCGTGAGCAAGTCCCACGCTTGCGTAAAGGAGAACCTGTACCTCAGAGGGCTCTTTCACCGACTCAGAGCACTCATTGCGCTCAATTGCAGCCTCGTCTTCGTCACAGGTTTATCAATTTCTGTGTTTTCAGAGTTGAGGGGTTTCGTTTTTTAAAGGGTAAAACACCATTTAGGTATTGAACATGTATGACACTATCACATCGTAAAAGTAAGATTGTCCAATTTTTTTTTTAATCACTTAAGTTCAAAATTCAAAAGAATTCGTTGATTTAAGTAATAATATTAACATGTTTATGCTAAAATTACCGAGTAAGTAATTAAGCTTAGAAACTCATTTGACATCTAGGAGTTTATTTTGAATTTTCTCAGTTTCAACGACCAATGTGACGAAAATTTACACATTCAGGAACCAAATAGTGTTTTATCCTCTTATTTTAAATTAAATTATGTTTGGCTTTTAGAAAGAGGTGGGTGTTCTGTGACTGTGGAACTGAGTATTTGAATTGGATATTTTGTTTGTATTATACCTATTTGACCTTTACCGGTGAGGTTTGAAGTACAGTTAGTTAGGTAGTTCAGTTGTGAGAAATGTAGATGCAGAGCACCCTATCAGTATTATTGGCTTGAAATAGGGGGAGTTGGGTGGTCAATGCTTCCCCCTGTTGTCTAATCTAATATCGTTTAGTAATCTGAAATTCTAGTGTATGTCATTTACTTAGGACATGCTACTTATTGTTCTTATTTACAGGTGTCAATTAGGTTTTTTCTTCTTGATTTAATTACTGTTATTTTATCACCGTTCGTTCTGCTTATTTTCCTTTTGGATGTGTTTGCATTTACATTATTCATGCTCATTTCATCCCAATGACTACGGTTTGATGTCTGGTAGATGGATCAATTCCTGCCATAAAATTATCAACCTATAGGCGTCGCTTAAATGTTGGAAAGGAGGTTGGTGGGCCTCTCAACTTTCTTTTCTGATGTGGTTTCTCTTATACACTTTATACATATTCCGTACCTTGATGCATTGTTTAAACTTCTCTAACTCTCTTTGTACTAATTTTAGTTAATAATAACAATAATAATGCAGGTAGCAAAAGATGAAACAAACTTAAAGAATGTGACTTCGTTACCGAGAAACATGGGGTCTGAGTTTTCTTGCATGGTTAAAAAGGCTAAAATCTTGGGGATGGCTCTTGGAATTTCTTGTTTGAATGGGTAATATATAATAGAATTGATGTTAAGTTCATTGTTTTGTTTAAAAGGACGCTCTCATATTGTGTCTGGTAATTATTAGTATTAATATATTTTACTTAAATTGAATAGAAAATGAATATTAATTTATAATAGTAATAATAGTTGAAGAAGAAAGTCTTTTACTTTTACGGCGATGATTGCTGAATGTCAATTGACCTGATAAGTTTTCCTTTTATTTAGTGCTGGTATATATGAGGGCACTGATTCATTATAAGAGATACAAGGTGCTCAATATTTTATGGTGTGCAATGTGCTTGAATAAAATTTTGAAAATGTGTTTGATGTCTTCTTGTAGTGGTACTAAGCAGTCTAAACTCATGTTTATTAATGGATGTTTCTGGTCTCTTTTTTTCATTTAGTAGTTGATTGAAAAATTTGCACTGCTGGAAAATAAAGAAGTTGCTGCTCAATTTGAACTAATATTATCTTTCTCTTTTCTAAATTCAGGATTGAAGAAGCTGAAGCTCAATGTGCTTTGTTGAATTTTGAATCATTATGTGTAAGCACTGTGTATACTTATCTTTCTTCCTATTCCTTTTATGTCGACATTGTAATTTCTGATTTAATTGGATGCTTATGCTATTGCTGTCAGCTAACCTATCATCATTGTTGTCTGTCATTCATAATAATTATGGTAGGATGGATGTTTCAGTCTAGATTCAGACATTTTCCTTTTTGGTGCAAGGACAGTGTATAGGGATATCTGCCTTGGTGAGTAGGTTGCCTTGTTTTACTACTGTGGATTTTTTATATTAATTATGTTTTCATATGACTAATGAGTAGTTGTTTGTTGATGATTTAGGAGATGGTGGATATGTTGATTGTTATGAGATGACAGATATTGAAAGCAAACTTGGACTTGGAAGGGACTCATTGGTAACTGACCCTTGGCTTTTCAACATACTTAGGAACCACAATGTTTGCTTGCTTTATTTTCTTATTTTACTTTTTAATAGATGATTTTTCATTGTTCATTGTTGTTCAATACAATTCAGTTAGATTTATGCATGTGAAGGCCCACATGGGAGAGTTAGGTCCATGTACAATACGTTAAAATATATCTTATAGTTAACACCATCAAGGGAGCGCTAAATGGAGAGCCTGTTAAAACAGAGGTTACCCTGTGAGGCATAATTGACATTCAATTGTTTGAATTGGAAATTTGGAAATGGTTTTTCATGTCTCGTGTTGAATATAGAATTTTTACATGCTTTTCTGTGATTACTTTTGTGTTTTCTCCCACTCCTCTCCTCCCTACACATTTTGATGATCTAATAATAAAATTAGTGATATTTGTGTCTTATTCAATAAAAATGCCAATCGTTTCTCTCTCTCTCTCTCTCTCTATTTATATATATATATATATATATATATATATGTGTGTGTGTGTTTATTCAAGGATGTTATGTTATATTTTTTTGGTGAAAATCAGTAACTGAGTTGTGATCTTCAGATTGCTCTCTCCTTGCTTCTTGGCAGTGACTATTATCAAGGAGTTCATGGTCTGGGTCCAGTAAGTCTTGAAATCTGCCTTTCATGGTCTTACCTTTTTGATTTTCAAACCCCTTGTTGTATAACAGAGCTAGAGGTTACATGTTTTTACAAATGCCTATTCCTTTGCTTATTTTTTCCATGGCTGTAGGAGTCAGCTTGTCAGATAGTCAAATCAATTGGGGACAAATATATTCTTAAAAAAATTGCTTCTGAAGGACTTGGATGGGTGAAAAAAAGAAGAGGTAAGCATTCTAATTTGATCATGTTATACAACTGTTACTTTTGCCAAAAAGGTTTTTTGCAATAAATTTAGTTGTAATATGTTTGCATGTAACTCAAAATTGATATTATATGTATACTTTCCAGGGAGTGAGGTTGTTTGTACTCAGACTTGTATTACTCAAGTGGTAAACTTTATTAAACCATCTTTGATCGTGAACCAACTATTTGAAAAGCTTAAACTGTTATATGGACATGTATGAAAGGTTTTATATTTTTGTAGATGGCACGTCCTTTCCTTCCAACTAGCAAAACCTTTTGGGTTGAAGCATGGATAATGTAAATGGCCACCTACCATGTCATGAACCAATTATCCGCAAACCTTTTGATAGTTTAAGACAGTATTCTTGAACAAGTTTCTTATTTATTGTTATATTGTTCCTTAAAATATTGGACACTGATGCTGGACAGTGGAAGGTTTATGATTCAATGGATAAAATATTAAAAAATTAAGGGTTTTCTTTAGGAGGATTTCAGAGGTTTAAATACTAATACAGCGTATGCAGGAAAAGGGTTGGTATTCAAGGAAAAGAATCACGATTAAATGATCAAACTATGGCTATTAGGGCCTGTTTTGTGTTTGATAGGGTTTCATAGAAACTTCAGGTATGTTAGGGATTTGATTGAGTGAACATTTAATGCCTTTACCATATGAAACCTGGGCAGAAGATGAAAGGACAAAATAGGATAAGAATAACTCCTTGGGTTGTTAGGTAGTGCTTTTCTCTGAAAGCAATTTTTTCATTCACTGCCTAGCTACTAGTTCATCATAGCTGGAAAATGACTTATATAGGACTTGCCAAACTTGGGAACCAAATAAGGTCAAATTACCATAGTCTGATAACACTAGTAAAGTTCAAAATAAAACAAATACCATAATAAATATAAACAAATTTAAAGTAAACTAGTAAAATAACTTGATATCTGAATAAAATTTAGCTAAATTAGTTTATCATAAAAAGGCTAAATTACCACTAACTGTTTGTAAAGGAATAAGATGTTACAGTGAGGCCTAATATAATATATAATTATAAACCTTTTGATGGAATGTATATACCCAATACTTATGTGCTTATTTTATGTCTTCTAGAATGTACTGTCTTGTCTGCATCAACTTGTATTCAAAGCATGACTTACAATTAATTGTCAAATGGAGGATTTGCCATTGAACTTTGTATCTTGCTTTTCTATCTTTTGTATATACAGGTGGCAAGAATGATTTAGGGCAGGATGATAACATTTTACAAGTAATTAATGCTTATATGAAGCCAAAATGTCACTCCGCAGATTCAGATATTGTGCACAAGTAGGTCTATCTTTTTTAGTTGATTTTTCGGACTCCTAAAGATTGATTCTCTGTATACAGATTGAAATATATTCATTATACTCACCATGCTGAAAATGTGAAAACGGAGTCAATTGACCTGCGATTTTTAATGCATCTCATACTTTTTCTGTTATAGTTCTTGATATTAATTATTCAACATGTATAAACATCAATTTCTGAAAACTGAAATGAAGTTCATTTGAAACAGTTGCATATATCAAGCGATTAAGCTTCTGTGATTCTTACATGGAATTTTTTTTTTATGTAAAATGAAAAGTTAGATCTGGAATATAAATTGTACGACGTTGTTATAGTTTACTTAAAATGTTTTACTCATCTCTATAGGGCTCTTGCTCAATATACATTTCAACGTACTAAACTCCAGCAGCTATGTGCTGAATTCTTTCTGTGGCCTTTGGAGAAAACAGGTTTTCATCTATTTTGACGCACTTATTCTTATAGATCAACGATACATACTTCCAATGGAATAATTAATAATGGTAAATAACATATAATTTATTTTTTGGTTTAGGTTTACATCTTAACATCATTGTTCATGTAATGAACAGGGTTTACATTTAATCCCTATATGACCAAGAATTCCTAGCTTATAAAACTTTTGGAAGTTATTTTTGATGCTAATTGATGTTCATTTCATTCAATAGATGGGTATATCCTTCCAAGTATAGCTGAAAGAGATTTAAGACGATTTACCAATTTGCGTTTAACTTCATCTGAAGTTGGACTGAACCTTCCTTTACATGAGGTACTGCTAATCCTTTGCTCTACCAAATTAATATTTTCATTACTGTCCAAGCTCATGTGAAAAGTTCTAAAATTTTAAACATTATTTTAAACTAAAAGAGTGACTGCTCATGCTTAGAATTGCTTGCCATTTGGATAACTGATGTTCCCTTTCACTTGTTCATTATTAAGATCAAAACAGTCCATTCAACAGATTTTCTACTTTGTTATTGTAACAACAATCATTGATTGACTACATTCAGTGTGTGATCAATAAACAGGGAAATGTGCTAATTCATCTTGTTCTTGAAATAACATTTGAATTAATAGTGAACATCTATGAGTCTAATGGATATTATATCTACCACAGATCCCTGTAAAGTGTCCTGTCTCAGAAATCATCAAGAGCCGAAAAGTTCAAGGGAGAGAATGCTTTGAGGTTTCTTGGGAAGGAATGGATGGACTTGAAACTTCAATAGTACCTGCAGATCTTATAGAAAGGTAATGCAAACGACATGACTGATGAACTATCTTTATTCCCTAAAACACATTGAGGAAATGTTTGATCTTATAAAATTTATGTTTTGCTTGTTTTTTCCTTGCAACTTGAGCTATTAGTGTCTTTTTGAACCATTCAAATTCAACTGGGATGGTGTATTGTTTTTAGGACGTCTTTCATCATTGTTTCATTATTAACCATCTACAGTGCCTGCCCTGAGAAGATTTTGGAGTTTGAGGAAAGAAAAGCTCAACGGAAGAAACAAAATATTCAGAAAAGAAGACCAAAGAAAAAGGAAACTAATTCATCTCTTTCTGAGCTTGATCTAAAACTTCAGAATTTGTTGCTTGATAATAATCTGAGAGACCAAGCCAACTTCAATGCCTCTGATTCTTCAGAAGGGATATCAAGGATTACAACTCCTACTGCCGAAGCTGATCTTAATACTGAAGACTTCTTGCATCTATCACATGACATAGAACACACTGGGTTGATTCATAATACTAGCAACATATACAGTAGCAATAAGGCGGTTTCCACTATAGGTAAAAATGAGATCATAGATCTTCTGAGCCCTTCCCCACCTAAGAAATTCAATTTTTCCTCAAAATGTCAGCAATCAAGTGATCAAAATATGGAAGTGATTAATTTGAGTGATTCAGAAAATGACATGTCTGTTGAACACAAGCAGAAAGCCAAGGAACTGAGAATGTTCTTAGCTAGTATTAGGAATGAACTTCATTGAATTGCAAAGTAAATGTAACATAAAAGTAGGTTTTGTTAGTGTTATTGACAAGATACATGACCAATAATAGTTTTATCTTATGAGATTGAGTTAGATTGTAAGTAGGCATGGTGAAAAGATAGGTATAGTCTAACATGTTAATCCGTTTGGTCACAAATAGAACTGAATGTACGAAAATTTGTTATTTTTATATGTTAATAATGTGTTGTTCAATTATGAACCTTCTTTTTTTCACATTACTTCTAATCATTGTCTTAGAGTGACGCTGACTATTCTTACATTTGGTACCACAATTTGCTATTTTGATAGTCTCCCACTTTGAATGTGAAGTGTACATTTTCTATTATTTGCTCTTAAATTGGATTATTAGTTGTCTTTTACTTAATTAAATCATAGTTTCACTAAGTGTTTAAATAACTATGTAAATTAAAACCCCTAAGTAAAGTTGAAAAAAAAAATTATTACATCTCCAAAAACACATACATATAGATAGTTCAATAATGGACCATAAAAATATGTTAAGATTGATAAATAATTTCTTAAAATTATCTTAGTCAATAGAAATATTGACATGAGAGAGTTAAAATAAGTCAAATATTAATATCTAATAAAACATACTTAATACAAATTTTTGAAAAGATGTTAATAAATATATTTTATAAATTATAACTAATGTGTGTTGATCTAAACTAAAGAGTGAATAAAAATTCAAATTATATGTTAATCTCATCTTTTAAGTTATAATAAAATTTGAATTATACGCTAATCTGATTGACCTTTTAAAATGTTAGAATAATATATTATTTAAATTTATCAATAGCATACCTTTTATTTGTTATTTACGTGAAACATATTCTAATTATATTTAGTACATTACATAATAGATGTTTGTGTTGATACATTACATAAGTAAATATTTGTTTGTGTTGATACATTACATAAGTAAATGTTTGTTTGTGTTGATACATTACATAATGAAATTTTTTTGGATGAAAGTGTATATATACATAATATGCATACTTTTTTTTTTAAATTATTAGTTTAGTTTTAAATTATTAGTTTAGTTTTGTAAATCTTTTGCCAGACATTAAGATAGAAAAATTATAAATCCTTCTTATATAAGTTTTGTGTCTTAATTACAATGACTTTCTATGTTAGTTTATAAATTATGAAAGTAATGTATTAATTCATAACTTATAAAATAAAGAGTAAAGGTGTTCTTAACAAAAACATAACCATCTATCATTTGTGATAAGAATGCATACTTGAAATGAATTTAAAAACTAAAAAGATGTTTAAATAATACTGTGATGTTAATTTTAAAAATAAAGTAAAATAACTTTAAATTATTTTTGTATTTAGTTATAACAATATAACAGTTTAATCTTATACAAATACATATATCTAAATAAAATAAGCTGAATTAAGTGAAATTATTCAAGAAATTTACAATAAATTATCTAAAATATAACACCAGATTTTTTATAAAACAAAATATTAAAAACAAAATAAAAAACTAACTGAAAACAGAATATAACATCTAATTCATTTGCTTATACAATAAACTATACTCTAACTAATAGAAAGTTAGTGTGTAAATACTGCACATGTTTACAGATTCATTAGACATTTCTACATGTTTTATCACTGTCAATTACTCTAATTTAGTAAAACAAGCCATTTGAGAGCCATTTGAGTTTCCCTTTATTAGGCCGTGATAGAACCTCAAATCATTACAATAATTAAATGCATATGGATATCTACCATTAGGAAAAAAACAAAACAATACAAAAAAAAATATATAATACCTGAAAAATAAATCCAAATGCATATTTATCGAAAAAAAACAAAGCAATAAAAAAAATATATAATACCTGAAAAATAAATCCAAAAGCAATAAAAGAAAGTGTCATTTTCTTTATAATAGGAAGGAGCTTCAATGAACTTCACTATTTTGTACTCATCACTTTTATCCATATTAGAAAACTAAGATTTGGAGTCTAAAGAGAAAATCTGTAAGGTTTTCTTACACATGTAAATTCTAGTAATACAAATGATCAAACTATAATATGAGAAGTATTTGACACAAGAATTGTATCTTGCAGTGAAACAAAATTATCAAGATTCAGACTCACCGTTGGCAAAGGGAGAGAATTTGGAAATCGCAATCTAGGATCCAAAAATATATGTGTGAAAGCTGAAAGATAAATAAAAGAGGGACACTGAATCTTGAAGGAATAAAATTTGGTATGCATAGAGTAAGTGTCATTTGCTGAACATTGTGCAGTATAGTATATGTGATAATCTTGTTCAATACGATTGTTGGTAAATAAGAAAATGAAAGTGTCCTGACGAGATAAAAATTCAGACACAAATCTGTCATAATCAATTACCCTTCTAAAATTTATGGAATCCTGCTAATATCCTCTTTTATCTTGACAAAACACAAGTCTGCACTGCATACTTTATGTCCATTGTCAATAAAGTCTCACAATTTAGTCAAGCTCAAATTTCACAATCCACTCACAATTAATGAGTATTTTTCTACACTCATTTTAAACAAGGAGTCTCTTATCTTATATATTAGCTATGTACATTCATTTTTAAGTTTTGATTTCAAATCCAATCAAAATAAAAATAAATTAATTTAACTAAGACACTTTAACCATGTCTTCTTCTTCTTACCAAATTGTAAAACTAAGTCCATTACAACCTTTCTAAAATATTTTATTTTATTTTTCTTATTTATTTATTTTTTTACACAAATATTATAACATAAATTTGGGAGAATTTCATATCATCGTAACTAATACACATTCTATATTGCATTTTAACACATTAAGTATCATTTATCATGTTATATCTTATATTCACTCATATTTTATGCTTCAACTATCATATTTTATGCTCCAACTATCATATTTTATGCTCCAACTATCATTCATTTATATTTTATGATTCAACTATCATTCATTTATATTTTATGATTCAAATATCATTCATTTATATTTTATGATTCAACTATCATTTATTTATATTTTATGATTCAACTATCATTCATTTATATTTTATGATTCAATTATCATTCATTTATATTTTATGATGTAACCATCATCCAATTAAATTTTAAAAGTTATTATCAAATATATTTGTTATTTATTCCATCAAATTATTAATAAATAATCATAAAAACTTTAATCACTTATTTATTTACTACATAACTTTCATCATATTGTAATTTTTTTTAATACTTTGATATTTTTCTTCTATATTAATTATACTAAAAAATACTAAACAAAATTTAAAATATCATTAAATATCATAATTCTTTTCTAATTATTTAACAATAAACTTCATAAATACTTTTTAACTTATTTTTTTATAAACTTATACTTTTGTTTAATAATACTCATTCCATATTATATTTTTTAATGTATATTTTTTCTACATTCAACTTAATTCCAATTATATTTTTTATCTTTTTCCGTTGCCTCCTCGATAAAAACAAACAATTTTTTTATGAAAAGATAGTGTGAACCAGGTCGACACTAAAAATAGCATGGGCCAGACCCACACTACCTTTAACGTGGGCTAGGCAATCATAAAACACTTCTTTTTTTATTTTTTTAAAACACAAGTATTTTTTTTTTAAATTTGCTACGATTTTTGCGTGAGTCAAACTATCGCGGTAGATTTGACACTAAGAGTCAACGCTTTAGTCTACACTATTTGCGACAACCGTTTGGCCTATACAAAAAAGTTGATGCTAATACAATATCTTTTTTAGTGATATCATTCACTTTAAGTTGATTTAAAATGTTTTATTATAAGATTTATAACTTAAGAAGAAGATAAAAGTGTAATAAAGTAAAAAAAGAATAGAAAAAATATTCATAAAGATTTTATTTTTTAGTATGTACTATAAAAGGTTGCTTACCATTTATATTTCACACATTTCAATAGAAAGGTGTTTTTTTTTTCCCAATTACTAACAATTTCTTTGATTATAGTCTCTTCAACTAACAGGTGGCTTTCACTTACTAAACTTTATATTTTTTTATTTTCTTAATTGTACCATATTTTTTTTATTATTTTTCTTTGTTTCATTTCTTTTTTTATTTAATGCCAAAAAAAACTTGTTACCATATACCAAGATTTTTTTTAATGATATTTTCTTATGAAAGTTTAATGCACTACTAAAGAAATTTAAGTAGAATATTTACACTAAAACTATATTGACTCGAAGCAATAACTCTTTGGCTAGTACAAAGAATTCGTATTGGTGGAACAATCTAGGTTCTATTTATGACGTTAACAGTGACCACAATTGGTTTGATAAAAGAATCAGTTGGAAGTGTGGTATCAGTAGTGAGATTAAATTTTGGGAAGATTGATAGGTAGGGATGGAACATTAGCGAGATAATTTCCTAAACTTTATTCGATTTCAACTGCAAAAGGTAAAGTGATTTGTGATTTTGGTACGTGGACTAGGAATGCGGTATCAAAAGGTTTCATTTGGCGAATTTTGTGGAGAAGAAAACTGTTTGAATGGGAGAAGGATGTGGAAGAACAATTAATTGAGACCGTATTGTACCATATGTGGAACAGGATCACTTCTGATGTGTGTGGTTGACATGGGGAGAATGATTCCGGTTACACTATTCAATCAGTGTATAAAGCATTGAGGGAGGATATAGTCGAACCACAGAAAGAGTGCTTTAGGTATTTATAGGATCTAAAGGTGTCAGGGACGACCTTGGTCTTTGGATGGAGGGCCCTTTTGGATAGGCTTCCATCCAAAGCCAATCTTGAGAGGAGAGGTGTTGGGGTGGGTTGTAATCTTTGTCCGTTGTGCAATAAGGAAGTTGAAACAATCCAACATTTGTTCATTACTTGAGAGGTGGCACAACGTTTATGGATTAAGTGTGATAATTGGCTAGGGATTACTTCGGTTACAAGTAATGATGTCAAATGCCTCTTTTGCAGGTTTTCTATAAACAAGGTTAGTGCTAAAGCAAATAAAGTGTGGAAAGGGATGTGGTTGGCTTTGGTTAAGGAAATCTAGACACACAGAAATAGGGTGATTTTTAATAACGATAAGGTTGACGAGGTAGAGATTTTTTCACTTACACAATTACATGTTTCGACCTGGGCAAAATTTAGTGTATCAAAGAGTGCAAGACACACTTTCAGATTGGCTCATGAATCCACTTGAATTCTTAAGACAGGTTTAGTAGGGTGTTGTGTCATTGTAGGGATTGTAGGTTTTGATCATAGATGGCCAATTGTGTGAGGATAGGAAGGATATATGTGTATTGTTCTTTGTGTAGGGTAATTATTGACTACTTGAAAAGGCTTGCAAGGGATTTTCTAATTTGGTGGAGGTGCAAACTACGCTGCGGGTTCACATGCTTGGAAGAACTACAGGAACCTTGTATCTCTAGTAGGGTAAAGCCTCATCATATGTTTGGGAGAACTAGTGAACTTTGTTTTCTCATAGAGGATTTGTTTTGTTTGTTTTTTTTTTTTCTGATTGGCGGTCACAACTGTATAAGTTGATGATTTGTGACTATCTGCATGTTATTCTTTGTGGGCTTTTGTGAATTTGTGTACTTAAGTAACTATTCTTACATTGGTTGAGCCTTCCTAATTTCTTTTATTATTGTAATTTCTAGATTGACTTTTGTTCTTTGAGAGTAGATTATGAATTTGGGAGATTCTTTGTTGGTTTATTTGTATTAGGGTTAGAGCACCTTTAAGTGATTCTGTTAAGTTTATTTTTTGTCATTAAAAGAAAATGTTGACTCAAAGCAGGAAAAATAATAGTAATACAAACTTATGCTGTAGGAAAAAAATATGCTTTGAGCAAGGTTTTCACACTGTATTGAAAAACGAGGGATTAAATGATAGAAAATAGGAGATTGCTTCCTGCTTCCCATGCATATTTCAGTTGTGTCCATTTCAAAATTTGAGTTTCGAAAGACAGTTTTGGAAAACACGCCGAACAACACTCAACAAAGAGGTATTAGCTAAAGTATTATGCTTGTGAGGTTGAATTTTTAAATAGACAAATTGATACTGTTTATCATTCTGTTTAGATGAATGTACCATTTCATCCTTGTTTGAGCATGGACTAATTTGCTTGTAGCAACTAAGATATTTCTTCCTTAGTTCTCACTGTGTAATTTATTGCTTCCACCATAGAATCTGCAGTCATTTTCATGGTTGAAGGCGAAGGTAGGTAACCACAGAGCTTCAAATGGATAACAAACTGGCTGTGTGAAACTTGACATTATACCATAATTCTAAATAATTAGCCGTTCGTTAGATATTTCTCCTAAAATGCATTTGAGATAGGCTTTTGTTGACTTGTTCGAGATTTCGCATTCCCATATTGTTAGTTAAGTCTACGTAGAAATTGTATAGGTTGGTATTTGAGTTTACCTTTTTGTCATGGTATCAAGAATTCCACAGAAAAATTATTGTTGCATTTGCAACAAGGTCTGGAAACTTTCTATCTCATCACGTGACTATCTCATCACGTGACTTGGAAAAAGGATTTAGTGACATATTGATATCCTATCTAAAGGGAAGTTTCTTTTCAAAGATCCATCGTACATCACAGATCATCTTGTCCATATCTTAAGATTGTCTTAACTTTCAAGAACAGAATCCGTCCAAATGATGCATGGTTGTATACTTAGCGACGCTGAATTGATGAACTATGATGTACATCTTTTCCCTGAAAAGTTTTAATGTGTTGCAACAAGAGGATTAATTAGACCATCTATGAATTGCAACTTGGTCTTTGTGCCTAGAAGAGTGACCACAAAACGACTCAATGAATGGTAGTTAGCCGAATTAAGTAAAAAAAAATTAAAGAAATAATAAGGTTCTGTTACGATGCAAATACAAATAATTATTGACTTCTAGATAAATTTCATCATCAACTTTATCTATTAGAGAGATGCGTAGCAGAACACAGAAAAACCGAAAAATAGAATCGAGAAAACTAAACAAGACGATCCTCAGACAATTAAAAAAAGAAGATAAATTAAAGAGAAGCAAGACAAAAAAAAATCTTATTATCGATTTATTGAAAAAATTACACAAATATTAGTGCAATATGAAACAAAATAGAAAAATAGAAAAAGTAGAATCGAGAAAACTAAACAAGACCATCGTCATTCATAAACTATATCATTACCCATCAAACTTTCTAAGGATGACAAGAAAATTAACCTGTCTATTAGTTAAGAAATCATGTATTCTTATAGGGATGTTGATAAAGAATTAATATATAAGATAAATTAACTGTTGTCATAAAATAAATATAAGGTATTCATTGCATACAGCCATATAAAGAATTATAGTTTTGCTAAATATTTAAATTCTAAATTCTAAATTAAAATCTCTTATAGATTAAAATCTCTTACAATAAAAGGGTTGAACAAAAATTTATTACGCCTCCAAAACATATACAAATAGTTTGATTGATAATGAACCAAATTACACATTGTAAGAGGATAAATAATTTCTTAAACTTACCTCACTAATTAAAATTATGAATGTTGAGCTGAGAAGCTCTTGATTATTTTCTATATACTTAATTTAAGTATATTTTTCTTTTTATAGGATATCATGAATGTAGATAGATGTAAATGTTATGACGAATAAATGAAAAATTGAATTCTCTGTTAATTTTGCTGACTTTTAAATTAAAGTGTAAAGACTATTATTATGCAAATTCAACAATAACTTATCTTTTATTTGTTATTTATGTAAAGCATATTCTAGTTATGTTTTTATTAAATAAACAATTTTGTGATGGTACATTTAGATCACATCTAAGTGCTTGTACAAGTTTTGTAATTTTTTGGATGAATTTATATATATATATATATATATATATATATATATATATATATATATATATATATAAAAATTATAAATATGTAAGTTTTGTGTTTTAATTACAGATGTCATGAAATTAGTTTATTAATTTATAACTTATAAATTAAAACGTAAAAGTGTTCTTAACGAAAAGAAAGGTGATAACAATCTATCACCAAGACATACTGTGAAAAAAAATTAAAAAACTAAAGAAGTGTTAAAATAATATTAAAGGAAAATTCTCCAAAATAACATCCTTACATTTACCAGTCTAAATAACTCTGATTTAGGAACAAAGGTAGTTTTTCTTAAATTAGTGTCAATGACTCTAATTTATTGTTATCAATTATGTAATGAATATGATTATTTTATAACTTATGTATATTTCCTTATAGAAATATTATTATAGTTGTTATTATAGTTTTTGAATCAATAAGAAAAAAAATGAATAATATAATAAATTATAAAACTATTTAAAAGCTAATCTTAAGATACTAATTTTTTTAATTTTTTTTTCTTAACAAAATTTAAGGGTTAAATTCATTATTGATATTTAGGCTAATATGTGTTAAAAAAATTTGCAAAAAATTGAATAAATTAAAAAAATATTTTCTAAATTAAGAAATTATTATTTATAACAAATAATTTTAAATTAAAATTATTTAATTTTTAAATATTTAAAATGCTTCAAGATTTTGGATTTTTGTATAATTTTTCTTAAACATATTAGCTCAATATTTACTTATATTTAGTTAGAATAAAGATGACAAAGAAAATGAAAAGATTCCACATCAATATTATATAATAAATCATGATATCAATTCAAATCAAAATGACATTAAAAGTTTTTTTTTCTTATAAATTATGTTTAACTGTAATTTTCTATCAAAACTAAAACATAAAACTCCCGTCTCACTAACCTATTTAAAACATGCAATTGTACCACATCACAAACTGCATGAATCATACCAACTTCATGAATTATACTGTAAAAAAATTGTTTGAAATTTTTTATCACATGATGTTATGTGAAACTTGCAAAATTTAAAAATAAAACTCAGAAAATAAAAAATATTTCAAAAGAAACAAAAATTTTTAAATGTTCTAATAAATAATTATTAAATTTATTTAATACTTATTAGATCAACTCATTTAAATAAAATTATTTGTCAGAAAAAGAAATATATATCACTTTTAAAAGGTAGATAGAAGAACACTAAATGTTTATTAATGATTTATGTAGTTATATTCTTAAGACTTTTAAGACCTTTTTTTTTATGAAACCCTAAACAGCAGATAAGTATTTATATTTTATTTTTTTAATTACGTTTTAATTATTTTATGTTTCTCCCTCCTTATTCATTTTAATTATTTCCTGTGTCTTCAACAAGTCTTTGTCTTCAACCAACCTACTCAAAAAAACATAATTGCATGTCTTTTTTGCCTATTGTGACACATCACAAACTTAATCATACAAACTTCATGAATTATACTGTAGAAATTTTAGCTTATTGTTAGATTTTGGATAACAAAAGCAATAAATATCAAATTTGTAATTTGATAACCCAGTAGTATTTCTACTAGGTTAAGAATCCCAAAATCACAATTTCCCGATAATATCACACTTCATTATAGACATAAAGAATACTACATTTGTTTACCTATTATTATGCACTTTTAATTTTATAAAAAAAAACTATTGCACGGTTTTAGTATTTGTTTATTTCATTTTAATTTTTATGTAATTCGAATTAAAAAACTGAAAGTAATTAATTTTTTATCACATGATATTATGTGAAACTTGCAAAATTTAAAAATGAAAACTCAGAAATAAAAAATATTCAAAAGAAATAAAAAGTTTTAAATTTTTGAATAAATAAACATTAAATTTATTTAATACTTATTAGATCAACTAATTTAAATAAAATTATTTGCCAGAAAAAGAAATATATACAACTTTTAAAAGGTAATTAGAAAAACACTAAATGTTTATTAATGATTTAATTATTTTAAAACAATGTTAAATTATAATCGCATTATAATATATTTTTATCTGAAAAACCAAATTTTGTTATACCGGTATGTAGTTATATTCGTAAGACTTTTTTTTTTTACCAATGTTCTTTCTTTCTTTTCCTTCTAAATGGTTATTTTCTTTTTCTTTTTCTTTCTTTTCATAAAGAAAAGAAAAAACCTTCTTTTTCTAACATTATAAAAAAAATTTAATTCTAAAATTATAATAACCTCTAAAAAGACATACATAGGAGAGGTTTCTCAAACCTTTAGTAAGTCTAAGCGATTTAAGTATTCATGTTTTATTTTTTTTAATTACGTTTTAATCATTTTACTTTTCTCGTCCGTTATTCATTTTAATTATATTTTAGGTTTCGCGCGCTTGCATTCATTTTTGATTATATTTTAGGTTTCGTGCACTTGGGGCTTCCTCTTTCTTCTTCTACTAGCCTTTGTCTTTTAAATTCTAAGGCATAAATTTTGTTCCCTTTTCGAGTGTCAAAGTCCTCAACCGCGATTCGGAAGGAGGGAGGAATCTCCAATCTGAAAATCAAAAATTATCCTAAGGTCGAACCGTCTCGCAACCACCTACAGGAGGAGGAGGAGAAGGAGGAGAAGAAGGAGGAGAAGGAGGAAGAGGAAGAGGAAGATGAAGATGAAGTGGAGTAGGAAGTACACGTCATGGATAAGAAAGTGGTTGACGCTGATAATGACGGTAGCAAAAGACCATCTCGCATTCTGGAGCCATCGACCTGGTTCCGGAATCCCCTCGAGGTTGCAGAAGAGATTTGGGATTTCTTTCAGAGGGCTTCTGATTCTGGTGCCCTAATCGCCAAGATCCTTGAAGTGAGCAAGCTTCCCCACAATCGAAAGCACGCTACCTGTCAAGCTAAGTTTGGATGACTTTTGCTCTTCCTATTTCTCTTTATTCTCTCAATCTAACATTATTGTTCCAGCTTGTTCCAAAATGTTACAAGTATACGATTTAGCGTTTGGATGTTGCAATTCCTCCCAATCTTCTAGTTCTAAAGATGTTGTATCTATCTTTGACATGGATCTTGATGTTGATCTAACTGGTGGAGCACACAATCTTCGTCAACACTCTATAGGCTCTTACTTTGGGGAAGAAACTCTATAATGAAGTTGAGGTATGTTAGTCACTCAGTCTTATATCGTAAGTCACTAATCTTGTTCCCTTGGTTTTTGTTTCACCCCTAGCATAGGATTAATGTAGTAGTTGGCAGAATCAGGTTGGTTTTGCAGCGGAGTTGAATTGGAACGATTTGTTTGGATAGGTTCATTGAGCTTCTTGGGGTAACAAGATAGGAGTAAAGCAAATGATGCAGATGAATAAGGTTGGGGTATGCAGTGGCTTCTGCATGCACCTCAGGATGATAGATGGACAACCCTGCTCTCTGACACCTTTCTGAAAATTTATTACTCTACGATCTACGATTATGAGGAATAGCCAAACTTCAATGCTTTTTAGTTTCTTATTTCCTTTCTAAATTGTATTTGGAAGGGAAATACAATCTCTCTGCCTCAATTCATTCTATTATATTCGATCATTTCACAACGACTTCTATGCAATGATTAATTTTCATCACAGCTGTGTATGATACCGTGCCAATTGCTAGGTTGAATAAGCTCACATTGAATTTTCGTATGGATCCTTTTTTTTTCAATTTTTTGTTACGAGAATAATTATGATTGGCTAAAAAACCTAAACCGATCATAAATTGTTCTATGGCTTTCTGCAAATTGTGTTAAGGTGCTCAGTTCCTTAAGTATTTGTGAAATTGTCATGAATTGCAATTTGGTTGATGTACTTTGCTTGGTGCAGTCGAAGAAAAGGGGTCTCTCTTTGGAAAAGAAGCGTGAGAACATGCTTCAAATCTTTTACGAGTCCCAAGACTTCTTCCTGGTAATCACCATCGTTTACCACTTCGTTATTGCATACCTGATAAAGCTCCTTTCTTTCTTTTATCATGTAATTTAGTGACTGGTGTATATTCTTCTACTTATGTTTTTTTGTTGTTTCAGCTGAAGGAGCTCGAGAAGATGGGTCCCAGAAAGGGTGTCATTGCTCAGTCTGTGAAGGATGTTGTACAAAGTTTAGTTGATGATGACCTTGTTTCCAAAGATAAGATAGGAACTTCTGTAAGTTATCATCCAAAACAATGACGCTCCTTTCCACTTCTTGTGTCAAGTGATGTGTTTCTTGAATATTTGACACCTGTCAGTGCAATGTATAGACTAAAAAGTATAACGTATTTCAAGAATTAAGAAAAAACTAGTTTAGGGATAAAAAAGGGGTATGCTTTGACGAAACTTTTAAGGGAGTATTAATATAATTTACTCAATTTTTTATTGATCCTACTACCTTCACCTCGCAGGTGTATTTCTGGAGTCTACCTAGCTGTGTTGGTAATCAAGTGAAGTTATGTTGATAAAGCTTTAGCTGTTGTATCATCTTTATGTTTATAAATTGGTCATTTCCAGTAAAGGATAACACTAATATAACACCTCACCTATAGCTACCTACATAGCTACCTAGTTGTTAAGCTGGCTATGTTTCTATTGATAGCATTTTCATTATAGTATCTTGATGTGAATTAGTTATTATGACATTATAAAACTCATTAACAACTTAGAAATGTGTACCGCAAACTTGATTCTGATCTACAAAGCAGTAAAAATCGGCATGTCTGCTATTTTTTCAACCTTTATATGTTTAATTTTCACACTGGAAAGTTGTTTAAGTGAATTTATTTTGTTTCTGCAGTTCATTTGAAGATATATTTGACTTGGACCACTTTATTGATGTTCTCTGTGATGAAGTGTCTATAGAGAAGGAACCTCCTAGGGACTATTCCTGGAGCACTAGAGAGTACCATGCCACAGGCATAAGAGTTACTAGAATTAAAACTGCACTCATTCAAGCAACAGTTGAGTGGTATATAGAAAATGTCTTGCCTGTACTTCAGAGGTATGTACATTAGCTTACCACTATAATCATTGCTTTACCTTGTTTGTTATGTTATGTCATTAGATAGCTTCTGTTTTCTGTAATTGTGACTAAAATTTTTTTTATGCTAGTTATCAGATAGGGTTTTCAAAATACAATTGATAAGTGCTATTGTTCTGTAATACGAATCTATAGTGCACTATTGTTATGTAATAGGAATCTATAGTGCACTAGAAACGTTGATAAAATGAGGGATAAAAGGAACAAAATGTTCAGAAGAATAATTATATATGAATGAATGAACTAATTTTGCAACACAAACCAGGAAGAGTAAATTTATAGGTGTAGAATTATGGAGCTGATCGCATAACTAATCTACCTAATAGCTGTAGTAACAATATAGCCGACTCAGCACACTTATAATATAACAGACTTTATTAATTACCATGGCTCTTAAAGTAATATTCCCCTCATATCTATGGAATAGACTATGAGGAAACATTAGTAGCAAAGGTGAAATATCAATGAAAAATAAATTAAAAATGTGTATATTTACTTATAAGATATTTAAAAACCTGACCTAAAAGAGATCACGCAAGGTTGCTCGCGAGAATCATTTTAACATGTTTGAATAGTTGCCTTTGAATTTTATTTTATCTTATATTGTTTCATTCCATTAATGCTCTTTGTATTTTGTATCTGTTTTATATATCTAGTATTCATGTTGAATATTTTTTTACTATGCTAAACATCTATTTTGTTGTAATGTATAAATTTAAAAATAAAATTAAAGACAAAATAAAAACATAAAATAGATAAATAAAATTAAAGATATTTTATTATATATTATAAAAGTACCATTCCTTTTAATAGATAAAAAAAATTATATAAATTTTAAAAGTAAAATTTTAAAATATATGTATACTAAAAAGACCATTTACTATATATGTATACTCTTCATTAGTGTCCCTTTACTAATAGCCATATAACATAAATAAGTAAGTAAATAACAACCCAAATTATTTGTATTTTGTGTTGAGGCTGTAGCAGCAAAAGATGTTGGTGGCGGAGAAAAACGCATCTTTAGCCAACATATGATCAGTTTCTGTAAGAATTTTACAAATTTTAGACTGGTCATGTGTCTGGATTTCTATCTCGTCTAGATAACTTTGATGTGCTTGTACACCGTCACGCTCATATCAAGAACCTGAATAAATGAATAAGATCAGCATTGCACAATGTTCAGCAGATAACACTTTTCTTCTTTTTTTTTTTCATGTAGGATTTCAAATTTCCTTCATTCTAGATTCAATGTCTCTCTTTGGTTTTTTTTTTTTTTTCCCAAAGATTTTTTTTTTTTTTTTCTTCCTATATTGGAATTTCCAAACAAACTCTCTCCCTTTGGCAGCGTGTTCAGCAGATAACACTTTTCTTCTTTTTTCATGTAGGATTTCAAATTTCCTTCATTCTAGATTCAATGTCTCTCTTTGGTTTATTTTTGGCTTTCCCAAAGATTTTTTTTTTTTTCTTCGTGTATTGGAATTTCGAAACAAACCCTCTTCCTTTTGCAGCGTTAGGAGTGTGAATCTTGATAATCTTTGTTTCACTGTAAGTTATGGTGATTGTACAGGATCCTTCTCATGTTATAAAAAGTTACACAACTTGATCCTTAAAGATTATTAGTTACTTGATTTTGTTGGTGATAGTCTAATATTTCCACTCTTAGTATGCAACTGTTATAACATGAAAAGGATTTGGCACAATCACTTTAACTTCCAGCGAAATAAAGATTTTCAAGATTCAACACTTTCAACCATAACAAAGGAAAAGAGTTTGGAAATTGGAAGTAGGAATAAAAAAATATCTATGGAAAAGCCTAAGATAAATTAAAGAGGGACATTGAACCTTATATCAAGAAAATTTGAGAAAGAAAACTAAAGTGTCATTTGCTAATTGTGCAACATACCATATGTAATGATATTTTTCAGATTCTTGATATTGATATGAGCAATCCAAAATTTATGGAATGAGGAACGGGTCATACCCTTACAGAATATATGTTTAACGTCAATAAGAACTAGTAAAAATATATTCAATGTGAATATAATATATATATATATATATATATATATATATATATATATATATATAAAAAATAAAAATAATTCAAAGGCAAGTATTTCAACCTGTTAAAATACTCTCGGGAACGATCATGCGTGATTTCTTTCAGGTTTAAATATAATATAAATAAATATACAAAGTTATAACTTTTTTGTAATTTTTTTTGTCATTGTTCAAAATATTTTGTTCTTTTGATATATTGGATGTTGAGATGACGTGTATTTTTTCTTTAATTTATTACGTCTTTGTTTTTACGGAAATAGAGAGCTAACTAACATGAAGGTGATTAAAGAAGAAAGAAGAAAATTCAGAAAAAAAAATAGAACATGTAATCTAGTCTACAACAAAAAATAAAAGTAGAAGAACATGTATGAAAGAAAAAAAAACAATGAATATAATAAAAATCTATAAAAATTGAATTGAAAATAGATGTTTTTAATATTCTCTGAGAATAAATGAGACGGTCTAACTTTCAAAAAATTAAATTCAATTTTGATGGATTAAATTAAAATAATATTATGACTCATTTAATTAAAAAGTAAATAGTGTATTAAGATTAAAAATAAGATTTGAAGAGTGTAATTTAAATAATATATAATTTAAAAAACTGTACTTATATTTAGTCATACATCTATATTAATTAATTTCAAAAATCACTTGCTTTTATACACTTCATATACTCTTAGAAGTAAGATATTCCATATTGCATAGATAAAGCGTATATTTCACAATTTATGTATTACCACATTTTATCAAAATCTCAATTCCAAATCTTATTAATGAAGACATAAAAAAAAGTCAAATTCTTTGAGCATTAGCCTCGTATTTGGAATATCTCTTACCTAAAGAGAACGATATTTTGTTGCATAGACTATTTTTATTAACACAGTAACACACTGACAATGACATAACATTACAGACCCAAAAGTATTGTATAAATTACTAGTGACTCAAACATCGAAGTTCATACAAAGAAGCAAACACATTACACAGGTAGTACACAAACACCACTAACCAAAATCTAGATAAATTCACATCAAAAGCAAAGATTCCTTGAAACCAATTCTTCAGTTAGATGACTCCTGAGCCTTCTTTCACCTCCACCTTGGTTAAGGTGTTCCACTTCTGTCCCATAATTCGTAGTAGATGAATCTTCTTCACATGCAACCACAACAAAACCGAATATTCAACATCACAGTGGCACTTGCCAAAACCAGCATGATAAAAATTCTGAAACTATTATAATAATATGTGTATAAAAGTAAAAAAAAAAAATTTGTAGAAAATCATGTTGGAGATATACCTTGTAAGGATTGGTTCTCCACTGGATTGGTGATCCACGAGCCAACCATTCCCTTGAGCTTATCAACCACCCCTGTCCCTGGAGTATTCGCATACATCTCTTGGTACCTTCTCTCAATCTCTATATCTTCACTTCCTAACCTTCTTTTCACTTCCTCTGATTCTGTTACCTTCCATACTGGTATGTATACTAAAAAAACCATTTATTATATATGTATGCTCTTCATTAGTATTCCTTTACTAATAACTATATACATAAATAAGTTTTTGTATTTTGTGTTGAGGCTGTAACAACAAAAGATGTTGGTGACGAAGAGAAAGATGCAACGCAAGAAGGAGGAAAAGTCAAGAGACAGAATCAGTTACTTTCCTTCAAACATGACTTTCCTTCAAACATTCTATTCTACAATGTAGTTCAGGGATATAAAGCATGTGTCTTGTCAAAACCATGGAAGGAGCTTTGGAAAGGTATTACTAATTTATTTATGAATTCGAGATTTTAGAGGAGTCCTTGAATATGACAGATTTATGTTTGAATTTTTATCTCGTTGAGATACTTCAATTTGCTTACATAACATTATATATGTTTCTATACCATAACACTAATAACACTTAAAATTTCTTTCACTTAAACTTTTTTTTCTTTGTATTGGATTCCAAATTTCCTTCGTTAGGGTCCCTCTTTAGTTTATCTTTGGCTTTTCCAAACACATTATCGGCGTTCTATGTTGGAATTTCCAAACACTTTCCTTTTGCCAGTAATGTTGAAGCTTGAGAATCTTTGTTTCAATGCAAGTACAGTGACTGTGTCAAACCTTTTTCATGTTATAACTCGTTGCACAGTTTGATATTTAAAGATTGTTTTTAGTTAGATTTATTGCTACTAAAAACTGTTCATATCTAATTCTAATATTTTTACTCTTAGTCTTACAGATTTTTTCCCCGGACTATAAATATTAGTTTTCTAACTATCACGTAAGATTTTTTCCCCGGACTCTAAATATTAGTTTTCTAACTATCACGGATAAAAGTTACTGTACATGGAAGATTGCAACACATGAATAAAAACAAATCTGTGGGAAAGTTAAATCTGTGGGAAAGTTAAGATAAAAAAAAAAAAGGACGAATCTTGAATGAAGAAAATTTGGAATCCAATATTAAGAAAGAAAATTGAAATGTCATTTGTTGAACATTGTGTAAGGCAGCATATGCAAATCTTGTTCAGGTGAAGGTTTACAAGCACATCAACGTTATCGGTTATGTAAGGAAACCAAAATATCTTAGATGAGATAAAAATCTGAACACAAATATGTCATATTCAATGAGCAATCTAAAATTTTTAAAATTCATAGAGAAATTGGTTGTGCCTTCCAAAGATCGTTCCATCTTTTAGACACAATCCTGTACTTCATGCTTTACTTCCATGAATTACAGTTTCTTGACTTTTCCTCTTCCTTAATGGAATCTTTCTCTTCGCCACCAATAATCTAAAACTTGACTTTTCCTCTTCCTTAATTGAATCTTTCTCTTCGCCACCAATAATCTCGAAATAATTTTGATTGTTATTTATTTATATAACTATAACTAAAGAGATACTAACGAAGAGTATACACATACAGAGAATGGTTTTTTTAGCAGTCATTTTTTTTTTTAATTTTACTTTTATTTTATTATTTTTTTTTTTTTTAGTATTTTTTTTTATTTTACCTTTAAAATATTAAAATGAATCCTTTTGACAAATTCATTTAAAATAATTTATTTAGTAGTCATCCTTCCATCTTTTTGACAAAACACATATCTCTTCCATCCTTCTCACAAAACACAAATTTATTGATTATATATGGTTTTTTAGTAGTCATTTTTTTTTTCAATTTTACTTTATTTTAATATTATTTTTTTAATTTTACTTTTAAAATATTAAAATGAATAATAAATTTATAATATATAATAAAATATTTTTCTTTTATTTATCTATTTCACGTTTTTTTTCTTTAAAAACAAAATATATAACGTCTATGAATACAACAATATAATATAAAATAAGTTTTCAATCTGTTAAAATATTCTCAGGAATGAATTTACCTGTTAAAATAT
>Ga0209700_103208_pt1 | contig 31744 bp, 18 predicted proteins | sample SiratroredBW_FD_187528 | JGI IMG/M metagenome (GOLD analysis project Ga0209700, IMG submission 187528) | Root nodule microbial communities of legume samples collected from California, USA - Siratro red BW (SPAdes) (version 2) | ecosystem: Host-associated > Plants > Roots > Nodule | place: USA...
AGCAAGAATTTTGTAAGGGCCAAAAAAATGCGGACTTAACTTCGCTGATGCGCGAGAGACCACACTTGACTGTCTATATGGCTGTAGTTTAACATAAACATGATCCCCTACCTCAAATTCCAATTCACGACGGCGTTGGTCCGCCAATTGCTTCATACGGCATTGAGCTTTGAAGAGGTTGGCTCGTAAGGTTTTCAGCATCAGATCACGGTCTTGAAGGTAGTCTTCGACAGCTCGAACCTTAGTCGTTCCTGGAACATATGGCAAGATTTTCGGAGGCAGCCGTCCATAAACAACCTGAAAAGGAATCAGCTTGGTGGAAGTATGAACTGAAGTATTATAGCTATATTCCGTCCACGGTAGCCAATCCACCCATTTTTTTGGCTTGTCACAAACAAAACAACGCAAGTATTGTTCCAGAATCCGATTAACGACTTCTGTTTGTCCATCCGTCTGCGGATGATAACTAGAACTCATGCATAAAACCAAACCTTGCAGCTTGAATAGAGCTTGCCAAAAGGAACTTATGAAAATTTTATCACGATCACTTACAATGGTTGAAGGGATACCATGCAAGCGGACAACGTTGGCTACAAAATCCCTAGCTACACCTGAAGCAGTAAATGGATGCCGCATAGGTACAAAGTGAGCATATTTTGAGAGTCGATCTACAATCACCATTACCACTGTAACCCCGTTAGACGCAGGTAATCCTTCCACGAAATCCATGCTAATGTCTTCCCAAATTCTTTCTGGGACCAGAAGTGGCTGTAACAACCCAGCAGGTTGCATGGTGTCCGTCTTGGCTCGTTGACACTCATGACATTCCCGGATATATCTTTTCACAAAATCTTTCATGCCCAACCACCAAAAATTGTGCTTCACCTTAGCAAGCGTTTTATGGAAACCAAAATGCCCTCCTTCGGGAGAAGAGTGACACATAACCAGAACAGTGGATAAAAGAGGAGAATGGGAGCTCAACAATATGACATCATTTCTAAACCAAACTCCATCACGTTTGACAAGGTTACCCTTAACTTTAAGAGGCAAGGATGAAGGTAAATTCATATAAAAAGGGTCTGTGTGTACCTCCTCTTGAATGGTAGTCCAAATGGTGGAACAAGGATGTGAAACGTTTAAATAATGAAACTCGGGCATACGAGAGAGTGTATCTGCGCCTTGGTTCAAACTTCCCTTCTTATATTCAATTTTGTTATCAAATCCCAAAAGCTTGGGTAGCCATCTAGACTGAGCTGGGGTAGTGATTCGCTGTTCCATTAAATACTTGAGACTGACATGATCTGTTTTCACCACAAAAGGTCGACCCAGTAAATAGTGCCGCCATTTCCGAACTGCCTTTACAATAGCTAACATCTCCTTCTCATATGTAGACCAAGATAACATGTTTCCCTTTAGAGGAGCACTGAAATAAGCCAAGGGTCTTCCACGTTGAGTGAGAATAGCTCCTATACCCACCCCACTCGCATCACACTCCACTGTAAATGGGTGAGACCAATCGGGCAAAGCCAAGGTAGGAGGGGTTGTCAGGGCAATCTTCAACTCCTGGAAAGCCACTTCTGTCTTTTCATCCCAAATAAAAGGGCCTTTGCCAACTAGTTTATGCAAGGGGGCAGCAATACTTCCAAATCCCTTGATAAACTTTCGATAATAACCCGCCAACCCCAAGAAACTGCGTACCCCTTTTGCGTTAGTTGGAGTAGGCCACGAAAGTACAGCCTTAACTTTATTTGCTTCAACCGCCACACCTCCCGATGAAATCACATGCCCCAAATAGTTAACTTGAGAAACTCCAAAACAACATTTTGAGAGCTTGACAAAAAGTTGATTAGTATTTAATAATCCCAAAACAATACGTAAGTGTTCAAGACGATCATTCAAGGTCTTTGAATAAATAAGAATATCGTCGAAGAATACCAATATAATCTTACATAGGTATGGTCTGAAAATGTCATTCATTAAGCATTGAAAAGTGGCTGGAGCATTTGTGAGGCCAAAAGACATAACAACGAACTCATAATGTCCTTCATGCGTTTGAAACGCTGTCTTTGGAATGTCAGTTTCCCGAACCCGTATTTGGTGATAACCAGCACGAAGGTCAAGCTTAGAAAAGATCGTAGCACCATACAGTTCATCTAGTAACTCGTCTATTACTGGAATTGGGTACTTGTCCTTCACAGTGATGTCGTTAAGAGCCCTATAATCCACGAAAAAATGCCAAGTGCTGTCAGATTTCTTCACTAACAAGACTGGCGATGAGAACGGGCTATGGCTGGGGCGAATTAACCCATTACGCAGTAACTCCCTAACTTGTTTTTCAATTTCCGTCTTCTGCAAATAAGGTTGGCGATATGGCCGAGAGCTCACTGGTTTGGCTCCTGGAATTAAGGGTATGTCATGGTCATGGAAACGCCTTGGGGCCAATTCTTTTGGCTCTTGAAAGACCTGCTCATATTCAGTTAACACATGTTGGACGGCTGAACAAGGACTTGAGGTAGAAGAAAGCTCCGCTTCGACCCGAGCAACTTGGAGAAGTAAGGCAATACCCTGTATTCCCATCAACTCGTTAGCCTTTAAGGCAGTCAAATCCGACCCCTGCAACCCTTGTAACTTATGTGTTGAACCAGCATGTTGGAATCCAAGAGTGAGATTCTGGAAATCGATTTCAATAGGCCCCAAAGTCTTCAACCACTAAACGCCTAAGACAATCGGACAAGCTGCGATTGGCAGAACAAAAAAATCAGTGGTTATAGTGTAACCTTGAATAATGATTGTAAGTCCTTCACTCGTCCCACACAAGCTAACTTGTCACGGTTTGCGACGACCACTTCCAATTTGACTCCATTATCCACTGTCAATCCGAGCCACTCCACTAACGATTGCTCAATGAAATTGTGGGTACTCACACCATCAATTAAGACCACCACATCTTTGTTATGAATTTTTCCAGGCAACCTCAAGGTTTGGGGAAGGATGGTGCCGGAAATTGCGTGGAAAGAAATCTCAGCGGAAACCTCATCAGGAGGGTTCTCATTGGCTTCATCCTCATGGCTGCTGCTCTCTTCAACATCATCAACTTCACTGATCATGAATAGTTGGGGCTTGGTGCACTTGTGACCCGGAATGTAGCGATCATCACAGTAGTAACACAACCCCTTTTCCTGACGTTCTTTAGCCTCTGCTCCTGATAAGCGGCGAACTGGCCTTGGAGCAGGTAACACTAGGCGTTGAGATGGTGCTGGGCCTAAAACTCCAGCAGAATGTGGGCCTTTAGGCAGGGAATTAAAACTGGTAACCCGAGTAGACGAAGTAACCCATCGTTGCAAGTTCAATTTCTCCTCAACCAACCTGGACAACCCCATTGCGTCTGTCATGGTGCGGGGCTTCTTGAGTTTCATCTCCAACCGTATGTCTTCCTTCAGCCCACCTACAAAACAGCCAAGTAAGAAAGACTCCGGTAGGTTATCAATACGGTGTGACAATCGTTCGAAGGCTTCAATATAAGCTGCAACTGTGGTGATATGTTTGAGTCGATGAAGGGATTCTGAAGGGTCATCATAATCAGTCGGGCCAAAACGGCTCAGCAAAGTCGTGGTAAATTCCCTCCATGTCATCGGACCTCGTGATTTAGCAGACCACCAGTGCCACTGTAAGGCAATATCGTCAAGATGAAAAGAGGCAAGATTGACACGATCTGTATCAGTGACGTTCTGGAATTCAAAATATTGTTCAGCCTGAAATATCCACCCCGTAGGATCATCACCGCTAAACCGAGGAAAGTGGAGTTTCAGGTAGGGTTTTCCTTCATTACCGATTGTGATTCCCTTGCCATAGCCAGAAGGTCTGTCAGAATCCTTCTCTTTAATGTCCTGAACGTCTGTCACTAACTTGTGGAACATGGCAGTGAGCTTTTCGAGAGTCTCATTAGTGTTTTGCTGGAATTGTTCGAGAGATTGTTTGCGTGTTTCCATTGGATCAACAGCGCTTTGATACCACTTTTAAGTGGTCTACGGCTGAACCGCTGGCCAAAGAAAATTAAGAAAGAAGATGAAGAAAAAAACAAGAGAGATTGAGGCAATTTTCTCGTATATTCCTTTCTGAAAGCAAACATTACAATTTAAAGGGAAAACGTAAACTACTTCTAATAACTGTAAATGAAAACGTGGCCTAGTAACTATAAATGGAAACGTGGGCATCCCCATTATCTCCTTTACTTCAGCACAACTAATTCTAAGACTATTTCAAAGAAAAAAATCCACCACTCATTAGTTAACATCATAACATTAGCATTCCTGCATCTGATAAGGGGGATGTGTGTAAGAGCATTATGAGAAATGACAAGGTTTATCATATTACATTGAATGAGGAGATGTCGGAGGTTCAGTTTAATCAACCTAGAGGTTGACATTTAGATTTAGTGAGCTCTGCTCCTAGCTTGCCAATGTTGTCTAGTGTAAAAGAAAGCTTTCAAAATATTGAAGAAAGATGGAGCGACGGTGTTGAAGGCGTTTAAATGGGGAGGGAGGATATGGAAGTTGGTGATAATATTGAAGAGGAGAAGAAAACTGAAAATGGTCACGGTGGTTGGAGCTCCAATGGTGGACGTGAAAAGACTGAGTTACTAAAGGTAGATAAAACCCAGGGGATCTTCCTAGCTACAACATGCAAAAGTAAATCTTGCATGGAAAAAGGAAACACTTAAGGAAGAGGGGGTACGGTCTTGGCATAAAAAGGAAGTGAAAAGGACGATTGTAAAGGGCACAAAGGAGGAATGCCTAGATGACCAAAAGTTTAGCACCAAATGGGAAAGTCCCCAACAGGAAGATGAGTAGAGTACATTGTCCAAAACACTGCTTCAATGGGATACAAATCTAGCCATGCAAGGTCAACGTTTCAGTAATGATACTCTTAGTGTGGATCTTGAGGGAAACTGTGTAGATGTGAAGATGAGTGGGCTTATAGCCCAATTGGGTGATTGCAGTGCAATGGTGGGCCATGTCAATAATGTTGTGTTGGAAGGAAGCCCACCTCACGTGCCAACAAGCAACCAATTGGAAAACAAAATAATAATTCACGACAATAAGTTAGCAATTACAGAAAACCACGAAAATTCTGGAAGGGGACGGAATGGGGCGAGCTTGTTATTTTCGGGGAAAAGGAGGATAGATAAGGAATCAAAGAGGGACACAAGTGAGAGAGTAGAAGAAGGGTGTGCTCCTAACAGTGGAAATCATAAAGAAACATGCTTCGCACCAATTAGTAAGGTGTCCCTCGACCCTAATTTGTTCAAAGGCTGATACCTACTGTAGTAGGGGGAATCGAGCAATCCAAAGGGCTGGCGAAAACAAAAGAAGGTAACGACAACGACAATCACAATGTTGTCACCAACAAAGTCAATACTCTCACTGATCCCTAATGATGTTTCTGATAGTAGCATTTTAAACTGTAATGGGAGATTTTTGTCTAACTTTGATGGGGTAGAGACTGCGAGCTTGTGGGGAATAGTGAAGGATTAAGGGGTTATAGGTGTGGAACTGGAAAATAGGGATACTAATCTTCGTACTACCTATATGGGTGATGGGGAGAACGATATCTATTGATTTTAATCAGTATAAATATTAGAGGTTTGGGTGGGGATATAAAATGGAAGTACCTTAAAGAGTTGTTGAATAATGAACAATCGACCTTTGTATGCATACAGGAAACTAAATTAGTGCACATATCTGAAGAACGTTGCTTTGCTTTATGGAGATCAAATCAAATTTGTTGGAAGCATGGAGGAATTGATAAAGAGGGAGGAGGACTATTGACAATGTGGAACAATCAAGTATTTAGTTGCACAGGATAGTAGAGGGGAGTGGTTTCATCTTGACGGTTGGTAATTTTCAGAGGGGGGGAAGTGGCCAAATAGTAGTTGTGGCAATTGTAAATGTTTACGTGCCCTGCAACAATAATGATAAGTTAACTCTTGGGAATACCATTAAACGTATTAGACAAAGCATGAATGATATTGCGTGGTGTGTGGTAGGCAATTTTAATGCAGTGAAGTACACTTATAAGAGAAAGGGGTTAGGTATTGAGGTGCCTAATTCGTCCGAGATGGTTTATTTCAACGAGTTTATTGAAAATAGGCAACTGTTACACATCCCTGTAGTTGAGAGAAGGTATACTTGGTATTCGTTACTTCTAAGAGTAGGATTGATAGAGTGCTTATGTCTGATCTATGGATGGCTCTTTGGCCAGGATCAAGACAATACATTCAAAGTAGACAGGTCTTTGATCATTGTGCTTTGGTGATAAAAAATGCTATCATAGACAGGGAGCAAGACCTTTCAAAACTTTTGATATATGGGACAAGGCTAAGGGTTTTAGTGAAGTTATTGTGAGTTCATGGGCTCAAGGCGAGAATAGGGGCAATACTTTGGAAATGGTTAAAGATAAGCTAAAAAGAGTAAAGCTTGATTTGGAAAGTGGAGGATAGGGGTATCTATGTAGGAAGCTAATAGGAAAAAAGAAATACTAGAGCAAATTTCAAAGCTAGATCTTTGTGATGACTAAGAAATGTTGGATGATGAGATGAGAGTCAGGAGAATAAGACTTATGGGTGAACTTAGTAGTTTGGCGGAAAAAGAGGTGGCTATGTCTAGACAGAAGGCAAGAGTGGAATGGGGTAAGAATGGGGATACAAATTCTCTAAGTTTTTCCACTTTAGGCTTAGATTGAGGAGGTTAAATAATGAAATTAAAGGATTGGAAATTGGTGGTCAATGGTGTGAAGACCCAGTTAAGCTGAAAGAAGAAATAAAAAGGTATTTTGAAACAAGGTTCGCAGCACAACCTAAATAAAAGCTTAACATGGATGTTATAAACTTTAGATATATTTCTACTGCTGAAAATGAACTGATATATGAGGTTATTACTGAATAGAAAATTTTGGAGGCAGTTAAACAATGCGGTAGTTCTAAAAGCCCAGGCCCAGACGGGTATAATTTCTATTTCATTAAGAATAACTGGAATATAGTAGGGCCAGACATAGTAAGAGCAATCAATTGCTTTCAAGAAATGGGCCACATTCCGCATGGGTGTAATGCGTCATTCATCACTTTAGTGCCTAAGAGAAAAAAATCTTACTAACCTTAATGATTTTAGACCTATATCTTTGGTACAATGTGTGTATAAAGTGATTTCTAAGGTAAATAGAATTAAGAGGGTTTTACCATCAGTAATTGATAAATGTCAGTCGACATTCTTGAGTGGTAGGGGTTTGCTTGATAGTGCTCTAGTTGCAAATGAGACTGTTGACTACCTTAAGAGAGGAAAATTAAGAGGTGCAATTATTAAATTGGACTTTGAGAAAGCTTATGACTCTGTGGACTGAGACTTCATTATGCATATGATGAGAAGGTTAGGTTTTAATAGTAAATGGATTCTTTGGATTAAATATTGCTTAGAGTCTGCAACAGTCTCGGTTCTGGTCAATGGATGCCCAACTAAACAATTTAGACCTAAGAAAGGGCTTCAACAACGTGACCCTTTGGCTCCCTTTTTATTCCTTATAGTGGTTGAGGGTTTGGCTGGGTTGGTTAGGGCTGCATCGAATAGGGGCATCTTAGAAGGGGTTAAGGTTGGCACTGATTGTATTGAGATTAACTTGCTGTAGTTCACAAACGATACTCTATTCTTTTGCCAGCCTAAGATATAAAGCATTATGGCGATTAAAGCTGTTACGAGATGTTTTGAGATTGTTTCAGGTTTGAAAGTAAATTTTCACAAAAGTTTTATTGGATCAGTTGGGGTTTGCGTTGTAGATGCATCTATCTTTTCCAAGTGTCTTAATTGTTTGCAGATGGTGTTACCTTTTAGGTATCTGGGATTGCCAATTGGTGGTAACCATAGACTAGTGTCGTTCTGGGATTCGGTTATAGAGAAAATTAAATCAAGGTTATCAAGGTGGAAGGGAAAGCTCCTATCCATGGCAAGAAGGGTATGTTTGATTAAGGCGATGCTAAGTGCCCTCCCTTTATTCTACCTTTCTTTTTTTAAAGCTCCTAGTGCGGTGTGTAAACAGATTATTACTCTATAATCCTAATTTTTATGGGGGTGGGGTCATGAGGGGAGGAAGATTGCTTGGGTGGGGTGACCAAAGGTATGCAATGTTGTGGAAGCGAGAGGTTTAGGTATGAAAAATATTAGGAAATTTAATGAAGCTTTGTTGGCTAAATGGAATGGAGATTAGGGACGGAGGAAGTGGGAGTTTGGAAGGAAATATTAGAATCTAGGTATGGTTTGTGGCGTGATATGAACACATCTAGTACAACTAGGCAAATCTCTAATTGGTGGATATATCTTTGTAGGGGTTTTATCAATTTGTGAGAGCATTAATAAGGGGTTTTCCTTTATAATCATAATTCTGACCTCTTGTTTCCCAAGATATAGCATTGGTAGGTGAATCAAATTCTCTAGCAAATTGAAGTGATAGGATGTAAGTGAATGACGTGGCATGTCTTAATTCGTTCACCAAACAATGACGTGGCCCTAACAGACCATACTTTTGACTCAAAACGTTGCGTTTCGAGTTTTGCTTTCTAAGGTATAGTCGCCCCATTCAAAGAAAGCAGACTCCCGCGAATCTCCGATCGTATCGTGTTGTCCTACTCGCCTACAATTTTGTTACAATTGCTCAATTGGTAACTTCGATCTTGCTTCCATGTCTTCTATTTCTATTTCTGTTTGTAGTCCTACGAAACCCATACAACGTAACTCCATTTCCAATCCCATTCAGCATAAACCCTTAAAGCGTAAGTGTCACCATCATTATTGGGATGAGGCACCGTGGAAGAAACCTACTAAAAAACTCAAATACCTTCCTCCTGCAGAGCCTGATTACATTTGGGTAAGTGGAGAGGTTAACCAGTATAAGTCTAGGTGTACAAATCTGTATCTGAGAGAGACGTCGAAGAAGTACCGTATTTGCCCTTACGAAGTCATCCCTTTCATAGGCCCGAGTGGTCCTAAGCCGTTTGAGAGAGTGTACATGTCCCCTCCCCTAAATGGTGATGACTATACATTTATATACGAGTACATGGTGACACAATTTAGCATTCAGTTTCCTCTTTCTTCTTTTGAATGCCAAATGTTGACGGAAATGCAGACCGCCCCTAGCCAACTTCATCCAAACACCTGGGGGTTTTTGCAGGCGTTCCAAATCCTTTGTAAATATTTTAGTATAGAGTCGACTACAAATAGGTTCATGATTTTTTATCAAATGAAATACGATGAGTCCATTGGCTGGATTTCTTTGGCCCATGCAAGTACGCGTCTGAAATTATTTTCCCTGTACAAAAATTCTTTCAATGCATTCAAGGATGCTTTCTTTAAAGTAGAAGCTAGAAAAACTGATCCGTTGAGGCGTATACTGTTCGATAAGAACTATGCCCCAAGGTTTCCTCTTTATTGGGTCATACCCATGAAGTTCAAATCTCGGGCGGCACATCAACTAACGACACAGGAAAAGGTCAACATACAATTTCTAATTGGTTTTAGGATTTCATACGGCAAACCCTTACCCACCAAAGACCTGATGGATTCAGTTGACGTGAAGGAACCTGTACAGTACTTGAAAGGTGAGTAACAGTCTAGTGCTGTAAGTTCTGTAATGTTTGTCATAATTTAACAGATAAGTTTGTTTATGCAGAATGGGTTATTGGAATCCCAACATCCTCCGTGTTACACCTCCCTCTGTCATCTCCAATGAAGAACAACATGAAAATGCTAAGAAGAGGAAGATGGTGACTTCAGATTATGACGAGGACTCATCAAAACTGCTAGAGGACTCATCCTCAAACAGTGACAATGCATGCCCACCACAAGACTCCACTATGCAGCAGAAAAATCCTCAACCTATAGGGGCTTCTGTTGATGAGGAGGACTTATCAAAGCTACTGCAGGAGTCTTCCTCCGAGAGGGCAAACTCATGCCCACCCAACCACTCAACTATGGTGCAGAACAATGCTCAACTCATAGCGGCTTCAGAGCATCAGGAAGACTCATCAAAATTGCTGGAGGAGTCGTCTTCAAATATGGGGAACTCGGGAGTAGTAGAGGAGATTCAAATCGAGCACAACAATTCTCTCCCAGTGATAGCTTTTAAAATGCAAACCGAGACTCAACCTCAAGTATCTACAATTGCTCTATCTTCCTCGGCCACTCCAAACAACTCTGTGTTGAACATCACCTCTTTTCACCAATCTTCGTACAGTTTCAGGCCTCCAGTTGAGGATTCAAAGTTGCCTAATCTGCTAGGACTATTCTACTTTGGCCCAGGACCTCTCTGCCAAGTAGACCACGTAGGGATCTGCAAAGTCAAGGACAATTCACTATGGTAAATTAACATGGACACAGAGTTGGTGAGGTCGACATTGGTTAGTTCGGACTTTCCATCTAATTTTGATAAAGAGATGCCAGATTCTGTGGGAAATTGTGGCATGTTAAATTCTCTTTTTGCCATGTTGGGCCGTACAATGGCATTGTCGGCGAGACTCATGGATTTGAACAACGAAATACGCTCCTTGGAGAATGAAGTTGAAGGACTACGACAGGAGAAACAACACCTTTCAAATACACTGGATATGAAAGTTGTGGAAATAAGGATATTGGACAGGGATTTTGTGTGGCACAAAGATATGCTGGAGCTAGTTCATGAAAAAATTAAGGACATCGACAGTCAATATAGGGCTGAATTACAAAGATTGCAAAAGATTGAATGCGCCAAATTGAAGGCCGTCGAAGAAAAGTTGAAAGAGGTTGAGGCTGAATTGCAAGCTACCAAAAAAAGAGCCCAATCTGCTGAGCAAGGGCTTAATGCTGCAAAGAAAGAGGTCGAAGCTATGAAGGAAGAAGCCAAAACCTCAAAGGAAGTGGCCAAAGCTGCGAAGGAAGAGGCCAGGGCTGCGAAGGTACGGGCTGATGCTGCTGAAGTAAGAGCTAAAAATGCAAAGGATCACCTATGTTTGGTCCAAGCAGCGAAGGAAAATGGGGAAGCAGAGCTTATATCCGAACTTGGAGAATTCAGTAACATAGGCGTTCGAAGACGGATTTTAGAGGGCCCTTCGTCAATTCGAACATCATCACCCTACTATTGATATTTCGATTTTTGGCATGCATAAATATTTGTAACTTCGTTAATTTGGTTGGCAAGAAACTGTTCAATATGAAATTTGTGTTTTGAAGCTCAGTTGTTTATAAGTGAGGATTTAGCAAGCTGTTCATAAGTCGAAATTGATGCTTGCCCGACGTGTTTGAATGCATTCAAGTTCCGGCCGACGTGTTTATAAAGACTAAGGGAGGAATTACCAAGTTGTTTGATTGCATTCAAAATGTGACGCAGGTGTTTATAAGTCGTAAGTGATGTTTGGCCGACGTGTTTGGATGCATTGAAGCTCTGGCCAACATTTTTGTAAAGCCTCAGTGAGGAATTACATGTTGTTTGATTGCATTCAAAATGTGACGCAGGTGTTTATAAGTGGTAATTGATGCTTGGCCGACGTGTTTGAATGCATTCAAGTTCTGGCCGACGTGTTTATAGAGACTAAGGGAGGAATTACCCAGTTGTTTGATTGCATTCAAAATGTGACTCAGGTGTTTATACGTCGTAATTGATGCTTGGCCGAGGTGTTTGGATGCATTGAAGCTCTAGCCGACGTGTTTGTAAAGCCTAAGTGAGGAATTACCAAATTGTTTGATTACATTCAAAATGTGACGCATGTGTTTATAAGTCGTAATTGATGCTTGGCCGACGTGTTTGTAATGCCTAAGTGAGGAATTGCCAAGTTGTTTGATTGCATTCAAAATGTGACGATGTGTTTATAAGTCGTAATTGATGCATGACCGACGTGTTTTAATGCATTCAAGATTTGGCGACGTGTTTATAAAGACTAAGGGACAAATTACCAAGTTGTTTTATTGCATTCAAAATGTGACGCAGGAGTTTATAAGTCGTAATTGATGCTTGGCCGACGTATTGGGATGCATTGAAGCTCTGGCCGACGTGTTTGTAAAGCCTAAGTGAGGAATTACCAAGTTGTTTAATTGCATTCAAAATGTGACGCAAGAGTTTATAAGTCGTAATTGATGCATGACCGACGTGTTTGAATGCATTCAAGATTTGGCAACGTGTTTATAAAGACTAAGGGATGAATTACCAAGTTGTTTTATTGCATTCAAAATGTGACGCAGGTGTTTATAAGTCGTAAGTGATGTTTGGCCGACGTGTTTGGGATGCATTGAAGCTCTGGCCGACGTGTTTGTAAAGCCTAAGTGAGGAATTACCACGTTGTTTGATTGCATTCAAAATGTGACGCATGTGTTTATAAGTCGTACTTGAATTTTGGCCGACGTGTTTGAATGCATTCAAGTTCTGGCCAACGTGTTTAAAAAGACTAAGGGAGGAATTACCATGTTGTTTGATTGCATTCAAAATGTCACGCAGGTCGTTATAAGTCGTAATTGATGCTTGGCCGAGGTGTTTGGATGCATTGAAGCTCTAGCCGACGTGTTTGTAAAGCCTAAGTGAGGAATTACCATGTTGTTTGATTGCATTCAAAATGTGACACATGTGCTTATAAGTCGTAATTGATGCTTGGCCGAGGTGTTTGAATGCATTGAAGCTCTGACCAACGTTTTATAAAGACTAAGGGAGGAATTACAATGTTGTCTGGTTGCGTTCAAAATGTCGCGCAGGTGTTTATCACTCGTAATTGATGCTTGACTGACGTGTTTAGAGGTATTGAAGCTCTGGTCGACGTGTTTATAAAGCCTAAGTGAGGAATTATCAAGCTGTTTAATTGAATTCAAAATGTGACACAGGCGTTTATAAGTTGTAATTGATGCTTGGCCGATGTGTTTAGATGCATTGAAGCTCTGACCGACGAGTTTCTAAAGCCTAATTGAGGAATTACCATGTTGTTTGATTGCATTCAAAATGTGACACAGGTTTTTATAAGTCGTAATTGATGCTTGGCCGACGTGTTTGAATGTATTCAAGATCTGGCCGACGTGTTTATAAAGACTAACGGAGGAATTACCAAGTTGTTTGATCGCATTCAAAATGTGATGCAGGTGTTTATAAGTTGCAGTTGATGCTTGGCCGACGTGTTTGAATGCATTGAAGCTCTGGTCGACCTGTTTGTAAAGCCAAAGTGTGGAATTACCAAGTTGTTTGATCGCATTCAAAATGCGACGCAGGAGATTATAAGTCGTAATTGATGCATGACCGACGTGTTTGAATGCATTCAAGATCTGGCCGACGTGTTTATAAAGACTAAGAGAGGAATTACCAAGTTGTTTTATTGCATTCAAAATGTGATGCAGATGTTTATAAGTCGTAATTGATGCTTGCCGACGTGTTTGGATGCATTGGAGCTCTGGCCGACGTGTTTGTAAAGCCTAAGTGAGGAATTACCATGTTGTTTGATTGCATTCAAAATGTGATGCATGTGTTTATAAGTCGTAATTGAATCTTGGCCGACGTGTTTGAATGCGGTCAAGTTCTGGCCGACGTGTTTATAAAGACTAAGGGAGGAATTACCATGTTTGATTGCATTCAAAATGTGACACATGTGTTTATAAGACATAATTGATGCTTGGCCGACATGTTTGAATGCATTCAAGTTTTGGCCAACGTTTTATAAAGAGTAAGGGTGGAATTACCATGTTGTTTGGATGCATTTAAAATGTGACGCAGGTGTTTATAAGTCGTAATTGATCCTTGACCGACGTGTTCGGATGCATTGAAGCTCTGGTCGACGTGTTTGTAAAGCCTGAGTGAGGAATTACCAAGTTGTTTGATTGCATTCAAAATGTGACGCAGGTGTTTATAAATCGTAATTGATGCTTGGCCGACGTGTTTGGATGTATTGAAGCTCTGGCCGACGTTTTTGTAAAGCCTAAGTGAGGAATTACCAAGTTGTTTGATTGCATTCAAAATGTAATGCAGGTGTTTGTAAGTCCAAATTGATGCTTGGCCGACGTATTTGGATGCATTGAAGCTCTGGCCGACGTGTTTGTAAAGCCTAAGTGAGGAATTACCAAGTTGTTTGATTGCATTCAAAATGTGACGCAGGTGTTTGTAAGTCCTAATTGATGCTTGGCCGACATGTTTGAATGCATTGAAGCTCTGACCGACGTGTTTGTAAGGCCTAAGTGAGGAATTACCAAGTTGTTTGATTGCATTCAAAATGTGACGCAGGTGTTTATAAGTCGTAATTGATGTTTGGTCGACGTGGTTGAATGCATTCAAGTTCTGGACGACGTGTTTATTAAGACTAAAGGAGGAATTACCAAGTTATTTGATTGCATTCAAAATTTCACGCAGGTGTTTATAAGTTGTAATTGATGTTTGGCCGACGTGTTTGGATGCATTCAAGCTCTGGCCGATGTGTTTGTAACGCCTAAGTGAGGAATTACTAAGTTGTTTGATTGCATTCAAAATGTGACGTATGTGTTGATAAGTCGTAATTGATGCTTGGCCGACGTGTTTGAATGCATTCAGGTTCTGGCCGACGTGTTTATAAAGACTAAGGGAGGTATTACCAAGTTGTTTCACTGCATTCAAAATGTGACGCAAGTGTTTATAAGTCGTAATTGATGCTTGACCGACGTGTTTGGATGTATTGAAGCTCTGGCCGACGTGTTTGTAAAGCCTATGTGAGGAATTACAAAGTTGTTTGATTGCATTCAAAATGTGACGCAGGTGTTTATAAGTCGTAATTGATGTTTAGCCGACGTGTTTGAATTCATTCAAGTTCTGGCCGACGTGCTTATAAAGACTAAGGGAAGAATTACCATGTTGTTTGATGGCATTGAAAATGTGACTCAGGTGTTTATAAGTCGTAATTGAAGCTTGGCCGACGTGTTTGAATGCATACATATTAACAAATAGAAAGAAACATTTAACAATCTTCGAACAGCTACGAAAAATTTTGTCATGATACATTCTTGCACTTCAAACTCTTTGACGCTTCCAGACTTTTCCACAGGTTTGTTGCTTTCCCTTCGTTACACCATCGCAAGGTGGGTTAAAGCACATTGGCAGAACATCCTCGGACTCGTACGGAAAGTTCATAGTGTCGAAGTGCTTCTCCAATCTCTCTTTTCCCCTATATTCCTCGGTCTCGACTTATAATCAACTCGAGACTCTGGATTAACCAACTCTAGCAACTGTATATGCAAATGCAAGATATGTTCAATAACTCCAAACCTGCAACAATATAGACAAAGTTAATCCCCATAATAAATGTTAACAAATATCTAGGACGAGCAGTAGGATTGGAAGAATACCGTAGTTCGTCGTTCTTCTGCTTCAGATATGTTGCATTTCGCTTCAAATATGTTGCTTTTCTGAGACAACTCCGAGCCTGCAACAATACAAAAAAGTTACGCCCAATAAAAAATGTTAACAAATATCTAGGACGACAAATACAACTGCAAGGATACCAAAATGAGTTCTTCTTTTGCTTCAGTATTTGAAAAGACATAAAAGAGACTTCATTCTGAAGCTGGAGTTAGGCACTGGAGAAGATATAAGAATCGTAAACCATAACCAAAATGATCCTCATCAACAATATAAGACGAAAACTTGTTAGACAAAGATAGAGGTCGGCGTGTTGAAATTGTGCTTTAGGGTTTGGTCATCCACAGAATGATGTATTTTATAGACAAAGATAGAGGCAGACGTTTTGATGATGAGATTTGAAATTTGAAATTTGAAATTTGAAATTTGAAATTTGAATGCACAAATGGACACATTGGCGGTTTCCAGATGTCATAGATTTGAGTTTCCACGATTTCATTGTTTTGGTTTGACACGTGTTTTGTTTTCCTTTAATGGTAAATTTTTGTTTTGATTTTTTTGTTGTGAAATTTTAATAGAGCGACACGTGTTAAAAGTTTCCGCTTGTGCTACCTACAAATATTATAGTTATAGATACGTTGATATTAATTTGTTAGCATTTTAAACCATTGGATTAATGCCACACATTTGGCTAGCAAAAAATTATGTAATCTGCAAACTATAATAGAGTTATAATTTTACCTTTTCTTACTTGTACTTTCTTCAGGATATTCTTTTTCTAGCTTTCCTAACTAATCCAATAAGACCTTGGAAGTTCTTTCCTAAATTTAAATTATTAGTAAGGTTACCATTAATCAATTATAGAACATGATTCAGTAATACAAAACAAAAACTAGATATTTTGAATGGCTCGTTTAGGTAATACAGAGAAGAATTTCTATTAAACATATAAGAATATCTTCTCAATGGTAAAAAAGAAATCTTGTAGTGTAATAAGAAGAGGTGTTCTAAGCTAAATTTGTAAATATTTTTGAAGATTTAATCTACATATTTTAAATGAGTTAAAACATTTATAGTTACATTATAAATAAAATTATTTAGAAACTAATTTTAAGCTATCAAATAAAAGAATTACTAATTAATTATAATCAAAATAATTATTTTTATTTATTAAATAATTATAAAATAAAAATAATAATTAATTTAATGATCAATTAATTCAAGATAATTAATATGTAACATTAATTAATAAGATTTTAATCATTTATATAATTAAATTCTAAATTCATCTCTAACTTAATTAAATATTAAATAAAATTTTAATTATAATATTACTATAAATTTTTTTATCAACAATAAAATAAAAATAAAGTATCGGCTTAAGAATAACAAAACAGAAATAAAATAAAATACATTTAAAATACTAAATATATACACAAACAATTTATTAAATTCACAGAAGCCGATGAGTTCCATATAGAAGTCAATGTTTTGGAGTCTCGTCCCTTTGTTTTGAACCCTTTGTCTCAGTGTGGCAATTGTTGTTACCAAATCTAGCCTCCAAATTCTTCTGAAATTTTAACTGTTTTTTCACTGAATGACTTCCATTTTTACTTGTTTCATACCTTTGTTTTGAACCCTTCATCATCTCAGTTTCTAAACCATCAACGTTACCATCTCTGACAACATCAATATCATCAGGATTATATCCAACCAAAAATAATCTGTAATCTTCATCCATTTCATCCTCTGAAATAGGACCCTCTTGTACTGACAAAATTGCCACATTTTCACAACTCTTTATGGTTGCTCTAGTACCACTATCATGATGATCGTGCTTTTGATGTTTAGTTGAAAGTTCCCGTCTCTTCCATCGTCTTTCTAACCTAACATCTCCATAATAAGGAATTATCTCATTCTCCCTAATCTCATAATCATCCAGATCAATCATCACCTTAGCACTCTCCATTTTCATTAAACAAGAACAGCCTAATCTTTTGAGACAGAAATACTTAATTCCTGAACATGCATAAAAGGGTACGAGAAGAGTGTGAAAAAAAATGTGAAACCAAAACTAATGGTGAAACAAAATGATAAAACTTATATAAGTCAATGTTAGAAAATAATTTTAGTGATAATAATGCAACTACTGTATTTAAAAATGACATGACTTAGAAGAGAGAATAATAGAAAATATCATTTATGAATAACAGGAAATAAAAATACAAATATTACTTGACTGTATCACAATTTATTAAATTGAAGAAAATGATACATACTAATACTTTATTTATCTTATTATAAATAAGAAAGAACATTTATTTATTAAAAAAGATTGAAGTTGAAATAAATAAAAGTAATGTATCAACAATTTGCAGAAGATTTTGGTACAATATAGTAATCTAAATTAAATTTTGTATGCACAATCGTTTAACATAAAGACGAGGGTATGTGAGAAAGACTTACTCTAAATTACCCTTCGACCGCACCTACACCCAAATATGAGAAAGTTACTCGACAACACCCAAGTATGAGAGTACGAAAGAAGTGACCCGATATAAGTGTCAAGACTATACTTTTCTAAATTATATTTATACAAACAAATATGGGTCCATCATTTCATTTGTGTGGTTGAAAAAATTTATTATTTATTAATTATTTATAAAACATACATGCATCACACTCAATTTTGAAGAAATCAATAAATTATGATATAATATTTTTTAATCTACATAAATATATTAACACTTGTTTAAATATAATTTATGAAATAATATATAGTTGATTTTGTGTAATATTTTTTATCTCATTAATATATAAAATTACATTTCACAATTATATAAGAACACTATTCTTTTTTTCAACCTTTTATGTATGGTTTTATAAAAATGATAAATTTGCTTATATTAATAATGTGTTGTTCTAGGAAATTATTTAAGATTAAGTTTTTTTTTTTATTTAAGAGAAGTTTATAGAAACTAAGAAGCGAAACGTGTATATAACAAAGCCTCAAGACACATTCTCAAAGCTAAATTTGATTTACTTAAAAGATTCATCATAATGGATTTTAGAGGAGTATCAAATGCATTGACTCATTAAAACCATTTTAGAAGAGTATCAAATGCATTAACTCATCAAAACATTATGTAATCACATAACATTTTTTCTACTTATGAGACAATAAAGAAAAATAAAATTATATTTATTTGATAATTAACTTTTAGAGGTTTTTATGGGGTTGGGGTTCAGCAAGGAGAAAAGTTTCTTGGGTAGCTTGGGACAAAGTATGTTTGCCCATCGAGATGGGTTGGTTGGGAGTGAGAGATATACATATCCTTAATTATGCCCTTGTTGCAAAGTGGAAATTGAGACTGAGATCCGAAAATGGTGGTGGTTAGAGAGACTTGATTGAATCCAAATATGGTGATCAGAGGGAGTTGGGAAAGTCTATGACATATATAAAAATTTTGAAATGGTGGAAGGATTTAGGAACAATTTGTGAGGAAAATAGAGAATACAACTGGTTTGATCAAAGGATAAGATGAAAAATTGGTAATAATAGTAGGATTAAATTTTGGGAGGATTGGTGGGTGGGAGAAGGAGCCTTAAAGGAAAAGTTTCCTATATTATATGGGGTCTCAGTACTAAAAGATAAGATCATTAGTGAGTTTGGTTTGAGGAATTATTTTAGAAATCCACAGATTTTCATATGGCGGATACCTTGGAGGAGAGGATTATTTGAATGGGAGAAAGAGTTGCAAAATCAGCTTGAGGAACTCATCAACAATGTTGTATGGAATACAAATATGTTTGACCAATCCTGTTGGATAGGTGAGAGTGTAAATGTCTATATAGTCCCTTATGGGTATTGGGCTCTAAAGGAGATTCCAGATGTTTAGAGTAATGAATGATTTAGTGAGATTTGGAGTCTTAAGGTGCTAGGAACAACCAAGATATTTGGATGGAGATTATTACTTGATAGACTATCTTCTAAAGTCAATCTTGAGAGGAGAAAGGATATGGTCTCGAGTAACCTGCGCCCTTTATATAATAAGGATGTGAAAATTTTACAGCATTTACTGATCACTTGTGTTAGGTTGCACAAAGATTGTGGCTCAAGTGTGACAATTGGGTAGGATTGTCCTTGATAAGATCGATTCACGTTGTGCTTGAAGAGGATTGAAACACTATGATTATTAAATTTTTTAAATTATTAATTAATTTTTTAATATTGATATTAACAATTGAAATCTATTATTCTCTTTTAATTAAATTAAAGTTTCTCATCATTATTTCTATATTTCATCTTCCAGTATTGGATTAATACTAAATTTAATATATCTTAATCGTTGAGTTCTTTCAATTAAATGGTTCGCAATATACCTAAGAGGAGATATAGAAAATCTCACTAATCTATCGTAGTTAGGGTTGTATTTTGATCTTATTATATAGATAAACAATATGGCTAGCAAATTGATGATAATATTTATGTTATTAGTAATGTGACCGTTGTTGGCACTATATTCATAGTAATTTTGATTTTAGGGCTGATTCCTCTAGATGATGTCTGACCTTTATAGTACTCTTAATTTAGTGTTGAAAATTTCCTTTTCCAATGAAAATGCCTTGTGATCTTACTTGGCTCAAATGAAATTCATTTCAAGTGTTTTAAAACTGTGTAAATAATAAACTCAAAAAAACACCATAAACATCTTCATTCATTTTCGACCTCTAAATAATGAATTCAACACTCGAAAGAAATAACGAAGTGTAACTTTTCTTTTGTGTTTTTACACACAATACTGCTCCAGCTCTTCAATTTTTACTTAAATTTTCATGCAAATAATATATGATCTAATTTATTAATTAATGTTTATTTTTAAACCATTAACATCGAAGCATTAATATTAATGTAGCATTTAGGTGCTCAACTAGGTTATTAGCTCATTGTTACAAAACAATAAGTGTTGTATTATTGATTTTCCAATCAACGCTCATCAAGAAATAATTACATTAAAATTGTTAAAGAAAAATGTTTCTAAAAAAAAAAAGGCGACAGTCAGCTTATTAGTAAAATCTGTTTTATAATAAATAATCACTTTTTATAATGAGAAAAACTTTATATTATATATATATTTTTTATATGAGAGTTTTTGGTTGACACGACTTTGAACCTGTTTATATATGATAAACATACAGAGTGAAGATTCAAATTCACCACTTTTAAGATTTTATACATAAATATGAAATTGATTGTGAGGTTTAGCAGAGTATGCAATTGTTACACTCTTTTTAAGGTAATGAAGAGGGTTGGTGGCACTTAATTGGTGGCATAATCGATGGATTCCTTTTATGTTAGATGAAAGACAGTACAAGAAAAAGTTAAAATAGCGTCAATAAATTTTTGTCGATCAAAAAATCGACTTAAATAGTGTCGGTTAAGGGTCAGGGTTAAAAATAAAATCTATAGCGTTGGCTAGGCCCACGCAAAATTCGTCGTAACGTTTTTAAGAAAAATAAAAATTGTGTCGATCTAGCCTACATAAAATAAAATAAAAAATAATTATTGTGACGACTTGGACCATGCTCAATTTTGCATCGGCCAAGCCCACGCTAAGTTAAATAAATTTTTAAAATTTAAAAATAATCACGACAAAAAAAATATAAATAAAATTAAATTAAATTTAAAAATAATAAAATTTAGAAATATAATACAAAATAATAATATTATTATTACATTAGTAAAATATAAAAGTAATAATAAATATATATATATATATATATATATATATATATATAAAAGATTGTAATTTAATAAAATTAAAAAAAAATATTTGATCATAATTTTTAAAATTTAATTAAATATTTAATCATAAAATATAAATAAATGATAATTAAATAATAAAATATAAATAAATGATAGTTAAAGTATAAAATATGATAGTTAAAAAATAAAATATGAGTAAATATAAGATATAATATATTAAAATATGCTTAATTTGTTAGGATATAAGATAAAGTTTTTAACACTTTTATTTGTTTTAAGTTTTATATAGTCTTTTTGTTTATTTAAATTAGGTAATGTAATGAGTATTAATTAAATTTAATTTTTATTTATTTTCAAAAAATTAAACTTTTTAGTTATGGTTTTTCTCACTCAAATCACAATCTTCTCTATTACAATTTTCACTATCACTTTTTTTCTACTCATAAACTTGCCTCCTTTAGTGTTTTATCTAAATTGAAATAAACTTTAAAAAACTTATATAAATGAGGTACTGGTTAGAGTATAAACTTATCAAATAAGAATAAATTTACAGAGTAACATAAGAGACTCATCATTTGAAACTATATAACAATTTATAAAATTTGAAAGTAGTTAAATTATTAATTTAAATAAAGGTTAGAATGCTAAAAAATAAAGTGCTAATAAATAATTATATTTGTTTTGCATATATATGTTAAATTGTATTTGTGTGTTATATTTTTATATTATACATAAGAATAAAAATTAAAGTTATTTGTAATTGAATATATTAAGTCATACATAAATATTATCTAAATATTAATAATACGATATAAAAAGAAAATAAATTGCCAAAAATTTAGGGTAATAATATCTATATAGTACCTAAATGTCATTATTTAAATTGATTATATCACACAAATTTGTTAATAACACAGTAAAATATAAAATATAAAATATAAAAAAATAATATTGATATGAAATAAAAAATTAAGTTTAATTTTTAACCTTTATTCAATCATAATATATTTAATTATAATTTTATTACTTATTAAATAATTTCAAATTTAATTATAATTTTATTAATTATAAGATAATTTTAATTATAATTGTATCAAGTATAAGATAATTAAATAATATTAATAATAATAATAATAACAATTATAATTATAATAATAATATTAATAGTAATAATAATAATAATAATAATTGTAATTGTATTAATAAATATAATGATAATCGTTATATGACTGAAAAGTTTATCTGTTATATTGGTTATGGGTTTTGTCTAATTGTTAGGTTGGGAGGTCCTCGATTCGAGTGGGTAATAAAACTACAAATAAAAATAGTATAAAATAAATTTTATAATTATTTTTATTTTTGAAAAATAAATTCAATAGTTTCTGTGTCGGCCTGACCCGCTAAATTATTCAGATTTTGCTCATTTCATATGCATTGAAATAAGTTACACACATGCGTCTACTGCCTCTTCCATATCCCATTTTGACATTTATTAGAAAACATTAAAATTACTACTTTTCGAGCAAAGCATTTTTTAAATTAATTTTAATCTAATTATATCTTGGTAACTCGACATATGAAGAAAACCAGAAATCTAATGTTCAAGCAAATGTTTTGCAGTAAACAACAGCAGCAACTATTTTGTGTTTTGTAACCTAATTCAGCATCTCACTACTATATTAATACGTTGACATACATTTCAACGTTTTATTTGCCTGCAGAACTAAGAAAGAGACATGGTTGACTATGACAATCAAATTTGGCATTTATGTATAAGACCTTCTAAGTTCCAATGCATGCCTGCCATTTGTATACACATTTAACGTTGTACCAATCAAAATCACATATCATTTATTTTCACAAATCATTCATTTAATATATAATATATAATGCACCTATTTTGTATTTGTCTTTGTTGCCAGCTAATTCAATGGCTACATGTAAAAGCATTTTGGATTCCAACATCTGCGTTTTATGGCTTTGTTGTACTAGCTTTGGGATGCTCATCCTTAATGTGTTGTATCTCACACTCCGCTTTTTATGTATGAAACGGTAAAAAGTCTGAAATGGAGTGATGAATTTGAATCTTCACCTTTGCATGACTGTCATTTATATTCAGTTTCTGTTGCAGCAATTACAGTCTAAAACGGTCAATTACAGCAATTCATTCATTGATGCTTTGTTTTTTATGTATTGCATGGCTGCCATTTGTATCAAAGAACCATGAATCAGTTTTTGTCATTACTGCATTATTCAAATCCTTTGCTTTGGTTTTTGAAAAAAGAAATTTGGTTGAACCTAGAAAAAGACCATTTTTTTTAATTATTTCCAAGAAAAGGCACAAAAACGTCTCTGGAACAGCAATGCATTGATGCTTTCTTGCATGCCAGTTTGTCATATTAGAAAGCTGGACTTCAGAAGAAGCCATAAAACAACCATGCATAGTTGAATTCCCTATGTTATATTAACGCTTCAATTAATTTTCCTATGTCAATTTTGTTAAGAAAATAACTATTTCAATTAATATATAATATCAACTATTATTCACTTTAATCTTTTAATTTACATTTTTTCTACTTGGGTTCTTACTTAAATCACGTCTATATATATTCTTATTAATAAATTAATCAAATATACAAATATTATTGTAGACAAAAGTGAAGATTTGTCTGTTAAAAGAATTACAGTTGATTCTCCAATAAAAGTAAGGTCTTAAAGTACAGTGGAAATTGTTTGCAACATATCTAAACCAGTTGACGGAAAATAGATTGTAGACATATGAGTTCTCCCAACCAACTTCTAAACCACAGAATTATACAAGCTCACCACCTTCAACATCAGATTAATCTTGAAAGAGAATGTGTTCTCAGATGATGTTTAAGAAAGATTGATATGAAAATTATTAAATTAATTAAAATAGTCATCAAATCTTACTAGCTCAAGAATAACAAAACATAAATAAAATAAATACACTCTTAAATTAATTATCAGAGTGCATAAATTAATTATCACAGAACTTAAAATACTAATTATATACACAGCAATTTGAGTATCCGAATACATGGCATTGAAAATTAATTATCACAGAACATAAAATACTGATTATATGCACAGCAATTTGAGTATCCGAGTACATGGCATTATCTTCATCATTCCAAACTCATTTATTTTTCGAATCCATCCTCGAATGTATATTTTACAACAGGTTTAAAAATCATCAATTGGACCTTCCCACTCAAACTACTTCCTCCTCCTTCTAAAGACTCATTCCTTTTTAAAGTCTCATTTTTACATTATTCACCCAAGCATCCTTTTGGCAAGAATTAGCAAAAATATTAGAATATTTTTATCTAAGATTAAAACCTCCTACCGAATTATCCTCTCACAGCAAAGTCTTATTACCTGAACCTAATTTCCCACTATAGCTATCCTATAACCATTGTCCTTCTCTTTTTCCTCGCATGCCTTTTTAAGATCTCTCCACATAAGACCTATCTATGTTCACCTCGAGACCTCGTCAAGACCTTGGATTGTAACATTTCCTTCCGTAGAACCTTGTCCTCCGTTCCTAACATTTATTTTCACTTCCTTAGTAATGCCTTATTAAAACTTTTCAATTCCAAAACACCTAATCCACCTTCATTCTTGCTTTTGCATATTTTATCCTAGCTAACTCAAGAAATCTTATGATGTTCATGTCCCCCATCCCATAGAAAATCTCTATGAAGACCTTTAATTCATAACCAAACAACCTGTGGAAGTTTGAAGAGTGACAACAAAAATAATGGCATTGCAGACAATATCGATTTAATCACACACACTCTACAAGATAGATATGAATTTTCGTTTCCATCATGGTAATCTTTTCCTAATCTTGGTAACCATCCCTTTCAAAAGTCTTTCTTCCTATGATTTCCTCTAATGTTAACCCCAAGACAAGTGAACGATATAGTCACAGTGTTATATTTCAACAAAGCTGCATATCTAAGTAATTGTAGCCTATTCGTTCCCATTCCAACAATTCTGCTCTTTTCATAGTTAAATTCTTATCCAGATGCAAGCTGGAAGTAACAAGGATATTTTTGTTGCAAGCTCTAAGTACAAACATATTGTCAGCTACAAAATGTAACATACTAATCTTAATTTTCCGCTTTCCCACCTTCTTTACTTCTAAAAAACCTTTGCTCTCGGCTTCTCTCACAGCCCATGCCAATCCTTCAACAACTATTAAGAACAAAAATGGGACAAGTGGATCACCTTGTTTAAGCCCCTTCCCAAGAACAAACTCTGATGTAGGATTGCCATTTACTAAATAGATATCGTAGCAGACCTAAGGTAGCCCAAGATCCATTTTATCCATTTATTGCTAAAACCTAATCTCACCATCATATACTCCAAAAACTCCCAACTCACTGTGTCATATGCCTTTTCAAAATGAATTTTAATGAACACGCAATCCTTCTTTTTACTTTTCATGATTGTCTATCACTTCATCTGCCACCACCTCCAAATCCAATAACCCTTTATGCTTTAAGAAAGTTGATTGTTTGTCACCTATGACCTTGTGTAGAACTAATTTCAATCTCCTAACCAGGACCTTAGATATAATCTTGTATGGGCATCCTATTAGTGAGATGGGTGTATACTCATCCAAACCTTAAGGATTTATCAACTTTTGGGATAAGAGTGATGAAGGATGCATTGTTACCTCGTGGCTAGTTGTGGATATTTTAGTTGCAAGTTTTGAGTACAAACTTTGAGGAATATCAATCTTTGTAATAAAATTAAAGTTAAAACCACCTTGCCCAATACTTTTAGTACCTCCACACTCTCACACAGCCTGTTTAATTTATCATCCTCATTAATCTTTGAGAAACTAATGTTGTCTAGTTTAATAGTATGGTGTTGATTTTTACAAAACTATGATGAAACTAATTTTTTTATTTCCTCCCTGACCCTACACAATTCATCACACCATTCATTATCCATATATATGCTTTTAATTGTATTTTTTGTTATCCTTCACTTCAACATAGTGTGAAAATATCTTAGTATTTAAATCACATGCCTCCAACCATTTTGTTTTAGCCTTTTGATTTAACCTGACCTTTTGCTCACTGCTCATAATAAATCTTCCTGAGTTTAGCCAACAAACCCCTCCTCTCAACTATTTCTTGTTCATTTAGGCCAGTCTTTATCAATTCTACCAAGGTTCCTAGTATTCAATATTACTTAATTTTTACTTCTATTAATGTCTCCAAACACTTTCTTATTCCAAACTCTCAAATCATTCTTTAAATTTTTAAATTTCTCCTTCACCACTCATATTTCATTGCCGTCCAAAGTAGATTCTTCACATTTTCCATAAACCAAGATGACTTTTCCAAACATGTACTTTTCTAAACGATGTGGGTCCCCAATTAATTGAGTCGTGTTTAAGTATCAATGTTCAATAGTGTGATGCTCACTTATCCATAACGTATTGTTTACTATGAAGCCACTTATCCAACCATTCTAAAAATACTAATATTCTATCCATAATGTTCACATTTTTATATCTCATTTTTTTTTGTAAGATAAAACAATGAAAATGGTTTAGGATCTCTAATGTATTTTGTTTACTCTTTGTTTGAGTCCCATAATGAATAACAGCATAGTATTAAGTTTGTTGTGTATATCTTTCTTCGTAGCAACAAATAAGGCCTATAATAAATAATATTGAAGACTCAAAAGATAAAATATTATCTACACCAAGATTGTAAACAAGGTACAACAGAAAACAAAAAAGATGGGACAACAATGCTTATAACACATAGATATTTTTTCAATGTAGCAAGAAGGTCACCCTCATTTATCCTTCCAAAAGTACGAAACTGAATATTTTAGTACAACATAATAACTTAAAAGACTTTATAAATCATGTAATTAATATTTTAGTATAATGTGTTTATTAATTAAATATTCAAATCAACAATAATTTCTTTACTATCTAACAGATAAAATAAACTTCTATATTTTAGTGTCACAAAACAAAAGTATAGTTAATCATAATATATAAAATTAAACAAATATATTATCAGTGTTTTTAATTATTTAAACTTTTAAGTATTTGATTTAATATACTACTGTATTTACCATAATTAATCACAATGGAGTTCCTAATAATCAAATCTTTAATTTACACTAACCAAGTAAAACAGTATAGTAATATTATTCATTAATATTATAATTTTTAGCGATGAGTAAATATAATAGGTTGATCCCTATTGAATATAAATAATCATATAATATTGATATATATTTGTTTAGATAAACAGAATTATGATAAACTCTTCTATTACATATTTTTTTCTTAAAAAACTAATCATTTAGTTTCCAAAAAAGATATTATATCGATAGAATTTATTTTACAGTAGCTGTTAAAGTTTAGATTATTAGTTTAATAATTTTAATAACTAAATATTACAAGTTATAAAATTATTTTAATTAAATTAAATGTTCTTATCATTATAATGTATATACTTGAATTTATCCATAATATTAAGTTTAATATGAAACTTTTAATTGACTAATGAGACAATCTTTAATTGAATACAATTTATTTTATGCTATTTTTCAGAAAGATATTAAATAATATATTTATGTATTTTTTAGTAAAAATATTATTTCATAATTTATACTAATTTTTAAAAAGATGTTAAATAATACATTTATGCATTTTTAAATCAAAATATTATTTCATATTTTATACTAATTTTTAAGAAGGTGTTAATATATTAATGCATATTTTAAAAACTATTATTTCATAATTTTTTATTTTTTTTAATTTTGATTTCTACCTATTCTTTTGTAAAAATAATTAGTTAATAATAAAATTTTTCAAACACATAAATCACATGGTGGTCCCTCATATTTCCCTATATAAGTTTAACCTAATTCTCATTCTCTATGACTTTGTACTTCTCCGGCTCCTTTGCTTTTTTCTTTCTCACTTTCATATTTCTTATTTGCTATGTCGGAGGAAGCTGCAAATGTAGGTTAATCTTTTAAGTAAGTAAACCTTTTTCAGATTCTTTCAACCACCATGTTAAACGATTGAGGTAGTAGAAAAAATTTAAGAATACATTGTATTGAAATCTTCTGCAAGTTCTTATTAATTGCTATTTTGATTTTTTCAATAAGCTACTGTTCTTTCTTATTCATTTTTTAGACATAGAAAATCATTTTATATGTTATAACAGTTTCTAAATAATATAATGTGATTTCGCAGATAGATAAGAAGAAAGACATCATTGCGAGAGATACCATTGGAGAGGAAATAATAACACTAATGGTATTATAGTTATTTATTCATCAAAATTATTTTCATTGTCTTTCTTTACAAGGAATTTATTATTGTGAATAAAATAATTTGTTTTACTCTTTTTTATTAGAAAAATATTTTATAAATATAGAAGTAATTTCAACTTATTCAGAACATGAATGTTTTGGATGCTATGTTTTACAAAAATTATAAATAACTTGTTCTTGATCTTAGATGGATTGATGAGATTTGATAACTGTTTTATTATATTTAATGGTTTTTCCTGATATTAATAATGTGGTATTACAAATATTACGATTTATACTTACCTGTATTTTCACCTATATTGATTTGATTTTATTATTAACTAAATACGTGTAAGATTTAAGACAACAAATAATATTACTTTGGAGTACATTAAAAACAATTAAACAATTAAACAATTTGTTAAATTATGATTTTTATGTATCTTTTTAATTAAGTTTGTACTGTAATCTTTTGCTTCAAGACATATATGTGTGTCAATGATATTTCATTTTGTATTTTATTTCTGTCTTACTAATTTGTTGTCTGTGAAACATTAAAAAAAAATTAAAGATATAATTTCAATGAAACTTTAAATTATTTGTACGATTGAAAGTAATATCAGTTTATTATTAAATTCAGACTTTTTTCACCATACTTATTTGTCTTTTTTTTAAATTATTTTATTATTACAAACCTTTATGTTGAATATAATATATAATGTAATAAATTATTATTAATTTTAACAAATTATAAAATTTATAAAAAACAAAATTTTACAAATTCATAATAACTAAAAAGGGTGGTTTAGGCAAGTTTTTATATTTCAAAAATTAATATATTGAAAACTGTTATAATATATTAGCAAATTATACTTTAACACTGCTGCTTATGAAATATATTTATTTAATCCTCATTTTATTTAATAAAGCATTATATAAAAATAAAATAATAACTTATTTTAATATCAGGGGCTGTGATTTACTGTATACACTGTCAAATTATTAGTATTTTTAGAATATTCATCCTTTCATACTGGATAAGTAAATTACAGTCCATTGATATTGAAATAAATTATTATTATATAATATTTTATTAAGAAAAAAATTATTAATATATTATAATTTGTTTTCTTGTCATAGTAACGTGAGATTCATGGATTTTTTAATCAACCCCGCATTAGATATCATTATTTAACTGTAAGTTGTTACAAGTAAATAATATTTGTTTTTTGTTTACTTTTATTTATAAATGATGTTTTCTATTATTTTTTCTTCTAAACCATGTCATTTTTAACACAGTAAAGAAGAGAAATAGAAAGTAACATTAGTTGTTATCATCACTAAAATTATCTTCTAACGTTGACTCAAATACGACGAATTCATCGTGTGTTGTGAATTAAATAAATTGCTGTGTGTATGATTAGTATTTTAAGTTACATGCACGAGATAATTAATTAATTTGAGTGTGTTTTATCTTTTATTTATGTTTTGTTATTCTTGAGTCAAAGCGAGGTGGTTGGATCTATATGTTTAACTTCTTTTTAATAGTTTTTTTCTTATTATTGTAATAGAGTTGAAATATTTTTAAGTATTTTGTTGTTAAAAAGAAAAAAAATACGCACTAGAATAAGTTATGTTTTGAATTTTTTATAAATTTTATTTTTTAATAATTTAATCAGTAAATTTAATTCCTGAATGTGATGAGAGAGAGTATGAATGTCTAACGCTTTTTCATATAGCTCCCTCAAATAATAAGAATTTTGTGAGTGTCACTCTCTGATGTTTGGATTAAAGTTTTATATCGTTTAATATATATCAATGTTTCTGTGAATTCTGTGACATGCATTTGATCTGTCATAAGACTTTGACGTATCAGAAAACATTGTTGGTGGATTTCTTATACTATGACGTATCAAAGACATGCATTGATATATATTATTGCAAACTTTAATCCAAATATAAAGTCACATAATTCGTATTATTGCAAACGGACATCAAATTTCAAATGAAAAGTGTATCCAGTGTCTTATTTCACCGAGTTATCTAAAAAAGTTAGATAGAGATTCATACTCTTTCTCATTACATTAAGAGGAATTAAATTTGCTGATTAAATTATAGAAGAAATAAAATTCATAAAAAAATTTCAGAATTAGCTTATTCTACAGTGCATAAGTATTTACTTTCAAATTTAATTCTAAGATGCAATTATTCTTCTATTATATCCTTAAGTTAGAATCTAGCCATATAGTTGTACTTCTGCAAATGTATAATAAACAATTCACATATAAGAAGCCAAAACACAATAATACAACTCTTAAATTTCAAGTATTACAAGTAATAAGTTCATTTCTACAATCAATCTAAATTAAAGTTGAAGTTTGTTTATAACTTAAGTTGAAATTTTGAGACAAAATTAAATCTAAATTAAAGTTGAAGTTTGTTTATAACTTCAGTTGAAATTTTGAGACAAAATTAACTTCCTTGTTCCAAATTTTCTTTTCCATTATTTCTTCAGCATACCACCTTTTAATAAAAACAAAATTATCCCATCTAAGTTACACGTACCTTAAATGCAAAATTCATTAAATTAAAGATTAACAATAAATCAGATTTAGTTATCATTTTTATTTTATCCACACATTTATTAGTTGTATAAAATACTATTAGAAATATATGAACTAAGTTCAGTAATATGAGTTGAATTTTCAAATATTTTTTAAGCAAATAAGTTATCTTAATCGACTTACTCTTTTAAAAGAGATCAACTTTTTTTAGTAGAGAAAAGTAAAAAGCTATTTTATGTTTTAATGTGCATATTTATATCTTGTATAAAGATTGACGTAACTCTATTATCTTATTTAATTTTATTTATTATTATTGATAAAAAAATCATAAAATTAGAATTAAATTCAAATAAAGATAAGAGAGTTATATTTAATTGTTTAATTACTCTTATTTTATCAATCTACCATGTGTTATAAGACTCGTGTAATAAAAAAACACAAAAAATTTATCTTTAAATTTATGTTTAGTGTGGAAGTTAAATAGTAACTTTATCTTACGGTAGCATTTTTGTTTTTAAAATTTTTTTTTTGAGTTTCTGCATAATCTCAATGTATATATAAGAAACGTTAGCAATAATTTCATTAAGCACCATCTTCTATGCATTGAGATAAGTTTCACGACGCATGCATCTAATGTTTAATGTTGTGGCCTCCAAAACACATATAAAGAAAATGTTTCTCGTGTTTATAACATAATTGACCATCTCAATGCTAAAAC
>Ga0209700_103209_pt1 | contig 31741 bp, 19 predicted proteins | sample SiratroredBW_FD_187528 | JGI IMG/M metagenome (GOLD analysis project Ga0209700, IMG submission 187528) | Root nodule microbial communities of legume samples collected from California, USA - Siratro red BW (SPAdes) (version 2) | ecosystem: Host-associated > Plants > Roots > Nodule | place: USA...
GAGCTCTTAATGAACTTACACTCAAGGGTACCAATAATGTCCATCATTAACTCATCACTGAATAAACGCTCAAAAATTTGTGTACTGTTAAGCAAAACTGCAAGAGAACAAACATATATAACAAAAATGACAAATTTCAACAAAAAGGGACTAAAATTAAAATGGCATAAAAGTGAAGAATACTGACTGATCGCTTTGATTATTTTGAAAATCATGTGAAGGCCATCCATATTTTCCAAGTCTTCACAAACTCTGAATACTTCCATAAGTTTCCTAAAAAAATCTTGCTGCGTTGAAAATACAAATTAAAAAGGCAAATCTAAAGGGAAAAATGGAAGGAATTTACATATTTCTAATTATTAAGGCACCCTTACACACAGATGATCATTGCGATGTGTAAACCTCTGAACAAAAAAGGGGGAAATGCAACAGGATTGACTACATAATCATTCTAAATTTGCAAACAGTATCAGAATTAGTAAATAGTAACTAATGTTAGGATATAATGGAGCAAGTAAATCAACATCATAACCATCATCAGTATCACATAAGTATCAACTACGATACCATACATGTTGAATACTTATTTGGCAAAATCAGAAAATACACTTCTCTTCCAACAAACAATAAAAACATACCCCAAAATTTTTAGAATTCATGGTAACTTTCATCTAAATTTATTTAAAGATAAGAACAGTGAACAACTTAGAATAAGAAAAAACTAGGATTGTTACATTAATGAGAAGTCATGGATGACTCAATAATTATCTAGTCCATCTTATCCTTCAGTCCATCAATTACTGGGTGATCCAAATCATGTAGAATGAAGGAGCCTAATCTATGAAGACAACGTATGCACATATACAAGTTATTTATTTAATCTTACATCACTTAAAATTAGTTCCACAAGTCGTGACTGGTCTGTATTGCCACTCTCAACCACCATCTGTGAAAAAAAAAAAAAAAAAAAAAAAAAAAAAAAAAAAAAAAAAAAAAAAAAAAAAAAAAAAAGAGGATTAACGTCACTGAAGCTTGAAAGATAAGTTTAAACAATTAAAAGAATAGCATAATTTGATAACACTGCACTAAAATTCAACTGAAGTACAATAATATCTACCATAAATTATGTGAAATATAATTAAAAGCCGCACCAATATGTGTTTTCGTAACAAAATCATATAAAAATCCACACAAAAGTGCGTGCAACAAAAACTATTAACTTGTAAATGACATTGTAAGAAATAAATCACATGAATAATGCATACATATTGATGCTCATATTAACAAAAACATTGATCAATTTCATACACGAAATAGAATGCTCAATAGTTCTTACAGATAAAATCTATCCTATTAGGACAATTCATGCTAGACCCCACCCAATTATAGCCATCAGGCTACCTAAAGTACAATTTGCATTCTAATGAGTGGGGTGCCAATCCATTGGAATAAGAATTGCATCCTAGCCCCAGGAATTAATTTCATAAGGTCATGCTTGTTTTAGATCTTTTATTTCCTTGAGCTTGGGCGACAGTTGGATAAGAAATGTTCCACGTTTCATAGACCTGTCTGTCTCTCTAATGTCCACAATGCTCTGATAGTTCAATTTTATCCTTCTGACTCTACTGTTTCTTAGGATTTTTCATTTTTTGTATACGGTAATCTCCAAATTATACTCTATTGAATTTTATCCATATATCATCAAATCCAGATCAGAGGACTTGGTAATTTGACACTCGGGTTATTTTCAAGCAAATCTCATTTCCAATTTATCACTTTATCTCCCAACAATTATTTTCTTTCTGATAAGCCAATTAGTAAATCAATTGCTCCTTCAAATGTTAAATCTCTTGTTTAGACTGTTGTCCTAATCCAAAATAATACCAAGATTTACTTTAAATTCACGTAACTCTTACAAGTTTGTCTCCTGATTTTTGCGTAGTACCAGATTGATCTATGACAATGCTTCTGAATAGTTTTTTACATTGCTGAACAGTTTCTTGTTTGGTGATGTAGGTAAAGATCGGTTTTTCCCCAAGGATTTCCAGAAGCTGCTGTGTGATTTTGAGAGGCTTTGAAACTAATAGAGATGCTAAAAAGACTTTTGCAACATTCTTGATTTAAATTTACTTGGTGTATATGGATAGGAAGAAAAGCTAGAATTTTCCCTGGACAAGTGCCAAATTCATCTAGGATTGTGTAGTTTGCAAAACCTCTCTGTAATATTCTGCTGAAGCTCTAATTAGGGGGTGCCTCTTCGGTTCAGGTACAAAGAAATTAGCATGCTGTGTTACATGCTTTTACATTCCTTTTTAGGGTATAGTTTTGAAGATTTTGTATCCTCTTGCACTTGTATCTCTCTTTTTTCTTAATAAATTCCTTTTATCAAAAATTCTATAATTATAGGCTGACACATTTTGTTTAGGATAGTTTATTAGCATCAAGTTGTCAAATAATCTCTAATTTGGCTTATCGACCAGGTTGTTGGTCTAATGATGATCAGCATTGGACTTTGTGCTAGGAATTAGACCTAAGGGAAGAGATATTTAGTTGGCTTAGTTAGAATAGTTAGTTAGTTAGTTAGAGAAGTTAACCAGATATAAATATAGGGAACAAAGGTAGAAGAATTCATTTAGTTTTGTTATTTGTGAATTGGGCAGCACATTGTAGAAGGAAAAGCCTTGGAGGAAAATTATCTCCTTTTCTGTCGTACCCACAGGTTCAGCTAATAAAACTTCACTAGAAGTGATAAGGAACACTACTGAAGCAAAATAATTAGTAGTGAATCCACTGTTTGAGTCTATTTATTAATGATTTATCAGAATGTGGGATTAAATTTGTTATATTGTTGGTGGTAATTCCATAAACTAATGATAGTTTCACAGCAAAATGGTTCAAAAAAGTAAATCAAAAACTTGCATGAATGGATGGATGGATGGATTTCAATTAAATAAAAAAAAGGTCGTAAAGCAACTGAAACAAGTGCTTTCAAACCTTAAGAATCAAAGGAAGCGTTGACAATTCAACTGTGGGCAAGTCCCTTGACTCACTGTTCACACTATGAAATGCCTCACCTGAAATGCACATCAGCTTAAATTTAATGAAATAGTCTTGCCTACAAAAATTAAAACATGACAATTTCTCATTAAATATATACACAAGCTGCAGCAATCTACACCCAAAATAATGGTTGCATCAACTCAGAGCTCCAGGACCAATACAGTCATATCATATGAATTCTATGTACAGCACCAAATGGCATTTAAATGGGAGTAATTATTTAAAATTAAGAATCAGAACATCAGATATATAAATCACTAAAACAAAAATATATTATTATAGTACAAGAAGCAAAACACAACTCCTAAGAGTTAAATTTTCATTAGTAATAAAGTTAACGATAAAATAATAAACAGAAATTTAAAAAGTCTTAAAAAATTTCAATAACTGAAAAGGTTAACGAGATATTTAGTAGATAAAAAGTGTAAACAACCTCCAGTACTAAGAGAGAATAATAAGATTTAAATTTTTCATCACTTACTATTTAAAGTATTAAAATGCATATTCCTTTGCACATTGCAAATATGGTCCCTGAATAAAACAAGCATATGAATTAAGATCAGTTCCATAGCAGAAAGACAAAAACATAGAGAAAGATTTAAATTTTAATAGTTATTTGCTACCATATGTAAGAGCAACCACCAGGTACTTGAAAGCTAAGTGCCAGTTCAGTAGCATATTCTGGATCTCTCCATGAAATAATTGTATCTGCATGACAAAATAGTGTCCACCATCAAACTCATAAACACAGTGAACCTTGATATGCTTCAAGAACAAATGGTGCACTACTAGTCATTACCTTCTTGTTTCCGGTAAATATCATCAGGAGAGATGCGATGCAAAAGTATGTTTTCATTGTCTTCTTCATCATAAACAAATAAACCCAGATCTTCTGATCGCTGCATTATAAGATATTATGATTTTTCATTCGTTGTAATAAAAAAATTTGAGATCAATCAACTACCTATTTCTTTAACAACATATTGTGTTGTCAACTCTAAATTGCATCTTCATGCACTAGGAAGATGAGGATATAATGTTATTGTTATCAGACATGGTAAGACATTAATTCCCATCACTATCACCAATCATTGAGGAAACTACATATTATAAATTATTATCTTAATAAAATGCAAACACAAAAGCCTCTGACCATACACATAACCAGATACAAAGTGGAAGTCAAGCATACATGTACAGAAGTGCTCATATATGCAATATACATGTTAGTAAAAAGTGAAAGCTTTTATCAAAAAGTGCGCAAACCTCCAAATAATCAACAGTGACATGCCCAGTGCCTTGGTCATCCCACTTCCCATCACCATTCAGACGATAGACCTTGACACGCTGAAATCCAGTAAGAAATACTTGATGAGTAACGAGTCAATGTAAAAGATATCGAGATTGAAAACAAGTTCCTAGTAACTTTTCCAAATGTCCATATTTTATTAAGTCAGAATTCAAAGCCATCTTTTTCTTTTATTTTCCCTTTTCATTAAAACATATTATGGAGGACACGTGGAAGCAATGTAAACCAAGCAGCATCAGCAAGGAAAATCACAATAGAAAAGGCTTCAACGAATAAACTAAAATGAGAAGAATGACCTCAATTTTCATTTTCTCTCGCACTAGTGTTGAAGAAGTAAAATTAGAAAACATACAAACAGAAAATACAAAGTACAGAAAAATGAAGTTTTGTTCCAGGATTGTAGCAAATAATAATAACCAACTTTTTCGACATGTCCTCAATGTGAAGTTCTGCAATCCTTTCTGTCTCTCAATCCTGGTAATAATAGGTATTGGTTCACCTCAGAGAAGAAACGAAATGTACAAGTAGAGAACTTTTTATTGAATAACCTTCTCCCTCAGGACCAGTAGAATCTGAAGAAAGAATAGTTTGAATTCTTGCATAGAAAACTCAGGATTGGAGAGTATGATCTTTCCTCAGAAACTCCTCGCCAAACCTAAATCTCACTGATTCCACTTTTTCTCATTCTTTTTGTAGCAGATTAACTGCTTGACTGACTCTCAACGGTTTAAGTGTGTTTTCGATATTGCCAAGTCACATTTCCAATGGGTAAAATGGGCTTCTAAAGTACCTATCATGTAAGGGTAAATTTTGGTGTTGTGAGAACGATTTTGCAGAGAGCATAATTGATTTTGAAAAAAAAAAAAACAAAAAACAAAAACGTTCAGTTTTTCTGTTGTCCTAATTGTTTCTGGATGTTAAACTAACAAAAACTAATCATGTTTTCACTACGTATGGTTGGATGCTTAAGATGTCATAAATTTCTGTTCTTATATTACATGCAAAGACAGACCATTAACCTATAAATCTCCTTACTGGTTTGACTATATTTTTTTCTCGGTCTTCCTCTAGTCCTTACAGATTTCATTCTATTTGGCCAATGCTCCTTACTGGCATGGTTGTCAAAATTGATTTCCAGCACTGGAACAGATTGGATGCGGGTGTAGGATTGTAAGATTGCATGAAATATAACCTATAAGTCTAAACGTCAAACCTAAAGCCCCGGCCCCACTAGCACCACTTCCTCACAACAAAACAAAGCATGCAGAAAAACATAAAACCAAGTCTATCTAGGTCACACACTTACTGATCTGTTGATTAAAGCCACAAAGAGCCAGGGAAGAATCAAAAGAAAGGAAAGAGAGACACTTAGAACTGGAGAGGGTCATAAGATAAAGAGACGACTCTTATGCAACAGATTAGGAAGATGAGGACCACAAAAACAGCAAGTGAAATCATTAAAAGTATCTTAGATCTAATGACCTTTTTGACCACTTGATTTTGACATAAGATAATGGCACGCCATCAAATGAAAGCATTAAAAATAGTGTAGATGATCTAAAGGGGAATTTTAAGACATGGTTTATGACATAACACAGTGTCATCCTTTGTTCCGAGCAGCTGATCACACCATGTGAAAGAAAGCCTTTTGTTGAAATTGGATGGTAACATACAAGTAGTGAACAAGTCAAAATGACAAAAATGTTGAAAAGCTTGGTAAACCTTTCCTAAAACGCTATTCATTTAATTTGGCTGCTTATTATTATAATGAATATAATACAATATTAATCCAAGAAAATGTGAAAGTAAAAGCTCCATGTTCCAAATAAGCCATTTCTGCACAACTTCCTTTTTGTGATAATAAGGACGCTTAAATCAACTAGATTTTCTTCACTCTTTAGAAGGGCATGATGGAAAAACTAAAAAGATACTCCATTATTTTTTGTGCAAAAAATTGTTTTATTAGTCCATGATGTCTAATTTCTAACTCCCAATTAAGATGGTTAAGGATAAATGCTTAATATTAATATGTGACTGCCAAGTGCCATAGTAGTCAATCGTAAATAACAGTGCAATGTGGCTGCCCCCAGCAACACTATAGTAGATGGCCTCCATTTGAACCCTAAATAGTATTACATGGTTGTATATGTGCTAAAAGCAAAAACAGAGAAGAAAGAGCGATGGGCCTTTTACTTGCAATCATTTAGACTTATTTGCAAAGATTGAGGATGAGACAGAGGAGAGACATGGGTCTTTGAACATGCCCGATATTGGAGAGAAAACTCGCCAAAATTGATCGGAAGGCACTGGAAATGAAGAACCAACCTTTAGAAATCTGAAAACTCACCAGAAGATCAGCAGTGAGTGCTGCGCATATCAGAATTAGAACAGAGGAGGATTGAAGAGCAGAAGTTGGAGAACAGAGGAAGAAGTCGCACGAGCTATGGCAAAAAAGTAGAGCAGACAGAAGAGAAACGAGTGATATTGAACACAAAAATGCATCAGATTTAGGATGGGAACTTTACAAGTTGGGCCCCCAAAAATCCCTGAAAAAGGCTGGCTTTCAGGACCAAGCGTGACTTTTGTCATTTCTGGACTGTTAATGCCCACTCGAAATTTTGGGCGCAAAATGTGCAACAGCCAGGAGCGACACAACTGCCCTTGGTGTAGGAGAAGTGGCAGGGTGCCACAACACTCTGCTCCAGCCTTCTTAGCACTTGATTAATGACTACAGCCAGCTCATGACAAAAAATATGCAGCTCTGAGCAAGAAAAGTTTAACAGACAGAATCGAGAACCTAATCCAAGGTCAGAAACTACAGAATCTGGCTTTAATAATAGAATGAGCATTTTTCTAATTTAAAAGAGTTCTTTTTACTAGTGATTAAATAACTATCAAAACTGAGCGTAGGCAAACTCGGATGCTAATCTTAATGTTGTATATGTCCATAATACTGTTCATGCCACTCCACATTGTTACAAGCAGAAAGTAAAATTTGATTACAAAAAGGAAATAAAGGGCAATAAATGCAGCACGAGTAGCATAGAGAATAAACAAATGCTATGCAATGCTTGATTTAAGAATGAAAAAGGAAGACACGTTTCACTATCAAGGAGAAACCAGATACATTTAGCAAGCAACAAGTGTAACTGCATCAAGAGATCATAAAAAATTTGAAAAGGAACTTGGGCATTGCATCCTGACGTGACATACCAACAACTTTCCATGTTCTATGCCAGCCTATTTCTAGTCGCACGCAATATGGAGGGGGTGGGTTGTAATACCAAATCATTCTCCTTAAAAAGTGAACTATAAATCTAACTAAACCTCATGAAATCATCTTGTAAGGTAACATTTACATCCACTTATATACTACAATTTAATCACATCTTTAATAGGGGTAAGATCTCCAACACACCTCTTCATGACAAGAACTCAACATCTGAAACATAGAAATACAAAGGGAACCAATGATGGGTGACACAATAAGTCCAACAACCCTTGCTAAGGATAGGCTTCGAAAGGTTCTAATATTATTTTAAAAAATAAACTTTAAGCCTAATCCAATCTTACAAAATTTGCTTGTAAGGCGTTGTTTACACCCACTTATATATTATAATTTGCTCATATCAATAGTCAATGTGTTGGTCACCACGTGTTGAAGACCGGACATCTTGAACATGGAAATAGATAGAGAACTGAAGTAAATGGCATGATAGACCCAACAACCCTCGCTAAGATAAGATTTGATTGGCACTAATACCATCATAAAAAGTATACTTTGAACCTAATTCACAATCAAAATCAACTTATAAGATGTCGTTTGCACTCACTTATATAGTATAATTCTATCATAAATCATAACCACAAGGTAAAAAAAAATGTGTGAACACAACACCAAATCACCACTAGTAATATCCACCTTTCCATTAACTTTTAGAAGAATTTTTATCCACCCTCATTCCATAACTCCGTAAAATTAAAAAATTTTGTGACCTATTCAATTTAATATACAAGATGAAAGAACATTTAATACACAATGTTAAATTTTTCTAATTATTTAGATATGAAAATGTTAAATATTCTTTTCAATTCAAAGCATGATAAATGCTTAGCATTTTATTTGAGACACCTATTCTTATTCCCTTATACAGTGCTCCATAATCACTCGTCAGCAAACCTATTATCAAAAAAATCGTCCAAATCCAATCACAAATTATTAAAGGGCCTCGACTATCACATCACAACCGCTATGTTGGAAATCCTACCTTTTATTATCTCCTAACATATCATATAAGCTGATACTTGATACTATAAAAAAAATCTTCAAATGAAAACTTTCTAAAATTTAAAAAAAAAAAAATTGAAGAGGAAAATCCAAACAACTATTACTTTAGCACACAAGATACAACATAAAATGCGTATTCAAGCATGAGCACTGTCCTCCACTTCGTTGCCTTTCATGTTTCTAAAAATATCAACCAAGTAAAGCATTGCATAGAACATAACACTAAGTAAGTGATAACTAACGATACACAGTAAACCGCTCCAAATGAATACACAAGCAGTAACACTTACTCGCACATTCACCAATTCATCAATAAAACAAATCGACAAGAAAACTCTGAACACGTCGAATAGCAAAGCAAAATGTAATTGCATCCACTAAAACTCGAGGATAAAGCCTAGAAGCTCAACTACACATAAAGCACACTTGCCTGCATCGAATTAGCGTCTGTCTGCGATTTCTCCGGGGCGCCCATACTAAAAATTTCAAAGCAAAAAACAAAAAAGAGATACTGAATTTTGGGGTTCAAATTAGGGTTTGGAGGATGAAAGAAGCGTGAAAGGAGATAACAACTATAGCAAGGGAATGGAACTTTGGGGGATCAACAGGAAACCCTAACCGCCATTGACGTAGCATGGTGAAGGTTCCACATGTACACTCTCTTGTTTCTCTCTCATATAATATTCTCCTTTCAAGAGTGTGTCTCCCCGACTTCGGTTATGCAAAAGGAGAAACAGAAAATACATACGCGTGGGGAAATACCGAAAAAGCCACTATGTTCTCACTGAAATTACTAATACACCATTGGCTACTGACATTCGCTTTACACGTGTTCGTCACCGGATGGATCCCGCCTCTCTAATTCCGTTGGTCTATATTATTTTGACTTATATAATTTTGATTTCCGAAAAATAAGTGAATTTTAATTTTGTCGTTATTTTTATAAATAATTATATTTTAACATTGTTCTTTATTTAATTGAAAAATCAAAAAAATGGCTTTTAACCATCAAGAGAGTTCATGTGAAATGAAAATTTACATAGAGAATGTATATAACGGTTCTAAGAAGTCTGTGATCACACTAAGTTACTCTAAATAAAAGTTATTCCTTGCTGAAGCTATCCTTGTAAACTATTCATCGTTCATCCTTCAGCTGTGTTTGAATATTAGATACTCAATTAATGAATTTTCAACTAAATATTCAAATATTAGTTTACCAGAATAATGGCCTTATCTTATTTTTTTATGATTGCAACATTTGCTTAAACGTTTAATAAACACATGTTTACTCGACTCGCTTTGAATGAGTTGAGTTGAAACTGTTTATTATTTACACTTCTCAAAAACACCTCTTACTGGATTCAAATGGGTCAATAACATTTATTGAAGTTGAATTTAAAAATATATATTTCAAAAATTAAATAAATATTATTTCTCTAACTTAAAATATTTTATTTAAATAAAATCATAATTGATATATTTATAAAATCTATATTAAAAAAATTAATTCTACATCCACGATATATATATATATATATATATATAAAAAGTAAGGTTACATTTATTTTATATAAACTAAATAAATTCATTGTGAAATAAATTTTAAAATTTATATATGTAAAAGAGAACTTCAATTATATTTTAAAAATACATCCTTACAACTTACAATATTTAAAAAGATAATTAGAATGTGATTCGACTTGTATTTTTAAAGTTTGATTTGTTTAAACACCATTCAATGTGAACTCATTTACTTATTTAGGTAAGGTTGTATATTTTTATACAATTGTTTTTTTAAGTTATTCCTCAAAAAAACATTCTATATGAAAAAATACATGATTAGCTTTGTTTTTCTGAAAAGATTTGAGCTTTTTTTAGAAGTGATTTGTGAATTTTTTAACAAAATATTTAAGAGATTCTGCCGTTATTTATTCTTATTAAATAGTTGTCATAAATTATCTATTCTTATTAAGTAGTAGGTCGACCTATTTTGTATTTTTTATTTATTGTCTCATTATTAGAATTAATGTCCCTGTCTTGCTGAATCAAACCTTTAAGCTTGACTATGTACAAGTTATTATCAACAAAATTTGTAATGGATAAATAGTACAATCTTAGAACATATAATATGTGTGTGTAGAAAAAATAAGGAGTCACATGTTAAGTTTATAATGTTTAATGTTAAGTTCTTACTTAATACAATTTTTTATATTACCACAACCATGCCTTTTTGCCAAGCTCAACATGGATGGAAACTACTTACAACTTTTACATATTGTGGGTATTAAAAAAAGTGTTTACAAATTTTGTGGATCATTAATCACAATCGTTTCATGAGCAAATGAAATGTTTTCGATTTAAATAGTCTAACACAATGCTAAATTACCTGATATCAATGACATAATAGCATAAAAAGGATAAAGTTAACTCCAACTCATATTTCAATAAATTTAATAATAAATCCAGTTGATTAATGTTCACAACTTATCTGAGAGTAATGAAAATAAATAAAAAGAGTCCATTATAATAGACAATGTAAAACATTAAAGAAAACAAGTCGACTCTAGTGAAATTTTCATTAGTTATCTTTATATTATTATTTTTCAATTATTTCCATAGAGTTGAACCTAATTAAAGAAACGTTGCTTATGTATTCAAATGTGTTACTTAATTGAACAATGTGATGACTGTAGTCAAATGCGTCATGTGTTTGTCTTTCCTGGTTTAGTAGCCAGAAATGATGCTGCCAGAGAAACTATACAGCAAGAAATTATAGAAATGGGAAAGGAATTACTGGAAGTCGTCGTATAAGAAATAAAGAAAGAATTGAAGCAGGGAAGAAATGAAGACAATTCGAAACAAATTAAAGTAGATAAAAGGTGCGTAGGGTTTGATAACAGTATGTAGGAGTTTTGTTCATCATAGGGTTCAATAATCCTCCTCTTCATTTCACTTTATATTTCTAATTTTTTTTTTCTCAATTGAGTCTTGTCATGGTTCACTAAACCATCTATTTCATGTACTTGTTATGTGGTAAACATAAATAATCAAATATGTATTTTATAACTCTTCACATTTTAAAAATATTGAAATCGTGATTTTAAGAAATACACTAAACATAACTTAAAAATGATATTTAGGAATTCGAAAGATAAATAATGATTAAAATTTCTACACAAGCATATTATAAAAAAAATTAACACTAGATGATATAAAGTGTAGGATTAATCTTATAAACTCATAAAAAGTAATTCCAACAATACAGTCATAATAAAATATGATCATGCAAGTCACTTTTATTTGAAAGATATGCATATATTTGAAAGTTTACTAGTTTACGTTTTTAACAAGAAAACCTTTAATAGGTTTAGATGGATGCTTTTTGACGTCATTATATATGAAAATGTTGTTAACGATGGTAAAGAATGACAATATTAATAAATATTACCCATTATTATTGTGGTTATGGAAGTAGAATAAAGGACTCTTTATAATGGTTTTCAAACTTGTAGTTACTTGAAAGCAATTGATGTGCATTTAAAATATTCATTTGAAAAAGGAGAATTTTAAAATCCATGTGAATTTTCAAATTTTGTAGTCTATTTGTGACAAATTACTCGACTTTCAACAAGCAGGGATGGTTACCAATTTTACAAATTTTAACTTTGTGTATGAAGCACTTGTATGAAAATCAGATTAAAAAAATACCCTTAAACAGATGTGAAGCTAATACAATGGAGTGTGCTAGAGCAATTAACATCCAGAATGGAAAAAAAGTAACGTAGGAGATGAAGAAAATAAAAATAAGGATACTTAAAAGGGTATAATCTATATACCACCTCCAATGGGTATTTATTAATGGGTCGAACCATGCCTATAGATTCATGATTAAGTTTATATTTATATTTTAAAGAATTATAGATTTATGATTAAGTTTATATTTATGCTTTAAAGAATTGTCTGGACCAAATGTAAGTGGTGACAAAGCTATTAGTGTTGGATCTATACTCAACATAACTACTACATCTTAAGGTTAGGAATTTACTTTTAATTTATAAATTTTTTTTTTACATTAAACTTTTTCTAATATTTAGTTTCATTTATTATCTTCCTACATATGGACATTTAATAATATATTGCTTAAATATTTAAAAAATAATATATAAACACTATTTTTGTATTGTTGACTGTTTTATTTATGTTGGACATTTGCTTTGTTTTTTTACCATTTTATTTATATTAAATGTTCGTTTTATGCTGGTCAAATTTGATTTTTGTTTAGCATTTTAGATTTTGTTGGTAACTTTACATTACTTGCGACAATTTGGTTTATTTTTTATTATTTTAGATGAAATTTTATGTTATTACTTAATTATACTGAGATAGTTGATTTATATTTTTTAACAACATTTTTATATCTAGTTTTTTAGAATAAATTTATGTATTTTTATAAAAAATAATTATAGTAATACAATTGATTCGAACCAGATTAACTTATTTTAAATAAGCTGATTTGGTTCAAATTTGAAAAAAAAATCATAAACGTAAGCTAAACTAAACCATACTTTATTTTATTGTAAAACATATTTTGAGCCTTAAAAAAATCATAAAGAATAAAAGCAAATAAATATAATGAATATCATCTAACACTGATCACTTATCATATACAGTAATAAAAAAATACCGTCATTTAATGCGCAAATATTATAAAAAAAAACTAAAAAATGATTCTTAAAAAATGGCACAAATCATTTTTCATATTTTTTAGTTGGAAGTTGGAAGACCTTGATTACTGAAGGTGGCTTATCCCTGCACTCCCAAACCACCCAACAAACTTTCACTCACTTCCTTTCTCTCTCTTACAGTGACACAGAAGCACTTATTTTCACCATGCAATCATCCATTTCTCTCTCTTCTTCTTACGCTTCCACTGTTTCCACGCCACCTCACTCTTTTCCTCTCTCCGGTGCCGCTCTCGTCCCTTCGACTCTCGGGTTCTGTGGTCTCCACCGCAAGGCATTCACTTCCACTTCCCTCAACCACCACTGCCACCGGCGCCGGCGGCACTCCGCCGCAGTGTCCGCCGCGCTTTCCAACAACGGCACCGCTCCCACATTGTTCGACTACGATTTGCTCATCATTGGCGCTGGCGTCGGTGGCCACGGCGCCGCGCTTCACGCCGTCGAGAAGGTACGCTTAGCGCTTCTGCTTCTAACATTTGGATCACTAAATATCTTACTCTCTCGCGCGTGCTCTGTCGAGTTGGAAAATTCAGCTGAATTTTGTAATGAATTAGATAAGTTAGTTTAATTGAGTCTGAAATTCAGTTTTGTTCAGTGGTCTTATGTTTTGATTTCAGTTTTTAGCTAACTTTGAAGTTTTACTTTGTTACTCAAAGTGAATCTGTTTCCCTCAGTCTATTTATTAACTTGTCTAGACGTGAGAAATGTTACACCAAACAAGTATTTGGACGCGTAACCTAGATTAACGGCAAACAGCCAAGCTTTAAAACTTAGAGGACTAAGCTGAAACAAAGAAACAAGATGAGAGACAATGTATCTTAGCCGTTAATTAATGAAGAGATTGCGTATTGGTAAAGTGTTATATTCTTTGGAAAAGTTTTGAAGTGAGGAAGTGGTTTTGCAGGGCTTGAAAACGGCCATTGTTGAGGGAGGTGTGGTTGGAGGGACGTGTGTGAATAGAGGCTGTGTTCCTTCTAAGGCACTTTTGGCTGTGAGTGGTCGTATGCGAGAGCTGCGGGATGATCATCACTTGAAGTCGCTGGGTTTGCAGGTAAAAGTATTTTGTTGGAATTGACAATGTGTGAGATGTGTTTAGAATTTTAGAATATAGTGTGCTTTGTGGGAGAGAGATTAATTGTATTATGATATATTTACTGTTTTAGGTTTCTGGTGCTGGGTATGACAGACAAGCAGTTGCTGACCATGCTAATAATCTTGCTTCGAAAATCCGTGGTAACTTAACCAACTCCTTGAAAGCTCTTGGAGTGGACATTCTCACTGGTTTTGGAACTATTTTGGTAAGTGACATGTTGTGCTATGCGTTGTGAAAGATAAATGCTATTGTGATTACCTTTGGAAATTGAATTACTTGTTTATCAGGCAAGGCTTGAATTTTGACCACAAAAATGCAAATGGTAATTTTAAAATTTTTTGTCTGCTGCCTTGACTGTGAATCCATGCAGGGTCCTCAAAAGGTGAAAGTTGGCTCTTCCAACAAAGTGGTAACTGCAAAAGACATCATCATTGCCACTGGGTCGGTTCCTTTTGTTCCTAAGGGCATTGAAGTTGATGGTACGCCATACACTACATGTTTTATCTTTTCTCTTCATGATGTTTATTATAAAAAAATTTATCAATATCTCCATAGTAATTATAAAAATACTTTCAAAATCTTAGTATTTATTTCAACATACTTTTATTTTCTTTTGTAAAGGTTTTGGTTATTACAAACAGAGATGATGAGAATGTAACTGTAGTGATTGATATCAATAAAATAATTTTTTATTTTTCAAGTTAGGCATAAAAACTCACTTACTAGAATGGTAGGAGAGCTTAATAATAATATATTAGTATATAGGATATTAGACAATAGTACAATGTGTATAAGGAGATGGGGACCTGTATTCAATTCTATTTTGAGACTGTTCCTCATATTGTTCTGTTATTTTATTTTTTATTTTTTGTATTGTAAGTTTTATTTTGTTTCAAGTGAAACCTCACCAAGTATATACATTCAGGGAAGACTGTGATTACGAGTGACCATGCACTCAAACTGGAGACTGTTCCAGATTGGATAGCAATTGTAGGAAGTGGCTATATCGGCCTTGAATTCAGTGATGTTTATACAGCTCTTGGAAGTGAGGTATTACTTCTCCGGTGCTTTTTTTTTTTCTCCTTTCTCCATTTTATTTTTTACATTGGAAGAACCTGCGATAATTTGCCCATTTTTTGGGATGTTTGAAAGCTTTTTATATTATTTCATTGTTTGTACAAGGTAGAAACCTAATTAGTGCATGAGTGATATAGTTAGTAATAGTAATAATAATATGTTGCAGGTTACTTTTATTGAAGCTTTAGACCAGCTCATGCCAGGATTTGATCCTGAAATTAGCAAGTTGGCTCAAAGAGTTCTCATAAATCCCCGGAATATTGACTATCATACTGGAGTTTTTGCTTCAAAGGTAATCACATCTGGTAATTTCTAATATAATATTTTGTTCGGTAGCTACTCTGAACTGTCCGTCATCATGTCCTCTATATAGGTCACTCCTGCAAGAGATGGAAAACCTGTCACGATTGAGCTCATTGATGCAAAGACCAAGGAACAAAAGGAAACTTTAGAGGTACCCTAATGTTTTTCCTTTCGACTTTTAATTAATCAGATAAGTCTTGAATTTTCTCTGACATTCTAATTGGTAAAGGTTGATTGGAGAACATGTGACCAATGACCACACTCTTACCTTTTGTCATATTCATAGTATAGTAGGACACTTTTAATACAACATGCTCTAACGGTATGAGAGACCTTGTAATGACCAATATCACATTTTCAAAATCCTAGTGGTTAATACTCAACTTTAATAAATCATAGAGAGAACTGTATGGCAGTACATATGCGTGTAGCTGTGCTGAGGCAGGCAACTTTGTGGCTGAGCGTAACTGGGACAGAAATGGTTAATAATCAAGGATTTCACCTTCCAGCTTTTTGAAATTTACATTTGGCTGTGCTTAGCTTTAGAGGCTGGCGACTTCTGTATCTCCATTGATTTTTGTAGTTCAAGCTCAAATTCTTGAACATATTTTAAGTATTAAGGATGAGATTTACAAGTCCGTACCAAGGCAACTATCTGAAAATTCTCAATTATAGATGACATTTCAAATATCTAGGAATCCATCCGTCTATTTATCTGCCCATCCATATATGTGTACGTGTATGCACCACCCACTCATGCCTTTACATTCATATTTAATTACTGACTTCTTAAAAGCTGATGCTTCTGATTTGCTTTAGGTGGATGCTGCGCTAATAGCAACTGGAAGGGCACCTTTCACACAAGGTCTTGGATTGGAGAATGTATGCCTTTCTAACCGAAATGCCTTTATGATAAAATGTTTTCTTCAAAGGAAGTGATTGGGCATTTGGACATTTTTCTTTACTTCTTCCTGCAGATTGATGTTGTAACACAGCGTGGTTTTGTTCCTGTGGATGAGCGCATGCGAGTCCTTGATGCAAATGGAAACCTGGTTTGTTTCAAAAGTTTTATGTGCACATTATTTTTTTCTTGGTCTGACACATTGTTACTGATTTAGGGTATGATGGATGGTAGGTTCCTCATTTGTATTGTATTGGTGATGCAAATGGCAAGATGATGCTTGCTCATGCTGCCAGTGCGCAAGGAATTTCAGGTAAGAAGCAAGTAATTTTGCTTGTAAAATTTGAGTCATTTGCTTCCTTTACCTAATAAAAGATTGTTGGACAGTGGTTGAACAAGTCACTGGAAGAGATCATGTGCTCAATCATTTAAGCATACCAGCTGCTTGTTTTACTCATCCTGAAATCAGCATGGTTGGATTGACCGAGGTATATAATATTCTCTTTTTGTTTATGTTTAAGCCTCCACCTGCTGCTTTTTCCATTCTTTCATGTGCATTGCTAACTGTCCTCTCCTCTGTTCTTCTGCTCTGTTACTCCCTTTGCCCTTATATTATTTTATATCTAAAATTTCTGCTTGTTGACCTTCACTCAGATGAACTCATGTATTATGGTTAAACACATTATATGCAGCCTCAAGCAAGGGAGAAAGGTGAAAAGGAAGGATTTGAAGTAAGCGTTGCCAAAACAAGTTTTAAAGCTAACACAAAGGCCCTAGCTGAAAATGAAGGGGAGGGTCTTGCAAAGGTTATATTTCTGTATCTTTTCCCTAGATTCTATTACTCTACAAAAGCTTATTTGGGTTGGATTGTAAAGGAAATCGTCTTAAAACATCTGATTTTTAAATTCTGTCGTATTGTGCAATGATTTTCTAATTGTGATTATAATAGGGATATTTTTTTTTGGAAAACTACAGGACCCCCGATGCTGAAATTGATTTTGTTATCTTGATCTTGTAACCATTTTACAACCTTTAAGAAAAGTGATAATTGATTTGGTGAAACTACCCAAATATGATTATGGACTCTCCCAAATAAAAACAAACTGTGAGTCTTAGCTCACTTGATTTTTAAGATCGGGATGCTGCTACTGGGGGTGACGGATTTTGTCCTTCGCACACCTCCACCCCAGTCCCCCGCCAGATCCTAATAGGGGTGTCTTGGTCACCCAAAAATAATCTGAAGAAATTGGACCTATCAGTTCGATGCCGACTGAGTTATCTACTAAACAATTATTACTTTGGTGATATTAGTGCTGTTTGGTTTAGAGCAGGGAGTCCTGGTTTACTTCTTGAATTCATTCTTGCCCTTTTTCTCTAGGAACATTGTTGTTCTTTACAGCGTCTTTGTTTACTATTTTTACGCTGTTTTCCTGCAGTTGATATACAGACCTGACACTGGAGAGATACTGGGAGTTCACATTTTCGGGTTGCATGCTGCTGATCTCATCCACGAGGCATCCAATGCAATAGCGTTAGGAACACGTATTCAGGTAAATTTTTCCTTCCAAAGCTGTCAAACGTGAGAGCCTGGGATTTGGTTAATGGTCGCCTTTGCTACATTGACAAATAAATAAGGTTCTTTATGCCGTGTTTTTAAACTTACCTGTTAATAGCCTCAAGAATATTTTTATCCTTTACGCCTGTCTGTATGGTAACCCCCAAATCAATGCAGGATATAAAATTTGCCGTTCATGCTCATCCGACTTTGTCTGAGGTGCTTGATGAGCTGTTTAAATCAGCAAAGGTGAGCTACCCCATAATTTACTTTCGGACTTGCACGTTCGTACACATAAATAGCTAGTTATGCCTGGTGATTTAATACGTGTTCCCTACTTCCATTACTAAAATCAGGTTAAAGCACAAGCTTCTGCGCCAGTAAAGGATGCAGTTGCAGTTTAATCTACCTCGGAGTATCCGCTTTAAAAGAGAGTTTTATGTACAATAGTTTCAATGCATCACATCTTCTGGCGGAATACTTCTCATTCAGAATCCTATAAAAGGGAACCATTTGAAGGAGTTTCGGAATGGATGAGTGCCGCATATATTATTTTCTTGGCATTTTGTTAGCTTCCAGCCATGATTATATTCCTGTCTCACTTCAAATACTCGTTTTCTCCGAGTTGCAACCTAGATGCCTTCATGTTCAGCTTGTAGCAGTTGCCTAATTTTCGTGTTCGCAGGCCTTAGCGAGTACCCTATTTTTTCAGTGAGTACATAAACTGTCAATTTTTCTTGTATGGTCTATCATGGTATAACCGTGACGATAATAACGCAGTCCATAAAACAATTTTGTTCTACATTTAGAATTTTCTGCCAACATGCTGTAATTGGCATCGATTACTCCAACCGGATTCTGGTATGCCGAGATTATCATCAAGCACCACGTGATCCTGTTATGAACCAAATTCCGCTATGTTCATGCACTAATTATCAATTATAATTACTAATTATTTCTAAATATATCTTTAATACCAACTCACTTTAAATTAATATTACTAAAATCTAAAAAAACACTTGAATTTTATCTTCAATAATTCGTATCTTTCATAGAAGACAAGCTTGAAGGCACATTTGTCGACTCGTCAACTTCAAACATCAACCATTTTAAGCAGTTACTGCTCAAGCAACTAATATCTTGCCCCTGACGATGGGCTTGGAGCACATTTAGTTCCAAATCCCTTCATAACTACAGTAGCTGCTTCAAAATAGAGCCATAGTTGAATAAAGCCAATGAAGATGGTTTACAGACAATCACTGCCTGTGTTATATGCAAAATCCAGTTTCTTTTAACCTTCATACAAAACTTCCCTATCAAGCACAGTTAACTCTGCGCTTCGAGTTTAGGAGGTGGCAACTTTAGTTTACGCATCGATTGTGCAATTTTAGATGAATTTATCTATAAAACTTTACAGAAAAAAATAAAATAATATTCTTCATAAACTAGAATTAACTTGTAAACAAATAAAAAAACTTTAAAGGAAATTTTTCATTTTATTCTTTTCTTATTTTTTTAAGATATAGAAAAGTTTCACCAAACAAACCTTACTTTGACACACAACTCAAGTATCAAGAGCAGAGGCATCAGGAAAACTCACACCTATCATGAGCTATGGAAAGAATTCTAACATTACATTCACTAAAACTATATAAACAATAAAAGGTAGGAAAGTAGTCCTAAATACATTCCTTCATACATCATAATCGCCAATACAATTACATTCTCAAGCAGATGACTTTATACACTTCAGTCAGCGTAATGGTGAACACACTTCTTTAGGCTATGATGAACATATCACAAATAGCAATTAAAAAATTATGAAAGGATCTAGATATAATTTTAGAAGCAATCTTTATTCTCCATCCGAACCCTCTACGGGCAATGACTAAAAGACACGAAAACATTCATTCCATGGATAGAAAAAAATTCAAATAATCTACGTTCAACACCAATCCAACAACTAACTTGTAAAACTTCTTTTCAACTTGGACAACAAGGGTTTCCAAACACAAATCAGCTAGTCATGTCTCCAAAACCCTTTCAACTTTTCTCTTTCGGGTATGAAAATCTAAGCTTCTTCCAAATTGAAACTAGATCCTAAACTATGGTGACATAGTTCTAAGCTAACCATTAACAGCAAAAGCAAACATCCTTTTCTTTCCAGAATTAAGACAATAAATATTCATTTCTCACCCGAACATAGCCAAAGCAATGACTAAATGATACCAAAACGTTAACATTCATTCCATTTGATAAAAATATTCAAGGGTCTTCTTCATCAGAAACCAGGAAAACAAAACTATAAGAGTACTGCATTCTCTGAACAAATTAATTATACTACTGAAAATTGATTCCAAACGAAAGGTTAAAAAACCCTAAAGTTTCCGTCAGAAAGTGCCGCCACTTTAGTCTTCCTCGGTAGCAGTTTCCCCACTCTTCTTGTTGTGCTTCCTAGCGTACCTCTGATTCCTCAGAAACTTGGGGTCCATCTACACCAATTGCAAACACGTATAAAAATCTTAAAAAAAACACACAATTTGATAACCCCAGAAAAACATATATATCCACATAATATAAGAGAACCCAAAAATTTTAAAAAAATGAAAAATTTACCCCTTTGGTGGAAGTGTGGCGATGCCTCTTGGGCTTCTTGATGCCATTTTTGTGGGCCTTGTAGGACTGGTTATGAGCCGTGTGGTTCTTAGACTTCGCCATCTCTGCAATCAGAAAACGCAGAATAAGATATGAAAAGGGGCAGAGCGAATTACGAAAGGCAAAATTCGAAGAACATTGTGAAGTGAAAATTGAAGATACGAACCGAAAAGAAAGTGCTTGCACAGTTGAGCCGGCTAGGGTTTCTGGAAGAGGGCTTTGTTTATTTATATATTGAGACCAAACCTTTTAGCGTTTTTCTCCTTAATGACGACAATGCCCTCCCTGGCAATATACATAATTATAAATGTTAAAAAGTGTCATTTGATTTTAGAATTATAACATGTAGGGCAGAGATTAAAGTACAGTTAATTACAAAATCAATATTGATTTTATTAAATATATATTTAATTTATCATAATTTTAAAATATTTTTTCATCACAACTATGGATACATATTTTCTCCTATAGTACATCTTCTCGTTTTAGAGTATTACAGTCCACATAATATAGGTGTGGTTCAATTTGATGGTGGAATCAATTTATAATTTTTTATTATATAAGGATGTTTATTAGGTTTAATCATTTGAATGGATTAATCATATTTAAAAAAATAAAATAAATTAGCTTGAATTTTTTTTTATGATTTAATCAAATTTAGAATAATTTGAACTGATCAATCTATCATGGGTAATTATTAGACTTAATACTTAGTTCAATCTGATTAAAATTTAGTTATTCATTATTTCAAATTTGTTTTAGTTTTAATATTTAATTTGTAGTTATAACTCTCTTTTTTTAGTTTTTCTCATAATAATTATGTAGTTTATTTTAAAAAAAAGGTATTTCAAAATTTGAAATTTTTCATCCAACCTAAAAATTCAAAGGAGAATTTTATACATGGTCTCATGTAAACCTTACAAAACTCAAGAAATAGTTTATTGATTTTGAACTCTCCCGAGCATCAATGTTTGTAGAAACACTCCTATTACAGGTTCTTTAACATTGTGAAAAGAATAACATTTCATGACAAATTTTGCCTCCACATGTATGAATTCTTTAACATTAATTATATTCATAGTTAAATTCGATCACCTTATCCTCAGTTTTATTTGTATGAAGGGGTAAATGAAGTTACATTTCCTATTTTATGATGATTTTTCTCATGAAATTTCTCTGGAAAAGTGTTTATTTAATTAAAAGGATATCATAATGTCTAAATTTTTTGTGGTGTGACACAAGGTGGGTAGTTGGAACTTCCTACTGAGATTCTCATCTGTTTCATATACTAATATGAAAGATAGATAAAGAGTTTAAATTGTTTATACAAACTAATAGTATTAATTTATCAATTAACATTAAAAATACCAGTCTATTGAATTTTGGAAAACAAGTTTCCATTACTTGAAAATCATGCCAATAAAACTCTAAAAAGCATGTTAGAACATCCTCAAAGCAATGACTTATTTGTGTTACTTGACTCGAAGAACCATTTTTAATAAAAAATATAATTGGAGTAAGTGGCGTGTGATTCTAATTAAACAATAGTTGCTTTTATGGACAAAAATATTCTTAATATTTTGTAAAGAAACAAATGACTCGGGGTTATGTCGTGTTAGAATAATACATTGTTATCAAAATATTTTTTTGAAGGAAACGTTTTAATTAATACACCATTCAAATGTTGACATTAAGAATCTTGATGGTTGAAAAAGAATCACTCATTATTCATTATTCCAAAAACTGCAAACTTGATATTGAAAAACATAAAAAACAATTAAGCAAAAACAACACAATAAACCAGCATGAAAGAAGATCAAACAAACAAGAATTGGAGCCATTAGTATATTAAAATTAACAGCAAACCAAAAAAACCTGAGATATACATCTACCCAAAGTCATAATTGCATAGAGAGAGAATTTTACTAGTATACCATCAATATATATTTCCATATTCATAAATTACAAGTTCAAATATTTTATTCTACACAAATCTCTTGAATATTTGTTGTTGGTTGAATTTATTGACTCACGTAACTATATAATATTTTTTTTTACATTAGTCATTTTGGATATTTTACATTTGTCGACAAATGTAAATGTTACTAATGTAAAAAGTTAGAAGATTTTAATATTGATTAATAATTAGTGTATTAAGTGAGTTTCAATAATGATTGTTGGATATAGAATATGCCATTTTTTATACTATTTATATGTTTAATAGATGTACTTTAGATAGGTTGTAGTTACAACCAATATAAAATATAATGTTTTTTTCAAACACATCCTGTTATTATTCTAAATTTTATTTAATTGAAATAAATTATTTTTCAATAAAATCAATATTTTCATGACCAAGTTCAAGGAACAAAATAATAACAATTAAACATTTTAAGTATACAAGAAAAACATATAAAAACAATTCGGACATCAAAATCTAACAAGGTTACAACAAACATAATGTTTGTATTTAAACAAACTAGAAACAAATATATAAAATCTTCAACTCCTAATACCTAAAGTGGAATTGAGCGAGTAAAAAAACTCTAAATTAGAGTATAAATATAAAATAAAGAAAAATAATAGACTAGGAGTGAACGATAATTAAAGTAGTTAACCTAAGAAAAATAATAAATAATAAATGAGAAATATAAATATCTACAAGCACCTTAATTTATCTAAAATATGATTGATATTCAACAATACATAGAGATGAAAAATTAAAAATTATTATTTTATAAAGGTAAAATAGTATAATTTCCTTTCATTCGTCTTTATTTATACACTATTTTAAATCACACAACAACCAGTCTCATTATATTTCCTACCTACTTTTTTTTTATATTTTTATTATTTATTTATTTTTTTCTATTTCTTCTCGTGGCAAACATAACCTTAGGCATTATCATAGTAAGTTTGTCCACTTGTAAACTCCTAATAAACAACGAACTCGTTAAAAAATATAATTTATGTTAATAAAAAATAAAAAATAAAAAATAAAACTAAAAGGTAACGGAGGATTAACACTATTACACTTTTTAAAAGAGTATTTATTATTTAGAAATTATTAAAAATTATAAATAAAAGTCTTTAAATATAAAAGAAAACTCACAATTATTTTTATAAATTTTAGCCGATAGTAAGAACTACATTCAAAGAAATATATTAAGAATAAACTAAATTACACTAACAGTCGATACAGTTTTTTCTTACAGTACACGGTATTTTTTTTATTCTTATGCCGATCTCTTTAATTGTTTAACAAATGTGAATAATTTTTTTTCATACATTATTCTAATTTTGTTAATGGTTAAAAAAATATATTATGTCTTTTTTATAGAATTGTTGTAAATTTTAAAAAAAAATCACATAAGTTATTTAGAATGTTTTTAATATTCAAGTTTTAATCTATATATTGCAAGAATTATATTTAAAATTAAATATTATAAAACTTCTCAATTTTAAACATGTTAAATATGATACAAAATAACAAATTCTGAATTAAAAAAAATATTTTTTTATTCTTTTAAAAAAAATCTTATTTCAATAAAATTTTATTAAAAATGATTAAGATATTACTCAATAAAAGTGACCTAACTAAAAAAATGTAACTGGTAGAACGTGGAGTAAGACTTTGAATGAAGAAAATCACAATTACTGACCTCCATTAATGGCTGCCAGCCACCACCTACCAACCTTGGTCCATCCCTCAATCTCTCCTCCCAAAAATCAAACCATAAAAAGGGAAAAATCAAACCAAAAAAGGGTTAAAATTTTAAAATAAATAATAAAAAAAACCAGGGCTGTATCAGTGTGTTGCATTGCATTCCCACCACATGCGCAGACACGTGATCTAGGATCTCTCTCTCTCTCTCTCTCTCTCTGGGATCTGCTTTCAATTCCCATTCTTCATTTTCATTCCTTGATCTGCGACTTTTCTCTCTCACTCCAATACAACACCACACATCATGTTCCTCTTCGACTGGTTCTATGGCATTCTCGCTTCCCTCGGTCTATGGCAGAAAGAAGCCAAGATTCTCTTCCTCGGTCTCGATAATGCCGGCAAGACCACCCTCCTTCACATGCTCAAAGACGAGGTTACCTTCCTCTCTTCTTTTTAACCCCTTCACATTTTTTTCCCAATCGCTCAAAAAAATGATTTTTTTTGTAATTTTGAAACTTGGTTGCAGAGATTAGTTCAGCACCAGCCGACCCAGCACCCCACTTCCGAGGAATTGAGCATTGGGAAGATCAAGTTTAAGGCTTTCGATTTGGGGGGTCATCAAGTTGCTCGCAGGGTCTGGAAAGACTATTATGCCAAGGTTGAATTTTTATTTTATTTTTTTAAATTGCTTTGAACCTCTTGATCTTTATGCTGCTCATTGATTTTTTTATGTTTATTTGGTGGTTATGAGCAATGGGTTGTGTGATTTTGGAGTTTCTGAAAGTGGGGTTTGTTTAATATCATACACTCCCATTCGGATGGGATGGGACGTGTAGCTGATGATAGGTCTTTGGGCTTTGTAATGGTTTATTGCTTCGTTGTTGCCTAATTGCTTTTGATAAGGTTGTGTTGCAACCAACATGTTCATAACCTTTTTTAGTTCCTTCAGCAACTTAACTTTGACTCTGTTTGGATAAACTCCTCCATAGACATGCTTATTGGGAGAAGGAATTAAAGAAACATGACATAAGTTTCTTTCATACGTAGGCTAAAATCAGATTTCTGGCGAAGTTCCTTCTTAATTATTTGTTGGATTTACTTAATCGATGTAGCATTTCTACAAGAATGTTTATAATACATTGGCTGGTTATGACTTCTTCACTGACCTTGCAAACCCAGCACCTTTACTTCCATGCTGGCTTGTTCATTATGAAGTGCTAGATTTACTGATGAGGTGTTTTTAGCTCTGGTTTCTGTTCATGTATTGTTGCTGCTGCTTTAAAACTTTTACTCTCAACATTTATAGTTTGGGTTCTGGCTTGTGCAATCTTTTTTCTGATTCACTCTTCTGGTTAATAATCTAGTATGACTAAAGTGCTCATTGATCTGCCATATATGCCTTCATAATCCCAGATGAAGCTCTTTGTATTTATCTGATTCATGGGAGGCACATATTGACAGTGGAAGTTTCGCTGATAGCACCTCTAAGTCTTTTTGGAGAGGTGTTTACTAGTTGATTTCCTAACATATCCTGTTTTTTCCCTTAAGAATGAGAAAGAAATAACGTACACAAGAGTTGAGGAACAACACATAAAAGATGCCTAGATTGGTGTACTAGGATGATTATCAGTCTTTCTAATAAATTGAATCATCCTCTTAAGCATCAGAAGAAAATCAGGATTCAAGCCACAATTGTAAATTGATGCATTCTTTCACTTTGAGGGAGGAGATGTATCTTGAAACTAAAGTATGAACTTTGTTTGGTCTATGTTGCTGATTATCTGGATGCATAACCTTTTCTTTTCACCAATTCTGCTAAATGTTTGATTCACTTTTCTACTATAGCTAGTGGTTTCTTTAGCATCAATAAAATGACTCCGATGATGATGATAGTGTTATTGGATACTTCAGAATTCTCACCTTGCTGTCTTTCTAGGTGGATGCTGTTGTATACCTGGTCGACGCCTACGACAAAGAGAGGTTTGCAGAATCTAAGAAGGAGCTTGATGCTTTGCTCTCAGATGAAGGTTTGACAGGTGTTCCTTTTCTTGTGCTTGGCAACAAGATTGACATCCCTTATGCAGCATCAGAAGATGAGCTCCGGTATCATCTAGGCCTGACCAATTTCACCACTGGCAAAGGGAAGATCAACCTCACAGACTCCAACCTTCGACCCCTTGAAGTGTTCATGTGCAGCATTGTGCGCAAGATGGGGTATGGTGAAGGCTTCCAGTGGCTTTCCCAGTACATCAAGTAGAGTCCTTGTTCATTTGCAGTGCCCCTTTCTCTTGTCAACTACCTGTCTGCAGTTACATCAGAAGATCTTTTGACTTTGTTTTTGCTTTGATGATTTTTGATTGGATTATTTGATACAACTGCAGTGATATTACATGGTAAAATTTGCATCTTGAAGGAATTATTTTTTGGGAAATGTTCTCCTTTCAAACACTCGATTCTGTTGTAGGATGGTATGACTTGGCAGGAACTATTAATAAATCTGGAAGAATCTTGGTGCATTTTCTTCTAAGTTACATATGAATGGTGGCTCAGTTTTCTCTTATTTCTACCTTGTGATCTGGTTATGATTTTGCAAATAAGAATAGAGAGAAATGTGCTATTTAAATAGAAATATTTTGACACACTGTCAGAGTATTATGACTTTTCTTTTTGCCTATGACTAGGTATTTGAAAACAATGTGGGACTGTGACTAGTATAAGAAAATTTTCTAATGTTATCTTTTTCATTTATAAGGGAATTGTTTGAAAAACGTTGGACCAAACACATTTACATAGAAGTTCTTGAGAAGTAGGAGTCTTACTTTATTTTACTTTTTATGAAATAAAAGGGAGGAAAGTAGTTTTTTAAAACAAGTTAGTGAAAGGCATTTTAAAAAGGAAATATTACACCTTAGTTTTTTTGTTTCTCATCTAGAATAAATTATTGTGTCACAACTTTTATTTTAAAACTCCACTAATTTTACATTGATTTTTTTGTATGCTAAGATTTTCTTGGGTAATGTTTGTTCACCTTGTAAAATTCCAGCTGCTCGTATTTGTCAAGGTTTTGTTTTTGTTTTGAAGTTGCTCCGAAAGTGAAAACAACTTTCGAAAGACATAGAAGATAAATAGGATGATAACTTTCATAATACTTAAATGTTTTTAAATTAGAAACTGTTGAATGAATTTTCCCATAAATTCCAAAGGAGTATAATTATTCGTTGTTTACCCTCAAAGATACCTTTTTCTAACCTATGATTTTTTTTTTCGTTATTATTTTTTGAACTTTTTTTTACAGCACATATATGCGTATATTTTATGAGTAGGTGAACAATGAAAACAACTTTACAAGGTAACTGTATTATATTTTTGTTTCGTCACCATCTTTTTTAGTGTGTTGTTTTCTTCTACACCTAAATTACTATTATAACAACTAATTATAACTCCTATTTCCATGTCAAACCCAATGACGTGTATCAGCCAATCAAAATGCAACGTTTGGCACTCTCTCTCAACACTTATTATTTATTTTATAGGTGAGAGATTGAGAAATAATTGAGGAGGGTTGTTACAGAATAGAGTGATAAATTATTCATTTATTATGCTAAGAGTTTGAGATTTGAATAGAAATTAGGGGATTTCTTTTAGTTAGTTGAGGATTATATTTCACTTATGAATTATAATATTATTTTTTTTTTCGAATTCACCTGAGATATTTAATACACATTTTTATACACAGAAAGAAACATATTGATTATGAGATTAAATATTTATGTATTGTCTAAGAAGAACTTGATAACCATATTAAAAAAATCATTAAAAGAAATCTTAAATGAATTTAACATATTTATCATAAATGAACTTATGACTAATTCAATCTCACAATAACTAATTTATAAAGTGAGAATAATAATAATAATAATAATAATAATAATAATAATTATTATTATTATTATAATGATAATAGTGCTATTTTTTTTTCATAATAGTAATTGTAATAATAGTTATAATAATTATAATACTAATAATAATAACAAAAATAATTGTAATACTAATAATAGTGAGTGTATGATACTTTATCATGATTCAAAGTTTGATTCTTACATGTTTAATTTTGTTTATTTTATTTAAGAATATGATTTAGATGTCACGTCTCTCGCATATCTCAATTTTTATTTGTTAAAAATCTAACTAAAGTAAATAAATTGAGTCATTTAAAAAAATTGGACCAAATTGATTACTATTAAACTTTTTCTTAAGATTTTGCTTATGTATGTTGACCACAAATTAATAATTATATAGAAGGGACTGATAAAACTAATCTCCAATTTTTACAAAACTAATCTCCAATTTTTACGTAGGTCAATGGCTTTTTACAGTCAAATCCAAAATGGGTCGAGTATATTAGATTGATTTGGATCATTGACATTTTTAGCAAAAAAATATTTATACTATTATACAAAGCATATATATTTAATTTTTTAGTATTTTTTAATTAAATTATTTTATTTTGAAAATAAAATAATTATCTTACATAAAAAACAACTACACAATTTTTTAATTAAAAATAAATATATATTTTATTTAAAATTATTATTATATAATTTTTAAATTAGTTTTACAACATTATATATATATATATATATATATATATATATTAAAATTTTATTATTTTAATGTAATAAGAATGTATCTTTGGCTGGTAAGTGAAGATAGAATGTACTTTGATCAAAATAAGTGAAAATTAGTATAGAAGAGTATAAGAGAGTGATTTGATATCTAATTTATTCTGACGTTCCCTTCCGACTACCAATGCTATAAAATGGCGTTCATTCCTTTTGTTTTTTTGTGTTTTGTTGTTTTCATAACTCTGATCAAAAGTTTGTGAGAAAAAGAAAAAATGTTTGTTCTTGATTGGCTGTACGGAATTCTTCCATCCCTTGGCTTAGATAAATCTGGCAATACCACTTTGCTTCACATGCTCATGCTCAAAGTGCAGGTAACTATGGAGAGCGTATTGATAGCATTGTTTTTCACCATTGATTCTTTACTCATACTAGCTAGTGTGCTAGCTGCGTTGACTATGGAAGGTATCTGAAAACTTTGAGCCTAACAAATTAATGCAGGTGTTAATTTTGATATCTACACGGGTTTCTAAGATGTTGATTGTCCAAATAAATGCAACACCTGTATATTCTGCATCAAAACACACGAAAGACTTGTTGGAAGTGAAATTTTATGATGGACGAACTTTACTAAACAAGCATGACCTAAGTCTCAAAATTGATTTACAAAATAAAAAATACAAAAATGAGAAGTGATTCAGGAACAATGACCGTTTTACACAAGATGCTATGTATATAAGGGAAATATCTTGGCCTCTCAGGTGGCAAATCTGAATACTCTTGCTTATTTTTTGCCTTTGAAGCTACAATGCAAGTCACATAATGAAACTGTATGTTAACTTACCAAACACCAAAAGTAGTAAGAATGAAGCTGTAATACTTATCAGATGAAAAATTAAAGTAGAAAAAAAATGAATGTGAAGAGACCATATAAACAGATATTACAACTTCACAGCAGCTATTGCTTCTTGTTTAAAATCAACCCGCAGACCCAATACACGCCTGACCTCTGCTGGAGTTAATCTCCAGGTCATAGGTCCAGAGTTTTCACCCCAGAAATCTAGAATCTCAGAAACCTTTTCTAAATTTAGAATTGTTGCCATTTGAGTAAGCCGTGCAAACTTGTCTCTAACAGTTCTCTGTGTCATGACACTGAAGTGACTTACCAAAGCTCTGGCATCTCGGTCAAGCTGAAGACCGCCTAGCTGACTAAATCTTTTCTGCATCATAATAACTTCTAGCCTTTTCACAATGAAGTCAATAATCAAATGAACAAACGTGTCATAATTGTTAGCAGTCATTAGTGGCTGCAGCCATGCCACATTTGTCTCAACAGCATGGAGAAGTCTCTGAACCCATGGGTCATTCACCTCATTATCTGCATACTCAGCCTCTGAAAGCTCATAGCTAATTGTTCCAACACTGTCTAATACTGGTCTTATTCGAGGTGTGATGGTTGACACAAGTTGTTCTATGCCAGCAGTCAAAGCTTGTTTGAAAGCATTGCTGCTATCTGCCAACTCAGTCAAACAAGATTTTACCTTTTCTCGATCAGCTGGTGCAGGAAACACCTGCATGAAGTTATTCAGTCCGTTAATTTTGCAACTTTAAGATATTATACAGAAACAGACATAAAATTAAGAATGACCTACACATTATAAACCCACAAAGGACAAATTGACATTGCGCTATATAATCTTAGCAGGTAAGTCTGTCTTCAGGATGGGCTAATGGAATATAACAGCTTTCCCAAATGTGATGACAGTACTATGCAGAGAGGAGCAGCAGAGTTGGAATATAAGAAAGATGATGATCATATCTAGGAGGTAGAAAGCAAAACAAGTAATTTTCAGCCAATAAAATGAGAAGGTGAGGCGACTATACTGAATTATGTAGGGGATCCAGCATAAAGGAATTAAATGATTAAGCTCTGTTGAAGATAGACAATTCTGATTTTAGATAAAACTCTAACTTGTCACAACAATTCAGAACTACATCCTGCACAAATTAAATAACACGAACTGCATACACACATTTTATGAATAATCCCTAACCTAGGAACCTAAAATAACCTTATAATGGGACCCCAGGCACACAATGCTTAAGGCAAAGTGCCAACTCTACTTACTGCTAAAATTAACATCATAATTCAAAATTTAATGAATTTCATCATTGAAATATGTAAGGTAATAAAAATATACATCACTCACCTCACCACATTGTTCTTCAATTTCATGTTTTAGCTTCAGTACATACTCACTGCTAACGTCCATATTATTCAAAGCTGTTGCAATTTCTGTCCCTGTCTTTTGCACACCAACGCCACCAAAGAACAACTTTGCACCAAGGTTTGGCTCTCTTATCTTTTGCTGCAAGGCTTCATGGTATTCATTACCGAGCAAACTGCTCGCACCACTCAAAACGGCAACAACAGAACTGATATTGGAAGTGGATATTGCCCTCCGCAGGCAA
>Ga0209700_103210_pt1 | contig 31738 bp, 19 predicted proteins | sample SiratroredBW_FD_187528 | JGI IMG/M metagenome (GOLD analysis project Ga0209700, IMG submission 187528) | Root nodule microbial communities of legume samples collected from California, USA - Siratro red BW (SPAdes) (version 2) | ecosystem: Host-associated > Plants > Roots > Nodule | place: USA...
CGTCAGTCTATATGCCTAAGTAGTGCAGAGTTTGCAAATATTACGTTTCTTTTTCAAATTTTAATTTCCAAAAGCCCTCCAACCTACGGCTCGTGGCACTTGCTATTGAAAATGACTTTTTTTATGACGAGAATCTTGGTGAAAAGTACCCAAAAGAAGAGAAGTATTTTGTTTTGTGAGGTCTAATGGATCTCGACAAAATCATACGAAATTAAGAAAAAATCACTCAAAATCCAAATGTTTTCTAATACCATCAGTCATAAATTATAATATGTAATGAGATCTTTAAGCTTTTATAACTGTTTTAAAAGTTATATCTAATTAAAATATTTTTTTATTGTATAAAAATGTATATCAATATTAAATTAAAATATATCTTTTTAATAATTAGCATTGATGATGCTGCTAAAGATCGTTGGAATTTTGCTAATATAATAGTATTGTCAAAGGAAGTTGGGAAAGTATATTAGTTGTACACAATTTTTACAATTTCAACTTTTAAAGCTACTTATTTCTCTTTTTATTCTTTTTTTTTTTTCATTCTCTCAAACGCTATATCATGTTCTTGTAACTTGTTGAACAATTTAGTCACGTTTCTGAAGATGAGATTTTAAGATTATATAGTTGTGACTTCATATTTTCATGATCTATTTATGTTTTTCAAAATATTGATCTCAAACTCTTTTGTTAAATATTTTTCCCAGGCCTAATAAGTGATTTAATGTGTAAGTGAACCACTTTTGCACACATAGATGTTTTTTTCTTAAAGCATCCTAAAAATCTCATATTCTTGAATGAAAGCATTATTCCTTTCTTATTGACCTCTTCAATACTTCCATGCATAACCTCAAGAGCCTCCTACATTTCTATAGCACCACACTAAAATTGTATAGGATTCATAAAAAATAAGAGTATAGAAAATAATGTTTCTGACTCTCACATTATAGTGAGCACATTTCTTTTCATTTTCAATCCAAGAAGAAAAATCATTAAATACATGAAAATTTTCAAAATCTCTCAGGAATAAATGGACATTTTCAATAAATTTTTCATCTTATTTTTCCAAAAGAATTGGTTTTTCACGTAAAAAGTGAAGGTCTGTTAATTAAAATGCCCTCATCAAACGTTCAGGAATGTCCAAACATTTTATGATCTTTAAAGAAAATTAGGTTGTAAACCACCAAAATGGGAAAAATTGGAGGCTTTAAAATATTTTATTTGATTAATTGAACCTTATTTTTCTTGAAACATTTGATAAAAGGATTAGAATACTAAAATAGCAATTTCATTTACACTTTAAGAAACGAAACAACTCAAACATGAAAAATAAGGTAAGAAAGAATATACTTGTTCAATTCTACCTTAATCTACATATAGTTTCAACATGATAAACTTAGTTAGTGGGGTCCTAATATCTTCAAATTCAAGTTACAACTACACTTTGCATGGAGAATATGCAATCACTTAAGATATACAACTTTCTTGAAAGTCTACCAAGCAAACTGCAATGTATTGGAAAACAAATTCAGAAACAAAATTACATGAAAAACTATCAACTACTTTAATGGATATTCGAAAACAAAATATTGAGAGATTATGTAAGAATTTCAAAAAATTCCTTCAGGTAGAAACTCCTTGAAATATTTCTAAAGAAAACACATTTAATTTTTTTAAAGAGTTCTTGAAATCTAAAAAAAAAAAAATGTGATTGCAATTGGTTTATATAAGTTTTGAATTTTATAGAAAGGATTTTATATAAATTGATATAAAATTGATCCAACTAATTTTCTTAATGATGATCGATTATATTATTCACATTTAAATTTAGAAATTCAATATAAACAATCTAATTGATTATCTCATTATATAATTAATTATCAGTTAAATTATAAACTTGCTTGAATTAAGTTTCGGATGAATGATTATTACACAAGATAATCGATTATCTCACTTACAATAATCGATTATAATTTAAGATAATGCATTACTTAATGTGCAAACGCACAATAATCGATTATTTTTAACATAATAAAATAATATATTTAATATGTTCTGAAATTCCTTCTAAAGCAATTTCTAAAATGCTTTAAGTTCTAACAAAGGCAATGAAATGAATATAATGTATATAAATAAAGGAAAACTTAAATTAATACATCATTCATAGTCATTCACAGTTGAAAGAAAGTTTTAAGATGGATCACTAAAACCAAATTATATTCTAAAAAGTCTTCAAGACTCCTAGGACCTTGATCAATGGTCAATTGGTAATAAAATTTTACACAGAGGCTTTACTAAATATGAAACGAACCAATTAAGGATTAATCATGAGCACTTTAATCAAGTAAGACAATTTCTTGATTTTTGAGAATTGAAAACTATTTTTTATTTTTGTCATTGGTTGTTATGAAGCACGAAAACAAAAAGAGTCTATTCTCTTGTGCAAAAATGATTACTTTCTTCACTATTTGTTTTCAGCATAACCACTACAAAATGATCTTTCTCTACTATGAATATAGTCAACATTACACTTTTTAACACAAAGAAAAATAAATTGTATAGTCATTGTTCAATAATATATGTTAGAAAAGTTATTTTGAAAAGTTTAATAAAAACTTATATAAGATTTCATGACATATCAAAGGATGTTATTCATTTTAAAAGTTTGTTAATTTGGCCCAACCATGAATCAGTCCTATTTTCATTTTTAAATAAACTTGACATATATCTCCATATTGTTATGAGTATGATCGTAGTCATTTTATGAACAAATTAGAAGAGTTTCATATTGATCGCCTAACGTAATACTAGACTGTCTAACACCAAAGAGATAATAGTATACATATGGAGAAGTTAATCACAAGATGTCTCCCAATGAATTCAATAGTAAATTCAATAAATAATGTTCACAACTTATCTGCAGTAAGGAAAGTTAGTAATAACAATAAAGGAAATAGGGGGTTTTAAAGATTGTTGTGTAGAAAATTAAAAATAGATGATTTAGAATAATAAAGAGAATAGGTTGACTCTCAAGTTCTTTCACAAAAAATTCTTCCTTGGTTTTCTCAATATTATTATTCTTCAATTTCCTTCACATAGTTGAATTCAATCAAACAAGCGTCAATCAAATTTAACATAATCTTATTAGCAAAACAAGTGTCTACTAATATATTCAATATCTCACCTCGTCTTCAAACGTATACTCAATGAGATATATATCTTTTACCTCTTGACTAAGCATACAAGAAATTGATTAAGACTAAGCAAATTAACCAAGAACTCTAATTAAAGAAAAAAAAAACAATTGAATTTTCAACAAGCTTTCAAAAACAAATACTTTTCCAAAAACATAGAATTCAAAAAGACCAATAATATAGAACAAATGTTACAGAGAATGTAAAGAAGAAAACTTTATTAAACAGAAACCTTAGAATTCATCATGAAATCACAAGAGAATCAACCCAAAAGAGTTTAGCCTTCCATAATGAAGGCACAAGAATTACAAAAGAAAATAAAATTGAAGTTTATGTACGCAGCAGTGTGTGACCTTCATGTCTTTTCCAGCCTACATTTATAATCTCATTTTCTTCAAGATATTAACTCAGATTTAATTCTCACACAGTGTCCTTGAAATTATCAAATGTTTCCTTATGTGTCAAAGATTAATTTTGTAAATATCTTCTTTCTAGTAAAGTTGTAGATTTTCCATCTCTCAATTTCTTTCAGATATTTTATTTCCAAATTTTGTTCCAGATACTAGCTCATAATAATTGAATTTGCTGCAAAAGATATTGTAGAATATTTAAAAGAGATTTGCTCCAAATCAAGTATGAATTACAGAGGATCACCTTTATAGAAAAGTCAAAATACTCTAAGTGTGAATAGAAATATACTCATCAGAGTAAACATCTTTATTTAGGATGGTGATCATGTATGGAAAGCTCTTTTTGTCATGTAAATGTCATTTATGCCTATATTTTGTTTTTTTTTTCTATGTAAATTTTACATTTCTCAACCTTTAGAGGGATTTCATACCAAATTTATAGTGTAAAAAAATACAAAAAAAAGATTGAATTGTTTCATAAAACTTTTATGCTAAAAAATTATTCTTTTAAGAAACAAGATATTTTATCTTAATTGTTTTTCAAAAGAAAAAAAAGGAATCATGAGAACACAAGTTTTTACACTAATTTTCAACCACCAAGTTGAGCTCTTGGTAACATAAGTTTCACTATCTTGACAAATATACAAATAGTATTCAATAACCACTTCTTACAAAAGTGAGAATGGTGACCAAGTGAGAAAAAAGAAGAAGAGAAGGGTGAACCTATTGTAAAATATAAGAGAGAGCGTGGGGAGAGAGAGGGAGGGAGAGAGGAAGAGTGAGAAAGAAAGAGGGGGAGTAAGAGAGAGAGGGAGAGAGAGTATAATTAAATTAGGGTTTAGGTATATATATGAACTTTTATCTCAAAACTTCATTTTTTAAATTTTTTGTAGAAAGTAATTCTCCCTTAGTATATAATTAAATTAATAATCAGACTACATTGAAATAAGTTGTTAAATTAGATGGTATCAGATAAACTTCTCATGTGTAACCTATTAAATGAGTTCATCGTGAAATTGTTATAGACACTAACTTGTATAATTTCAAATGGCAAATAATAGAATGAACAACGAGTTGAATGAAGCAGTGCAAGTTATGAGATACATGGTCGTAGCACTATTAAGAAACTAAAGGCCTAAAGGAAATGGTAATCACAAGGTTTAATTGAATATAGGAGAAACAAACCTCCACAATTTTCCATATGTTATAGCAAAAAGAACTTGAGTTGTGGATTAAGAAAATGAAGTAAATATTTTAATCTACGAATTGTTCCAGTAACCTAATTATAAATTATGTTGTGTTCATGTTGATAGGAGAGGCTTAATGTTGGTGAGATATTACCAAAAGATTACTAGAAGGAGAAAGAGCAATTGTTACTTGTGAAGTATTTAAAACAAAATTTTTAGAAAAATATTTCCACAATTATGTGAGGAGAGCAAAAGAAATAGTTTATGCAATTAAAACAAGAAAGTATGATAATAGGAAAATATGTCTTTGAGTTTAAAGAGTTAGGAAAGTACTCCACTTTCTTTATGAACTAGATGAGAAGATGAAGCGTATAAAATTTGAGGGTGGACACAGGCCTGAATTGAGAAAAGTAATGGGAATATTAGAAATTTCTGATTTTCTTATGTTTATTCGCAAATGTAAATTTCTAGAAGGTTTTTTAAAATACTGAATACAACAAACCTAAATATTTTGGGCCTCATCCAAATAAAAGGAGACATATGGAGGAAAACCCTATAACCATCCCCAATGGAAACCTAAATCCATCTAATTCTCTTCAAGAAATTTTAGTAGACAAGTGAATAAACCAAATTAGGTGTCTTAAGTGCAAATAAAAATATTATGCTAAAGATTGTCATCTTAAAGGACCTATCTGTTTCAAGTGTGGAAAAATCTGGTCATGTGTGATCTAAATATGGGCAACCAAAGACACATTCTAATTCTTTTGAACCCAAGGCAAGACCTACAATAACGGGGAGATTTTACACCATGCTAGAGTTAAAGTCGATAAAAACTATGATTTGATCCAAGGTACGTGTTTTATTAAAGGTAAGAATTTAAATATAATGTATGCTTTAGACGTAACTCATTTATTTATTTATGATGATTGTATTCAACACCTTCAATTTTCAATCTTCTTTTAAGACACTAGTTTGATTGTTTCAACCCCTGCAAGTAAGTTTGTAATAACCATAAAGTTTGTCTAGATTATCCTCTGTTCATTGAAAATAGGAAATTTCTTATAAAATTAATTTGTTTACCTTTGTCTCAATTAGATGTAATCCTAGGTATGAACTGATTATGTTCCAATCTAGTCCTTCTGAATTCTACAGAAATCTATATTATTTTCTAATTTTGAGGACCTTTTGAATTCATCTACCAACTCAGCAAGTGTGCATTTAGAGAATGAAGTTTAAGGATACTTATTATTATCTTCTATGGAAGTGAAAAGAGAAGTTGGTTTGAAAAATATAGCAGCTGTCAAGAATTTTGTACAAAATTTCCCAACGATATCCCTAGTTTGCTACCCAATAAAGGGATTGAATTCTCACTGAATTTTATGCCTGAAACTAAACCAAATTCAAAAACACCATATGGAATGTCACGCTTTAAACTAACAGAACTAAAGAAACAATTGTAAGAGTTACTTCAAAAACAATTCATCCATCCAAGTGTATCACCTTATGGGAGCTTTTGTTTTGTTAGTTAAGAAGAAATATTGAAGTTTCAGACTGTGTATAGATTATTATCAATTTAAATAAATTCAGCATAAAGAATAAATACCTTCTTCCTAGGATAGATGATTAGATGGACCAATTAAGAGCATCCTTTGTATTTTAAGATAGATTTAATGTTAAGATATCATTAAATTAAATTAAAGGCATAAGATATTCTAAAACCTGCATTTAAAACCAAGTATGATTATTATGAATATCAAAGTGATGTCTTTTGATGTGACTAATGCACCTACGGTATTCATGGATTATATGGATAGGATTTTTCTTCCATTTTTAGATAATTTTGTAGTTATTTTTATGACATTCTTATTTATTCTAAGACACTTGAGGAGTTGTTCTTCAAATTTTGAAAGACAAATAAGTGTATGTCAATGTCTAAGTGTGGATTTTGGTTAGAGGAAGTAAAACTTTTGGGATATGTAATTTCCAAAGGAGGAGTATTAGTGGACCCAACTAAAGTAGAAATAATTCTACTATGGAAACCAACTAAATAATGATTGAAATTCATAGTTTTATGGGTTTTGTACGATATTATAGAAGATTCATTGAAGGATTTCATAAAATAGTTATGTCTTTCACTCAACTCACAAAGAAAGGTCAAACTTTTGAGTGGACAGAAAAATGTGAGAATAGTTTTCAAGAACTCAAGTAAAGATTAACCACTTCCCTTACGTGAGACATAAGGGTAGTAGCAGATGCTTCTCACAACTAAGAATGGATGAAAAAATTATCCAACCCATGATCTAGAACTAGTTGTCATTGTTTTTGCACTCAAAATATTGAGAATTTATGCGTAAGGTTGTAAGTTTAAGGATTTTAGTGATTACAAGAGTCTTAAATACTTGTCTGATCAGAAAGAATTAAATACGAGATAGAAGAGGGATGGAATTTCTTAAAAAATATAATTTTGAATTACATTACCACCCAAGTAAAGTAAATGTAGTAGCATATGCTATAAATAGAAAATCCCTACATATCTCTTTATTAATGATTCAAGAGATGAATTTGCTAGAAAATTGAGAGACACAATTTGTTAATGAGTGAGAGTCATGATAAAATAAATTAAACTCAATTTAGATTACCAATGACTTACAAAGTAAAATCTAAGGCTTAAGTAAATGATGAATTCATTCAAAAAAAGAAGATATTGATAGGACAAAAGCATGAAGAAAAGTTTGACATAGATAAGGAAGGGATTTTGAGATTTAATGTTAGAATATGTATGTATGATTTTAGAAGATGCACCTAAGAGCAAAGTGTGCATATATCTAGATACAACAAAAATGTATCAAGATCTAAAAAAAGCATTTTGGTGGTTCAAGATGAAGAATGAAGTAACATAATATGTACCATAATGTTTAGTTTGTCTAAAAGGTAAGATAGAATACCATAATAGAACAAGAATGTTACAATCCTTAGATGTGACTAAGTGGAAATAGGATAGTATAGTGATGGATTTTGTAGTTGACTTACCACAAATAATTCCAAAATTTGATTTCATATGGGTTATTGTGGATAGGTTAACAAAATATTCTCACTTCTTACCCATTAACATTAGGTATTTATTGTAGAAACTGCCTGAATTGTACATAAATATAAATTGTAAGGTTTCATGGAGTTTCATCCAATATTATATCTAATAAGGATTTTAGGTTTACTTATAAATTTTGGAAGAGTTTACATTAAGCCATAAGCACTAATCTTTTGACTCAGCTTATCATCTCCAAATAGATGGATAGTAAAAAAGGACCATCCAATCTACGGAAGCTTTATTGAAAGCTTCTGCGCTAGAGGATTCTGGTAGTTAAGGTCTATAAATTCACTCACAACAACAATTTTCATTCTAACGGAAGTATGACACCCTGTGAGGCACTATATAAGAGAAAATTTAAAACACCTTTGTGTTGGTTTAAGTCTGAAGAGAATTTAATCTTAGGTCCTCACATGGTTTAATAAACCATAGAAAAAATTAAGATGGCCAAGAAAAAATTGAAAGCAACTCATATAAGACAAAAAAATTATACTAACAAAAAAAGAAGACCCCATGAATTTTAAGAAAGTGATAATGTATTCTTAAAAGTCACACCAACAACTACCATTGGTAGAGTAATGAAATCATAAAAACTCACTCCCCAACTTATCAAAATTCTCAAGAAAAAACAAAATTAGGTCAAGTAACTTATCACATTTCTTTATTTCATTTTCTTTATAATCTTCACAATGTCTTTCATGTGTTTCAATTAAAAAAATATATTTCAGACTCTTCTCGTGTAAACGTGATATAATATAATTAAAGGATAGCCTTATATTTGAAATAATACATCTACATGTTATAACAAAAGATCAAAATTGAGAGATAAGTAAGTTCTACTAGTAAAATTCATTTAGATTGAAATAACTAGATATTCTACTTGGGAAGTAGAAAGAGAAAATTAGATAAGATTACCCTTATCCGTTTTAGTAAAAAACATATTCAAAGATAAAATTTTTGTAAGTGAAGGGAAAATGTAACATCTCAAATTTTATGATGCAATATTTTTCAAATAAAATATATTAAATTATATTATTTATAAGTTATTTAAATATTTATTCTTAAATATTATAAGACCTACTATTTAAAAAAGAGAAGTTAAAAACTTTGAAAAAATAAAAATTAAAAAAGAAGATAAGGGTATTTTATCTAAGCATTGGTGAAAAAAAAAACTATGTAATAGTAATAATTACTTAAGATTAAAATAAATAAAAATAAAATAATTCTTTAGTATGGATAAAACGAGAGATAGAATAAAAGAGATACTGTAACGTCATTTTATTTATTTATTTGATTAATTTATAATAATATTTTATTTTGAGCTGTAAAATTTATTATATAATTATTATCAATTGGTAAAGTGTTTCTGACTCATCTTACTTAATCTATTGTTATTTAGTAAAAATCTTTACTTATTTCCGATGTTAATAATTTTTAGTTTTCTTTAATTGTAAATAATTTTTTTTTCATTAAAATTGGATTCTTTTACATTATCTTTGTTCTCATTTTTTTATTTTGGTCTCTTTTACATGTTGAAAATGAAAATATCAATTTAAATAGATGGAAAAACCAAAGTTTCCAAACTCATTCTCTACACTTGATTTTTTTAATTAATTGGAACACAAACATCATTACCAATTCTATCACCTTTACAGGACGCGTTTGTCAACTTTAATATTTGCTTCTGACATAAAAGTCTTAGTTATTTTGGAAAGACCAATGGTTACTTTTTACCCATTAATTAATCTATATTTCAACCAGTTATGTAAAGGAAAGTAGTAGTATAAAGAAATAAAGATATGTAAATAAATGAAAACCCTTCTTTCTTCCTTGACAATAGGAAAAAAATGTAGATGTGAGTATATGTATATGAGATAGGAAAAATATATAATATAAAAATTATAAATTATATATATATATATATATATATGAACTTTTATCTCAAAACTTAATTTTGTTAAAATTTTGTACAAAGTAATTATCTCTTAATATATAATTAAAATAATAATCAAACTATATTGAAATATGTTGTTACGGTTTTGCTTTTCATGTTTATTGAGGCGTCATGTTTATTATTCTTACTTGAACTCTTCTCTCCTGATTCTTGGCCAAGGTTTTCATATTAAATTGAGTTTATTTGAGTCTTCAATTTAGTCCAAATTCAACCAAACTATAATTATAAATTTAAAGAAAATACAATTCAAACTCAATTTTATGTAAGTTCAATCATAAATTCATGTTCATTATAAGGAACTTAGAATCTATGAATCTCACGTAAATTATAATAGTGAGAAAGACTTACATTGATCCATGAGAGATCCAATGAAAATGAATTATTTAATCTCTTTATCCTAACATATCTCTTTGTAATTGTTTTTCTTACTCATACTCTTTCTTGATATTTAATGGTTAAAAACCTTCATTGCAGAGACAGAATCCTAGTTCTGCTTTCTTGGGCCAACATTCATCAAGTTGGTTACTATTAGTTATTTATAAAATAAATAATCTCTCATACTAATCAATAGATCTTTTTATTTTTATTAAATCACATTCAAACTCCATAATTATATTTCAAATGAATCACATTAATTTATTTATTTTTCTAACATTTTTTGACTTAACTCGTCAGGCTATAACATTTCGTGATTTAATAATTACATAATCGTAATGCGCGTTATAAGAACTTCAATAAATTACTTTCATTATTCATCATACTTAAAGATACTGGAATAATAAGATTCATGATGGTTACATGTCATTCAATCATCATATTCACTACCATGTACTATATTATCTATCTCCTTAATATGACTTTGCAATGAGAAGTCCATAACGGGTTCAAACACAATGTTATTTTTCATCAGCAATAACTTAATTTGTTTTCTACAGCATAATTTGCATGCATATACGTAAAATAGAAAACAAGATTTTAGAAACTTGCATATTAATGAGCTCAAAGTATCAAAAAGACATTAATAACAACATTAACATTCACTAGTATACATAATGCTTATATTTTCTACATGGCCAATAAATATTTTTGGTAGTAACCCTTTTGTTAAAGGGTTAACAGTTATAAGATCAATGTTGATATGTTCTATTGACATTATGTTTCTGAGCTTCTTCTTTAATAGCAAGATATTTCAATTCCATATGTCTAACACCTTTGCAATACTTGTCATTTATAGTGGATTGACCATACTGTCAACTACTCTAAGTCCTAAAATAAAATTCCGAATCTACAGCCAATTAACCTGGACTATGGTCTCAAAGTATGTCACAAATTTAGCCTCCATGGTGGTTGCAGTAACTGTTAGCATTGATGCTACCATATGATTTGAAGAAGCCAACTTGGACAAAGAATAAAGATCAGTTTAAGTTGTTTTTTGACTAAGGGTTTTTGAGTTTTTTGATATACAGATATGGCTTGTTGAGTTTTGACCAAAACGAAAGCGGCATTCTAAGTTTTTGAGCATATGGTTTCGGCTCTCAGTCATTCAAGCCATACAGATGTCGCACATGTACCAATACGGCCATTGCAACCAATACATGAATGGAGCCAATGTGGCCAATGAGGTCAATGTAGCCAATGAGATTAGTGCGGTAAATACAACCATTGTGGCCAATGCAGATGTGGGTATACACCTCGGGCTTTGATCCTTATGGCCAATGCAAAAGCGGTTATACAAAGATACAGGTATATATCTCGAGTTTTGATCATTGCAGCCAATGCAAAAGTAGTCATATAGCGATACGGGTATACATCTCGGGTTATGATCATGCGACCAATGCAGATGTGGCCACTCAAAGACACAACTACGCTATCATTGCTTTCGGATACAATCACTACAAGATATCGCTATAGTGTCTTGTCTTTCGATCATACAGTCACTTGAGGATATGGCTATGCTGACACGACTTTTGGATGCAGTCATGAGAAGATGTGGCCACTCAAAGATACGACTTTCAGATGAAGTCACTTAGAGATACTACTTTCGGTCATGCGGTCATGAAGATGCGGCCACTCAGAAATACGACTTTCGATCATGCTTTCATGCAAATTTAGCACTCAAAGATACAGCTTGCGGCCATTCCAAGATACAACCATGCAGAGATACAACTTTGTTTATGTGGCTCTCTTTCATTCAGTCTGAGGCTGTGTGTGGGTATGATCCTTTAACCATGAGCAAGCAATTTTGAACCGCTAGAATGAGCTTCAAAATCTTTAAACTTGTTTTAGTAGAGGATTAATCTTTTCAAAAAATAATTTGGTGAAAAATTTGTTTTGCGAAAAATCAATTGATTGATTTTGGTTTTTCAATCGATTGAATTGAGACAGTTAAGTTAGTTTTTTAAACTAGTTGCTTATAAAATAGTGTCATGCGATTTTTGAAATACAACAATGATATTACATTTTTCTGATAGAGCTTAATGCGTGAAAAATAGTGTTCATTCAGAAAAATCAGGGAGTCTTCGAAAAATCAAGTTTCCTATTCAAGATAAATCAAGATTGTAGATCTTGAAGCTCTCCATTGGTGTTAAAAGTGCTACTTTGGTTTTAGTTCATCAGAGATAAGTTTTTCTACATTAGTTTTTCTATCTTTAAATGTTGTTGTGCAATATTGATTTCGGCTTTCGTATTTTCTTGTATTCGTGATTTTTAGACTACAATTTGTATAGGGTTTACTCTCTGTAGTGGTGCAGTAGGGTTTTGCTTTGGTTTTGCAATCTCTGTAGGGTTCAGAGGTTTTTCCTGTAAGGTGCAATGGGCCTCTTGTGGGGTGCAAGTGTATTGTGTTGGTTTTGTATTGAACTTTGAAGTTCTTAAGTGAATTTCTTTGCTTGTGGGCAAAGAGACTAGATGTAGCTCTTGAGGAAGAGTGAAACAATATAAATCTTGGTGTTCTTCCTCTCTCTTTTCCCTTTCTTGGTACACGCTTGCTTTTGTGACTTTTTATTGTATCTGTATGCGCGATTTAATTGATTGCTTTTGATATTCAATTGATTGTTTTTGTGCTGGATATTCAAAATTCACGTAATTGATTGTTTTAATAACAAACTTTCATTCTTCTTATTAATTATTTCCATAGTTTGCGAAAATCTTTAAAAGTTCAATTCACCCTCCCTCTTGAACTCGGCCTCAAATGTTTTTCAATAACGACTAACTGCTTCACATTTTTTCTTGAAATTGCTCATCTATCTAAAAGATAAAGATTACCAAATGGAAACTTTCTTGTATTTATAGAACCAACAAAAGTTTAATCAGTAGACCTAATCACTTCAACATGATCAGTTTTCTATAAGTAAGCATCTGATTCTTTGCCCCTTGTAAATATCTTAAGACTTTCTTTGCAACTATCTAGTAATCCAATCTTGGATTACTGGTGAATCATTCAACGGTCCAAAGTCCATTTAGATGTGTAATTCTTCACTATTGTGAATTAAACCAATGTGAGCTTTCATTGTTTTATTTTGAGAGTGTTTCTTTCAATATTGAGTGGTCTTGATCTCAGGGGGAGATTGGACTAGTATAACCTAGAGAGGTTTGTGTACTCATTGTAACTTGGAGACGTTTTTGTACTTGTTGTAACCTGGAGAGGTTTCTATACTCGTTGTAACTTGGAGAGGTTTGTGTACTCGTGGTAACCATTTACTAAATAGTAGAACCTCTTGAACTGTTTGTTCAAGGGACAACTGGATATAGCCCAAGAGATTAGAGTGAACCAGTATAAAATTATTTCATATGTGCTTATATATTCTTGCCTTGGACGATCTTGCTTGGTAGTTTGTTTGTTTACAACGAATTGAGTTCAAGCTCCATTCAACCCCGTTCTGGAACCAGTTGTTCCTACAATTACTTTTTTGTCTACCAAACATACCAACTACAAAACTAATATCTAGGCTCATACATGTTTGAGCATACATTAAACTCTTAACAACAAATTTATAAGGGATATTTTCCATCTATTTCAGTTCCAAATCATTTTTTGGACATTCCACAAGACCAAATTTGTTTGCTTTCTGTATAAGAACGAAAGATGTTCAACATTTATCCAGTATGAATCGCACTAAACCTTTATTAATATATGCTTTCTAAGACAAGCCTAACAGTTCTTATAATATATCACGAAATATTGCTATTTCTATCACATAGTCTCACTCATATTTTTTTATTTCAAAGTTGTTAAAGAGAAACTTCTTAGTCTCACTTAATAGATCAAGACAGTTAGTTACGAGAAAGATATCATCAACATACAAAATCATAAATATAAACATGTTCCCACTGACATTCTGATATATACACTGATCAATAATGTTTTCCTTAAATCCAAAAGACATAATAGTATCATTGAACTTAGGATACCATTTCCTAGAAGCCTGTTTAAGTTCATATATTGATTTCTTAAGTTTACAAACTATGTTCCTTTCCTTCTTTGATGAACTCCATTGGTAGGTCCATGTAGACATCCGCTTCCAAATTCCCATTCAGAAAAACAAATTTAGCATACATTTGGTACAACTCAAGATCATAATGAGCTTTTAATGTCATTATAATTCTAAAAGATCTTTCTTAGAAATAGGTGAAAATGTCTCCTTATAGTAAATGTCATCGTTTTGAATAAAATTGTCGACAACAAGTCGGGAGTTGTAACGTTTGATATTGCCATGAGAGTCACGCTTAATCATAAAGACTCGTTTACACCCCACTCTCTTGCATCCTTCGGGCAAATCCACAAGGTCTCATACATGTCAATTGATTTAAGCTCATCTTCCATGGCATCTAACCACTTATAGATAATGCTCATCTAACCATGTCAATTAATGGCTTCTAAAAATGAAACAGATTATTATCAATGCTTAAGTCATTTTCTGACTCTTATAGATAAATCATGCAATCATTCAAAATAGTAAGTTTCCTCTCTCTTTGGGCTCTTCTTAATATTATTTCTTGTGGTTGTCTACTACATGATCATTGTTAACCTTGACATCATTAATTTGTTGTTCTTCTTGATTGTTGTATGGTTCATCAACATGAGGAACAACAGTTCTTGAAGTAGATGTACTAGTTAAAGGAACTTCTACTCTAACTTTATTAATCTTCACATTTCGTGAAGTTTCAACCCCACTAGTTTCACTATTCTTAATGAATCGAGCATTTCCAGTTTCAACAATTCTTATACTATGGGTGGGACAGTAAAACATATACCCTTTCGATTTTTTTCTAGATAACCAGTGATATCCACTGATTGCTCTTTCAATCAGTTTATTTTCTTGTTAGTTGTATATTCTAATTTCTACCTAACCACATCAAACATGCATGTGTCTCAAATTAGGTTTCCTACGTGTCCATAATTCAAAAGGTGTTTTTTAACTGTCTTACTAGGAACCTTGTTCAACAGATGCATGACATTTTTTTAAAGTATACATCTACAATAATATAGGTAAAGATGAATTACTTAACATACTCCTAAGCATATCTATTAAGGTTTGATTATGCCTTTCTGACACACCATTTGTTGTGGTATTCCTAACAACGTGTACTAAGCACAAATACCATTGTTCTCAAGGAACATAGAAAATGGACAAAGGTATTATCCACTTTCATCATATCTTCCATAATATTCATCACCTGTATCTGATCTGACAATTTTCACATTTTTGTCCAATTACCTTTTCACTTCATTTATACAAATTTCCAAGGCATTACTTCTTGAGATTTCACATGCAGTAAATAGACATACCCATAATGTGAAAACCCACCAATAAAAGTGGTAAAGTACTTCTCTTCATTAAAAGAATTTACATCAAAAGGTATGCCATAAATTAATGTGTATATTTTAAGTTGGGTGCCTCTTGTGACTCTTCTTTGTGTTTGTTAGTTTGTCTTTAATACAATCCACAGTTACATTTAGATCAATAAAATCTATTTTTGGAAGAATTTTATTCTTTATTAGCCTTTGCATCCTTTCTCTCGAAATGTGTCCCAAATGCTTATTCCATAAGTAAGGAGAACGCTAATTCACTAAATTATGTTTATTGCCAACAATATGATGCAAGGTCATAAGAGTTTCAACATACAAGATTCAATTTATATAAATCATCATAAAGTGTACTAGATCCAATCATACAAGTATGCTTATACAAATTGAATAATCATTCACAAAGAGTATCCAACAATACCAAGTTAAGATAAAGAAGCTAAATTCCTAGAAATATTGGTACATAAAAGTATCAAACAAGTCTAAATGAAATCTAGTGTCAAGGATTAAATGATAAGTCTCGACAACTTTCATTGGCACCCACACTCTATTCCCATGAAGACTAACTTCTCATTCGAGCTCATGAGAAATCCCTGCATCATATTAGAGAAAATGAGTTGTACATCCATAATAGATCCACTAAGTGTTATAGGAAACTTCAGTTAAATTTGACTCAATACATGCATAAGCATTATTCTCACCTTTTTTTTCAAACCAAACTTTCTATTTTGGGTAGTTCTTCTAGAAATGTCTAGATTGCTCACAAAAGTAACATTTGTCAATTTTTTTTTCTGGATTTTCATAAAAGGATTTGTAATCGTTAATGGTCCTTTACCCTTTTTACGTTTCTTATTAACTTTCTTTCCAACTTCCTCATTATTCACATAATGAATGGAGTGATTTCCTTGATTTTTTAAGTCTAGTTTCCTCCTAAACTAACATGTTGTGCAATTCATGCACATCCCATTTGTCTTTCATCGTATTATAGTTCATTTGAAAAGGACCATACTTAGACAGTAATAGGTTCAAAATGAATTGTACAAGAAAATTCTCATCAATTGTCATTCCAATAGACTTAAGTTTTGTTGCAATATTTGTCATCTCAATAACATGTTCATGCATAGTACGAGAATCATCAAACTTTATGGTGGTTAAGGTATTCATTAATGCTCCAGAAAGACCTTATCAACAGTTTGGGAGCACTCTTCTGCAAATTTCATAAATTATTTTGCACTTTAAGTTTCGGAAGAGAAAACTTAATGTTACTTGTTATGCACATGCGAATAAATATTAAACTAAGCCTATTTAACCTTTCCCGAGTCTTATAATAGGCTTTCTCTTCATTACTACTAACTAACATCAGTAATAGTACCATGTCTTTCAATTTGAAAAGCTAAATCAAGATCCAACACACATAGGTGAAATTGGACTAGTTCACTCTTATCAAAGAAGTTCGACCCAATAAAAACTAAAGTAGACATAGCATATGAATGTAAAGGTGCAAGAACAGATACTATAATTAACGCATGTCTAACATTAATATCTTGAGTCATAAATTAAACATACAAAACATATTCAAACAACAAACAAGCATTCTATGCGTACTAATGTTCTCCTTTAGCTTATGCATTAATACACAAAAATATAAAGATGTTAATAATATTACCATTATTTGGTCAGATATATACATTGATTACACTTACTTACTGTCTTTGAATATATAAATAAAGCTAATAATGCATACTCACTACCAACATTCATGTCCATTAATTACAAGAACAATTAATCATCCTCTTGGTGATCCATACATTTCTTATAATAATAAACTTCAATTATCTCATAAACCAATTATTTATAATTTAGTATTCATTTTATAGGTAATTAAAAAAATTCATCACTAATTTATAATTAAATAAAATATAAATATTTGATCACTCTAACAATTACAAATTTATCATACCACTAATGCCAAAATTAATACAATTCATGACAAAATAATATATATGAACATATTCTAAGAGTAAAGTGAGATTGAATTTACTAATTCTAGTCATATCATCACTTTATCAATTTAATTTGAAATCAATAATTAATGTTCAAATTAATTATCTTGATGCAACAAAAAAAATCAAATAGTTAAGACTAAAATTCCTTAATTCTAGTCACATAATATCTTTATCAATTTAATTTGAAAACAATAATTAATGCACAAATTCATTATCTTTAATGCAGGTGAAACTCACATAATTAAGATTAAAATACCTTAATTCTAGTCATATAATCTATTTAACAATTTAATTTGATATCAATAATTAATCCACTTTAATTCTCTTTAATTTGACCTTCTTATATGTCCTATACTTTCCTTTTCTTGATGAAGTTTACTTAGTAGTTTCTAACTTAACATAGGCGAGTCCATTTCTTAATTATTGATAATTAAGTAAAGGATGATTTCAACTTGAAATCAATTTCGTAATGCAATGGAAAAATAATATAATCAATCCATAAAATTTCACGATAATTTAATTATCAAATAATTATACCATTCACAAATTAATAATTTTTAAAATTAAGATTCGTGAAAATTGGAAAAAAAATATCAATCATGAAGAATTATAAATTTAAACAATCGTGACTTTGATATCACATGTAAGTTTAATTGTAAATTTCTGATAATCATAAGGATCTTAGAATCTATGAATCTCACCTAAATTATAATACTGAGAGAGACTTACCTTGATCCATGAGAGACCTAACAAAAATGAATTAATTAATTTTGTTATCTCAGTCTATTTCTTACAATTTCTTTTCTTGCTCATACTCTTTCTTGATGGTTAATGGTGAGGAACCTTCCTTACACAGACAAAATCTTAGTTTTGTTACCTTTACTAAGCATTCATCAAGCTGGTTACCATAAGTTATTTATAAAATAAATAACCTCTCACATTAACTAATAAGTCATTTCATTTTTTATTAAATCACATTCAATCATCATAATTATAGTTCAGATGAGTCACATTAATATGTTTATTTTCTAACATTCTAGTCTACAAATTACCATCAAAATAAATTATAATCTAAAAATTACAACTAAGTATTTTATTTTCTAAAAGTAATTTGAATAGAGAGAGCATTCCTAATCATGCTTTAATCACCTTGTTATAAAATGTCTCAAAGAGGAAAAAGAAAGAAGAGTTCTTATATTTTGTTTTTGGTAAACAAAACAGGCCACATATTTTGTCAATATTTTTCCTTTTATGAATTTAAAACTTTTAATTTAAAATATCAAAATTTTAAATCGAAAAAAATAATTGCTCAAGTAGTGTGTTTTTTATTACTAATTCATATCCCAATTATATCTAGTATTTTTTTCTTAAAAGAAGGACATATATATATATATATATATATATATATATATATATATATATATATATATATATATATATATATATATATATTAATTAAAGATGCTTCTAGAATAGATATTTTGATGTATCATGATAATATGAATGTTGGACACTCATATAACATTGATAATTTGTCCATTTTGCAGTATTCAAGCTTCATATATTATTTAGGAGTTTTTCATTAAAATCAATTGGATTTCGCGTACTGTGGTGAGTCTAAATATCTATTACATTGTTAACTATCTCTCCAATTTTTAAGATACTAAGGATTTATTTGATAGTTAAGAAGGGATAATTATCTTATCATACTTAATCAATTGTTTGATGAAATAAAAGGATGAGATCTTTTTATTGTGTATATTTGTTGTATATTTCTTATTTTAGGAGTTTATTAAAAGACAATAGAATGCTTATAATCTTTCTTATTCTTTCGGCATCCATCAATTCTACAATTTTTATCATTATCACTTTATTTCTCACCATTGTTATCACCACCACTCACATCATACTAATTGTCTTTTTACTATCCTTCACATTATTATTGTTGTCACTATTATCAATATCATTGTCTTTATCATCATTACTTCATGTGTATCACTGTGACTATCAAAAACCCCACAATCACATCATCGATATCATCATTAGTGCCACCGCACTTTATAACACAACCATTGTCACTTTCATCATTATTGAGTTGTCCTAAAAAAAGGATGATTGTGTGTCATTATTTTGAACTATAATGATTAGTCGTTATATCGGGTAATGAAATGTAAAGGTGAGCAATTTTCCCAACTTATTAAGGTTGTCCATATGCCAACTCTAATAAATGAGTCTACCAGGCATTAAAGATGACAAAATTTGAGGTTTCAATATTTACTCGAGGTATGTCGTCGAATAAAGATCGACTTGCCTTGTCACCTAAGCATCATGCGTTCACGAATGGTAAAGATCATTTAATAAAATTTTGAGCATAGTTAATAAATTCTCAAAATCGCTAAATTATTGTTAATGATTGAAAGGAGAACACACAAGTTGGCAATGATTATTCAAATATAGACTGAAAATGAGACCTAATGCACGTGATTAAGGAAAGGAAAGAAGGGAGAGGAACTGCTTAAAAGGGGAACTCATAATGAAAAGAAAGGAAGTAATGCTCTGACTAAAAACCAGACTCATTTTTTTACTAGAACATTTGGTGCTCAGCGTGGAGTTAGATGAAAATCTTCCTACCTAGATAAGAAGCAAGACTAGAAAAGCTAACAACCTGTCTAGAGGCAGAAACATGAACCAACAACAGGTAACACAGTAGGAGAAAGACATCTCAATTCCTACTCTTCGGTAAATATTTGAAACAATGAGAGAGTTATAAAAAGATAATGCAAAAATCCAAAAGGAACGCAGACGAAGCCCAAATAAAGTAGGAGAGGTGCTGGATGAAGCAAAACAATCTTGTGTGTTGATGGAAGAAGCATTGTGGGCCCACTAGGAGTTATCAGAAAAAATGAGGAATTACAACAAGTGATATACATGTGAATAACATATGATCCGAGGACATAGCTACATGAAGACTAGGCGAACCTTTAACCTTTTTCAAAATGGGAAACAAATACCACTCAATTCATGATACCTAAGATCACCCCTTTCTCGGGGTATGTATGAGGATCTTGAAGATAATCTTAAAGCCTTTAGGGTGCGGATGGTAATCTCGAGAGGATCAAACACTATTTTATGCAAATTAATCGTGCGAACCTTCACAAGAGTTGCACTTCAGCGGTTTAGCAAGATTCTAGATGGAGTAATAGATTCCTTTCAAAAGTTTTTCTGATTGTGGAGCAATATGCAACAAATAAGGTGGTGCCTCCATGGGTTGTCGATCTTTTTTATGTGAAACCGTGGGAGAATGGACATGTTTGTTAAGCCTTCATAAAAGGTTTAAGGTCTAACCCTTTTAGTGAATCATTAATGAAAAGAAGGATATTTCCATTGCAGAGATTTGAAACAAGGAATTACCATAAAAGTGAAGAACTAATGAGACATAAAAGGGTAGAAGAGAAGAGGCATCGGCAACCCGGAAACCACAAAGGTGGTATCCAAAAGTGGAAGTAGAGAGGGAGGATTTCATTCGTAAAAGACTAGCAATCAAGCATTATATGCTCTATGTAGCAAAGAAGAGACTCGCACTTTGAGAACGGATTTGAGGGAATGGGCAACAAAGCAATGGCGAAATCCAATTTTTACATCCTCATTGGAAAGGAAGTAGCCAAAATTTTGGTTTTTCCCTCAAAGTAAGATCATAGAATGGGAGATGAACCCTATGCCAAGAGTGTATTCCACCAAGTAGATGGACATGACATGGAAAAGTGTTATACACTATTCGGTTAACTTGCCAAGTTGGTCAGAGAAGGACATCTAAAGTGATATATTCTAGCTTTCTGTAAAGGAAACTCTGCCCAACCCCTCATTTTCGAGATGTAGGGAAACATAAAGCCCTGGTCCTTGGGGATTTTAAGATGATAGCAAGAGGATTTGCAGGGAGCAGTACAACTATTTTCAAGTTGAAAAAGGTATGCTCGATCTATTCTCTTTATCAAAACGTGGAGGTTTCTAGTATCGACACCTGTCATCACCTTCTCGAAAATTGATGTCATTGATGTTATGCCTCATGAGGATAATCCTGTTAGTTATTGTGATGGGACGCAATGTGTATCGTGTCCTCATAGATCAAGGGAGCTTGACGGACATTATGTTCTGGGATACATTTATAGAACTCTAGATACCATGCGACCAACTGAAACCCTTCAAAGGAGTATTGGTTGGTTTCACAAGCGAACAGGTGGAGCTCCAGGGTCCGACTAAGCTACAAACCACTTTTTTATATGTAACTTTGGCAAACATTATTCCTATAAAATATATTCTGGTCAATTCCCCTTCCTCTTATAATTTGATATTAGGAATATCATCGTTAAACAAACTGGGAGCAATAGTGTTGTCAACATATCTTAAGATAAAGGAAAAGGGGAAAGTAATAACCATGAAAGTAGATCAAATAACAAATCAAAAATTCTTTGAGAGTAGCCTTCATATTAGAAGGAGAACGTACTCCATTGGCATCAAAGACGATACCTGATTAGTGAAAGTTGATGTTCAAGAAACTTGCCCTAAGAAGAGACCCACTCCAGTTGGAGACATTAAAGAGGTAGAAGTTAGTGAGGGAACGCTAACCAAAGTCGAGGCCATGTTACTTGAACAAGTCAAAAGGGAATTAGTGGGAGTTCTGAAGAAGAATGTAAATGTGTTTTCCTAGTCGACATCCGAAATGCCGAGAATTGAGTTTTATCTTTAATCCAAAGTCACATCGGTGGAAGGGTGTTGTCTCACAAGGTCATTAGGGAAGGATATTACTGGCCAACCATGAGGGAAGAGTACCTTACTTATGCATGAAGGTGCGATCAATGTTAGAAACATGTTAATTGGAATCAGGTTCCGCCAAAGACCTCTATTCCATATTAAGTTTGTCACCCTTCCACACTTCGAGTATTGACATCCTCGATCTCTTTCCATTAGCAGCAAGACAATTGAAATTCTTAATAGTGGTTGTGGAACACTTCACTAAGTGGATACTACAGAATCGTTGGTGGTCATCTCAGCTTCGAACAATCGGGATTTTATATGGAAAAATATTGTCTATAGATGCGAGTTCAAGGAGCATTGATATCAGATAATAGGATCAAAACTTGATTAAATTTCAAGCATTGGCTCTTGATACCAATTGAAAAAGGTTTTAGGTTGAGTTCAAGAGAGGATGAATTGAACTTATAAAATTTTCACAAAAGATTAATTGAAAGAATGATTATTTTCAATTAAATCAGTTTACTGCAGTATTTGTTGATTCACAAAAAGAAAAACAATCAATTGAATTTTGAAAAACAATCACATAAAATTATTCTTTATATAAACAAACAAAAAATCAATACATTCAATTCAAGAATCAATCAATTAATTTTCTTGTTTGAAAAACCATATAGAAGTTATAATCAATTAAATTTCCAAAATAGGGAATGTGGTTTTCTCAAATTCCAACAGGAAAAATCCAATCAATTATATTTGAAGATGAATCAATTTAATTTTCCAGCAAGTTAGCAATGCAGAAAAATCAATTGATCAAAACACATAATCAACAGATTGAATTTATCAAAAATTATGCAGCTATGTAGAAATATCAAGAAGTAATAAATTTTTACAGACAACACCAATATAAGTGAATTAGATCAAACACGGTTAAGAAACATAGCACAAAATAGTTTGATCAATTAATTGCACACAATGCAGAACAATCATTTGTTTTGAAAAGCCAGTTGATTGAATAATCGTGTAGGCACAGAAAAATTGCAGAAACTGTAATGTGATTAAAGATCAAACGAGAAAGAGTAAGAACACAAGACTGGTTAACTCTTCCTCAAAAGCTATATTCAATTTTCCTTGCCAAAGTAGTAAAGAATTTCACTAAGCAACACAAATGTACACTTAAAACATTCAAGACCCAATCTTACACCCTACAAGATTACACAAAAATATGTGCAACACCTTATTTCACTTCTACAAATGTAAACCCTATACAAATGTAGACTAAAACACCTTACAATCAATGAAAAATGAATACAACACAAGTATGCAACCAAACTAATACACAACAAATGGAAAGAATGTATTGCAGTGAACTTCCCTGGTTGTCAAACAGTATAAAACAGTGTAGTACAATCACAGATAGAGGAATTTGCTCAAAGATCCACTTTCTTAGTTTTATTTGATCAAAAACTCGATTTTCTCACTAAGAATGGTCACAGTTTCATTCTCGGAATGCTTTTTATTCTCTATCTATCTCAAAAACGTGCTCTTACATTTTAGTTTAATTATCTCCAAAATAGTTATGATAAATAGTTACACTTTAGTAAAACATTCGATTGAAATTCAATTTAAATCGATTTATTTTTCTAATAGGATTTTCATCTTATTAATTTTGAAAAAACAATCCTTTGTAAAAACCAGTGAATCACTTTTACTTAAAACCATTTGTCAAATTAGTTCTAATTTTATGTTTCAAAATTTTTAAGAACCATTAGAGCTTATTCCAGTGACTTATGATTCATGCACATAATCAAACATCAGATGCACTAATACACTCTAAACCATCTTCAAGTCTTCCTTGCGCTTGGCTTGACTTGGCTTCATCAAATAACAAACTGCAATATTATCAACAAGTAGTACCTTAGATTTTCATAAAGTAGCCTTTGAAACCCTCATGGGAAGATTGGAACAGAGATAGTAAACCCCTTCCACTTACGTTGTTCAATGAGGCCCAATGTTTTGAGTCAGGTTTTTCAATTCGAAAAAACAAAAAGACATCAATTAGAAGTTGGAATCAGTCTAAAGTAGGTGTAGAGAATGTGGAAAGTCCTAAGGAATGTCCAACTATTTGGATGAAGTTGGACAGGTGCAACATTGATTATGGTTAAGACCTCTTTCTCGAAGGTATCTAGAGACAAGTGAACCCCAAGTCTGAAAAAAAAAACAGTTTCATAAAAGAAACAAAACTTGCTCCCAACATCGTCAAAGTCACTTTTACATATTGGCTCACCCTTAACACACAGCTTGACCTCTGTATCATCCTCATTTGTCTTACTAATGGCTTGTGAACTAGGAAAGGCTTTAACCCTCCCAATAGACGTATATATAGAAGTTTCTCTAATAAACTCCATTTTGGCTCATGGGTATGAGGCAATATAGTTAGCCATCGAAGGTAAATTCAAATGACCACAAATGCCACCAATCAGATTCAAACTAGTTTAACAAGAGTTTTTAAAGTTGAAATTTAGGGTTAGCAAATAAGGGGTTCTTCTTGAGTAATGGATAATACGAGTAATGAAGAAAATCACTAACTGAAAAGAAAAGAAAGGAAAGATGAACAAACTTGATCAAGCAGGGAATGCAGATTAAGGGGTGAAAGTGAGTACCTATGTAGACTGAGAAACGCGTTAACAGAAAAGTTTACCCTGGGATAGAAAAAGGAGTTCAAGGAAATGATAATGTTTAAATGTTTGAAAGCACCGCCAAGTGAAGCCACATACCAATGTGTCAAGTATATTAATTAAAGGAAAAAGATAAACTAAATGATGCTTAAACTTTTTAGCTAAGCACAATGCAACGCGTGGAGGGGGATGATGACTTGAAGCGACACGATGCGATATATGAAATGAAACGACATTTGAAGAGCCTAAAAACTCCTAGAAGCCCCTCTTAGAAATTTCATCTCTATAACGTAATAATGATACAATATTTACTTTAAGTCTTTTCATCCTTTGATGACTTAAGGTTGGGGATTGTGAGTTGTCCCGAAAAGAAGACGATTACATGTCAGTACTTAGAACTATAATGCTTAGCCATATATCAAGTAATGACCCGTAAAGGCAAGCAAGTTTCACAACTCATTAAGGTCATCCATTTGCTAACTCTAATAAATGAGATTATCAAGTGTTAAAGGTGATCGAAATTGAGGTGTTGAGTATTTTATTCAAGGTACGTCGTGATAGGATCGACTTGCCCAGTCACTTAAACATCATGCATTCACGCATGGTGAAGATAATATAGTGGAAGTGTTCAAGCATTGTTAATAAAGTTGAAACCACTAAATTATTGTTAATGATTGAAAAAAGAACACATAAGTTGACAATGATTATTCAAATACAAATTGAAAATGAAATCCAATACACACGATTAGGGAAGAAAAAGAAGGGAGACGAGTTACTTAAAAACCAAACTCAAAATAAAAAGACAAGTAATCCTCTGATTAAAAAACATACTCATTATTTTTTACTATAACAATTATCAATATTTTTACTATTATTATTATCATTATTATTTTTATTATTATTATCAACAATATCATTGTTATTGTGACTAATATTATTTATAACGGTGAGTAATATTAAACTTATCTTATTTTTACTCTGTTATATTTATGTCCTAGTCTTATATGTTATCCTATTGATGAAAAAATTAAATCATATTATATTATATTCTTCTCATCAATCAAATCCTAAAATTTACTCTAATGTTATGTTGTGACAAAGAAAGCAGCGTTAAACATCTTCTCTTAGTTCTAAATTTGCTTCCAATTTCATCCAAATTTGCGACATGACATACATTTCGAACTTGTGTTACATTATTAAAACATTACAGCTTCATTTGCTTCCAAGTGCCGATTTGCACAAAGTCTATAAATAAAATAATAATTAAACAAGAAATCAAGACAAAATTTTTACTCTCACATTTCCCTGCTAACATAAAGAGATTTAAGATGAAAGTCGTAAAACAATTAAAATAATATTATAATTTTATATAATTAATTATTATTATTATCATATAATTAAAAATAATAATTATAATAATAAAAATAATAAAGTTTAATAAAAATAATAATAAAATTAAAATCATTTATCAAATAATAATATTATTAATAAAAAATATTATTTTTATTCTAATTTTAATTTAAAAATAATTTATAATTTTATAATTTCATCAATTAAAAATTTACTAATTCATTAATCATACTTAATAAATTAATTATATTTAATTTTAAATTTATTTTAATTATAATTTCATCTACTAAAAAATTATCAATTATATACATCATATCACTTACAAATTTTTATAAACTTTCTATTTTAATCTCACTATTTTATCTTCAATTTAAATAACTTAAGTTTTCATATACTTTTATCTCAAATCAACTTAGATCTATTTCTGAATCAAACAAAGTCTAATTGCATGTACAAAATACAAAATAACCAACCCTCAACACTATATATTCACGTGGTCCGTTACATGTCACATAACTTACCCATTTTGGCTCCAAAGCTTATCTAACTTTGCCGGGATCATGTGTGAACCACAATACATTGTTTAAATCACATTTAGCTTATTTAAAACATATTCAAATTGAATTGCAACCTACTGTACTGGTATGCATAATTCTTCTGAGAAAAAATGCACAAAACATGCCATATACACTTGAATTAACAGTTTGGTCATATATAATTAGAACAATAGTTAGGTAACTTTTGTAACATCAAAATACATTCAAGAGCGAGTTAATTTCATAAATTTCTGCTTCAATTTAGAACCATAACATACCAATTTAGCTGTCAAAATGAGTGATCCTACCTACCTCACTTTGATTTTATTAGTTAAGTTAAAAAAATTTAGTTAACTGGAATATATTTTAAATTAGTCATAATTTTTGGGTTAGTATGACCCTATGATAGGTCCATATAGGTCAACGGGTATTTTTATTCTAATTAAAAAATTTAAAAAGTTATAACTTGTTCAATAAAAAATATGATATGTTCTTGTTGAAAAGTCTAAAATTTAATATTATACAACAACATTATCATATATCTTAGTTAAATATTATTTGAAACAATTATATTACTGTTTCTCTGACATCAATTTGTAAGTATGAAATTAGGTACTTTAATTAAAGCACCCTAAATTAGTAACTAAACACTTCCAGGACAGTTAAACACTTCAAGTACTTCTATCTTTAAAAGATAACACTCAATTAATATAAAAGAATAAATGAGTTGATTTCTTAATCTTTATATTAGCTTGAGTTGACCCATATGGATATTGTACTAACTAAAAACATTTACTTTTATTTAGATCACTTTTTTCTAAATTATAAGTCACACGAAGTCGTTTTAGGGGTCCACATACAACATCAATTTGACATATTCAAGCTTTTAAGGTACAAAAATCAAGATATAACAACACTGTATCCTACGAATTGCGAATACTTCAAATTTATAATTCAGTTTAATTTCGTGAAAATCAGTGGCTTAAGTTCTGTTCTATTATGGCATCCACTTTCAACAAACAGAGACTAAGGGTGTGTTTACACAGTAATTTAACTCAGCCTCCAAGCTTGAATGATGGAGAATTAAAGCTTTGAGAGTGTGTGGGGACGAGAATGCAAACAAAATTTACCTAGGGTTTCAATAATCGGGTGCCGACCATGGGTCTAATCAGAAGCGTTAAATAGACTTTTATAGTTATTAAAATGACATTTTGTACTTACAAATCCTTTTTAAAGTGAATAAAAAAGTCAACCTTTTATATTTATATCGTCAACGACTAATGTAAAATATAAGTATCAATCACACCAACAACCAATATAAAAATTATTTTCAAAAAGATTCCTTATTTCCTGTAAAATAGAAAAACAATACCGTTGATAATTTATTTACAATGTATAACAGGTCAGCATAAGCAACACAAATAAAACAAAAATCAAAAGAAATTGCATATATAAATAAGATATATTTACAAATCAGCAAATTATATATACATATATATATATTATCTTAGTAATGCATTAATTTGGTTGAGTTTTTAAGGTTGGAAACTTTAATTTTCCTTTCTAAAATTACTCTTGACCTGTTTTTTAGATTCCGTAAAATTTTCATAATTTTTAGAGCTCTATACGAATGTGCAATTGAGTTCTCAAAATTATCTACGAATACTTTGAGTTATAATTGTGGAAAAGCGAAAATTTTCTAAAACCTTAAAATATTATTCTAATCAGGTACCTACGTTTGAAATATTGTTTTATTGTTTTCTATACATTTATTCGATATACCCTGTGGGGATTTCCAGTTAATTCTATAAATATCTGACTTATCTAAGTCTAAATACATTCCTTTATTATTACAAGGTTTGTAATTTTCAATGGTTAAAAAAATTGATATTTAAATTATTTATGCAATTTTTGGTATAATTATAGATCTAATAGATGTATATAAATGTGAAAGTTGAAGGTAAAGGAAGAATGATATTCATTATTTTAAAGTTATAAAGGTTAAATATCATATAAAATAATTTTTTTTCTTTTTTCTTTTTTCTTTTTTAAATTTGAAAACGTCTTATTTCTCATAGGTTTTTAAAAGAGTTTTTTGTTTCATTTTTTGGTTGACAAATTTAGTCAATCAAATTTTTATTTTGATTAACATGTAAAGCCATATGATTTATATTGTTTTGAATATTTTAAATATATATATATATATATATATATATATATATATATATATAATTTTGAAAAACTTGTTTATATAGGTAATTTTGTAATTAAATAATATATTTTTAGTAAAAGTGGTATAATTAAGTTAAAGTATGAATCTTTGTTATTTAAGTATAAATCTTATAAATAGAAAAAGTTAACTATTCAAACTTCATTTTAGAAAATCATCATCTCTCCAAAAACACTTTTTCTTTATCTTCTTTCACTACAAGAAAAAAGTTATTTAGAGACCAATTTTTAGCTACTAAATGAAATGGTTACTAATTGTAACCAAAATAGTAACCAAATTAGATTTTGGTTGCTAAATAACTATAAAATAAAAGTAATGATTGAATTTAGTGACCAATTAAGTCAAATAATTGGTATCTAACATTAGCTACCAAGGTTTTAGTGACCTATGTCATTAGATTCTAAATTAGTCTCTAACTTAATTAGATACCAATTTAGAATCTAATGACATAGGTCACTAAAACCTTGGTAGCTAATGTTAGATATCAATTATTTGACTTAATTGGTCACTAAATTCAATCATTACATCTATTTTGTAGTTATTTAGTAACTAAAATTTAATTTGGTGACTATTTTGGTCACAATTAACAATCATTTCATTTGGTAGCTAAATATTGGTCTCTAAATAGCTTTTTTCTTGTAGTGTTTGTCTTCTCTCTAGATTTGTGAAGAATTTGGTCAATCTTTCGTAGATCAGAATCCACCATAAGGATCTTGGTGAAGAACAAATCAAGTTTTTTCGATCATATTTTGTTGTATAGCAAGCTCCTGTTACCCTTTTTCTTGAGTTGGTTTTGAAAAGTTTTGCATGCATAAGGGTTACGAGTCTTGCATGTGGTCCTTATAGGGCAAAGATGAATTTTGGTAAGTCCAATATCATAAAGGTATGTCTATTGTTAACTCTTTCTCAGCAAGTATACTAAGTGTGCAAGTAATATAGACAATAAGTCCAGAATCGTATCCTCAGGGAACAGAATATATAATTGGAGATTAAATATGTATCATGGCATGGTGAATAAAATTTGAAAATTCAGTTTGATGTTTGTGACGTGAACGAATAAAATTAAATAACAATTAAAATGTGATTTAAATTTAACAAAGATATTTAAAACCTTGGGATTGAATAATAATATTCTCCTTCGCATGTACCCTTAATTTAATTTAATATTGTCTTTTCCAATTATCAATCTGCGCAAATAAAAGCCTATTCAACCTGATTTCTCTAGCATTGAATTTCATAAACCAAAGTTCCTAACTTCTATGTCTAGTTATTAGGAGAATTTAATCAGCTTTAAGATAAGTTGTTATTGCAGTCATTACTCTATAATTCATTTCTGAACTTATAAACATAATGCATTAACGTTTGGTTCTAATTCCAAAAAATGCTTTTCAGTCACAATGAGAAATCTAAAATATGACAATTTAATATAAAACATTAAACAAAGATGAATTGAATAAAGCAATATCAAATATTAATCAAGAGTACAATTAAAGTAGAGAATTTACATTCAATCCCAAGAAGAAAGAACTTAGCTACACATGGTAGCCATGAAATCACAAAACAAGATGAAAAGAAAAGATCTTGATCGCCAAAGTGCTTCCAAAAGATGGATCGTAAGTGATGGATGCCTCCTTCCTTAGCCTGGTGGTCCTTTTAATAACATTCGCCCTCGCAATCAGTTACTTTGGGCTGTTATTTTGTGATTGCTCCCCAATAGTTGCGCTCAGAATTAAGACTTCCTTGTAACAGAATTTAAGTGGATTTTAGCCCAAGCTATCCTCCTAGCTCAAGCGAAAAGTCACTTAACCTCTTTTCCTTCAATTCTGCGTCATTCTCTTTCTTCAATCAGTTTTTGAACTAATTCTCCACAAAATCCGCTCTTTGCAAAACAAAACTAATCAAATGCGAAATAACTGAAAAAATCTTAAATTAAAACAAATTCTATTAAATAAAATATTAAATTAAAACAGAATCATTAACAAAATCCTAAAAATATTCCTTATAACTAACAGCTATCAAAATCTCCCCCACTTAGTTTCTTGCTTGTCCCTAAGCAAGACAATCAGAATTAAATTTTTGGATTTCTCCTACGGTGTCCTTCAAATGTTTCTTAAATTCAAGCAATTCACTAACAGCTTCATAAATTAGAAATTCAGCAATTCAATAATCAGTTAACAAAATGCAATTCATAACAAGATATTATGTCTCACAGTTCTCACCACTGTTTCTCTCAAAATTTATAAACTAAAATGTCATATAACTATCAATCAAAAGTTGCTATTCATTTATCAAACCTCATCAACCCTGCAAGTAATAAGTCAGAAGGTCTTTATAAGATTATAATGTGGCTTGGCTTAAGAAGAAATTCATGGTTTTTTTCTGGAAACACAAATCGTACAAATAGTTTCGCAAATTATGGCTACAACTTGAATCAACTTGTGTAGTTCCTTAATCATTTTGACTCTGGATGACAGTTGCTGAATCATTTTGCTCAGGCTATCTTGATAGCTTATGTTTTCCTTTGTATACCTTTTTTTTTTTTTTAATAAAACA
>Ga0209700_103211_pt1 | contig 31727 bp, 12 predicted proteins | sample SiratroredBW_FD_187528 | JGI IMG/M metagenome (GOLD analysis project Ga0209700, IMG submission 187528) | Root nodule microbial communities of legume samples collected from California, USA - Siratro red BW (SPAdes) (version 2) | ecosystem: Host-associated > Plants > Roots > Nodule | place: USA...
CTAATTAATATAAGAACTTATAAAATAATTTTAAAAATGTTGTAATTATACCTAAATATTGATATAAATAAAAAATAATTATTTAGATTTTATTTTAAAATAATTATTTTGGATTTTTTTTTTTTTGTCTTCTCTAAAAGTTCAAATCCGTATTTGACGATAAAATTTACCTATAATAAAATATTACCTTTACAGTCTTAACTGTGAATAGAGATATCAGAATTTTATTTAAAATAAGTTAAATTCAACTTATTTTTTTTTTTGAGTTAATTGTGTTTATTTTAGTGTACCTAGATACATATATCCTATAGGTAAGGATTTTAACTTTAGGATTAGTCTCTATTATTTAAGGGGACTTAGTGATGTGGTCTAATAATTGATCAGGGCTTTGTGATGCAAGTTATGTCAGTAGTTAGAATTCCTTTTTAGTACTCAATCATCCAATCAAATAATGAAAGCTAAGTTTACTTTTTAATAATATCTTAAACTAGAGAATTTGAATATAAAGGTGATCTCGTTACAAGTTCTAAATTTTTCTTGCCGAGACTTTAATGATATGTGATATATATGTTTTACTTGTTGGTAGATATGTTGAATTATTGTTGTTTAAAATATGATATGGGTTATTTGTTGTGAATGGTTGTAGTAAATGAAACTACTTTAGAAAATTCTGATTTTTATTTATTAATATTTTTTTTCTAATTTCTAGTTAAATGATTAAAAATATCATTTACTTTGAATTTAGTTCAAACTAAATGTGAATTTACTTGAAAATACCCTTTAGATATTTGTGATTATTCTCTTATTTTTTTTTACTAAAATAATAGGTGCTCTTTTAGGTATTTAAAGCTAGTTTTTTTTTTTCTTTCAATATTACTCCTACACGTGATTAAGAAAAATTAATATAGAGTTGCTTATACACGAAGCAAACACAAGTAATAAAAATGGTAAAGATATTTCTGAAATTTGTACTATTATTTTGATTGAATAATATTTTTTAATTTGGGTGATATAAAACATTAAAAGATTATTCTTTTAGATAATTGAGGGAGTATTAATTATTAATACACGTTTATCATAATTTTCAATTATCCTAATAATTTAGTAAAATTATTTTTCATTCCTTGGCAAGTATCCCTGTGCTATTGATTAGCACATAATCTTTTAATTTTGAAAATAATATATATTTAAGAGAAATTAAAAATGCACTGACTATAATTCTGCAACCTTTATTACAATTGTTCACAATTATAATTATAATAAGAACTCTAATTGGCAAAGACACGTTCAAATCACGAGCCATAATCTTTCATTGATTCCATAATCAAATCTTTGATTGTTTCAGAGCCCTTAGTGAGATGTGGTTGTTTCACTCATAATTAGTGTTTAAATTATTCTAAAGTTAGGAATCTTTCTCTGTTTCAGAATATCATGATTGAACACCAGACAACTCAAAATTGAACAAAACAAACATAAAACACCAACACTACCCAAACAAAAGAACAAACAAAGCATCACCGGAGAAAAAGGTTTCTAAACAAATGAAGCCATTACTCCTGACAAATCAAAAGGCTTTTTTCTTTATTTGCCCTAGTTTTGAGATAGAAGAAAGGTACACACCAAGTTGATTAAATAACAATTTAAAGAGTACTTTTCAATGAAGGAAAAAATAGTAATAATAATAATAATTCAGTTTGATTTCACTTCATCAATTCAACTCCTTTCATAGTTTATTTTTCTAATAGCCACAATATAAAAAGACAAAAAATAAAGTAAACAGCTTACAATTTGTATCACTAAAATAATTAAGAAAAAAGGTTATATAATAATAATAATTATTCAATTTAGCAGATTCTCAATTTAGTTTTCATAAAAAAAAAACTCATTATATAAGTTTCTATATGGTGAAAGGATACCAATTTGAATTATATTACGTTATCTCCTTACCCGATTTTAATTTAATGTCCATACATATGCATATTTTAAAATTATTTCTAAATTAAAAATGTATTATACGGATAAACAACTAGTCATAAGAATGTGTTATATTATAAAAGTCAAATTAAGTATACGTTGTGAGAAATAACAGTTACAAAGACGAAATTATAATAAAAGATTTTATCACTTAATAAATTTTTAAACTCATTCAGTTTACACATATTTAACCATATATTTTGCACTATTCATAGACTGAGATAATATCCTATATGAAATCTTAGGATATGGATAGCTTAAATGCAATAATCTTAAGAAAATGATATTAAACATTAATTACATACTAGGATGACCACAAACTTAGGTTAGGTGAAAGCATTAAAAGATTATAAATAAGATATTTTTAACGTATGTACTATTTATTAATTATATATTTATTGCTACCTAAATTTTAATTAACTTAATAATGGTGGAAAGGTCTTTCTAAACACATCTAAATCTGGATAAAGGTTGAAAAATACACTTAAGACTTTGAAGAACAAGATACATAAATGAAGAAAAAGATATTAGAAATACATTGAATATTTTTTATTTTTCCTTTTGAGGTGCCCAAAAGGGCACTATTTACTTGTTCCAAATAAACTCAAAATTGGGGTCTTTTGGTGAGACCATAATCTCAAATTGGGTCCTATGGTGTAAAATTATTCATGGCAAAGTAGCACACTTTCTTTCATCCCTTTCCCATGGCACACACAATCTGAAAAAGATTTATATAAAAAAAAAAAAAAAAGTCAACTTGGGCAATTAGGGCACAAGTATGTTATCCTGTGGGAACATGAAAGGGTGCATTGGGGTATGTAACCCTTGTTGTTGAGAAGAATACGCAAATGCTATTCTAGGGTTACTTGTACTATACGCTTTCACTCTTTTAAGTTTTTGCTTCACTCAACTTTCTACAAGCACCATGTGTTTTGCTTCAATTTCTGCTACCTTTGTCTGAACAAAACCTTCTATTCTCAACCTTAAATAAATATGTTCGGTTAGTTATAACATTACCAATAAAGTAAGCAGACAATGAAGGTTCATATTAGTTGTTAGGAAGAGCAGTTAGCATTAAGTCAAAAATTATAATTAATAACTAATGAGTAATTCTTCCTATTTAATAATATAACAGTTCATTACTATAATTTTACCGTAATCATCCCCTGAAAATCAAATTATCTTGTTCTATACTAATTGTTAGATTTAGGACCTATCACTAAATTAAAAGTTATAATAAATAAAAATTATAATAAATAATCAGACTAAATTAAAAGTTATAATAAATAATCTGACATCTCTTTTTTACTTAAAAATTTATCAGTCCAGATATTATGATTGGATTATAACTAGATTTACCTAATCTTCATCGTAATATAGTTAATGTGACTTACAACATTATAAAAGTAATACATTGTCAATATTTTTAATATTTTTTTCTATTTATTATTAATTCAGGAACTTAAGTGATGCTAATTAACATGTTCCCGACAAAAAATAAAATAAAAAAAATTTATTATTTGAACTTTTCAGAGATTAATATCAGCACATGTACAATTTCAAGACCCAGTCATTCCTTTACCCTTCAATTATTATTTTAACGTGTTTGTATAATTAGAGTTTTAATATTTTCATTTGATTTTTTTCAAGAAAAAAATCTTTTTTTGAACTTTTTGTTTGAGATATCAAAGGAAGTTAAATAAAAAAACATCTTTCGATTTTTTTTTACCTTAAAAAATTATAATTTATGGTTGTTAAGCTTTTCCTTTTTGACTTCAAACATATACAGTTTTATGTAAAAAAATGATTATTTAGCACTGAAATGAAATTAATTATCCTAAAATCATTCTTCAATAATTTTATCTAAATAAAAATAAATTGTGAGTATAATTGATTAAATATACATAAAATTAATCATTCAAGTGATTCAATTACAAGAAACAACCTTGAAAAAATAATCCCATTTAAAATATTACTTTCCAATACTAACCCTTAAATAAATATATTGAATCATAACTCAAGTAGTTCTTGGACTTGAGGGGATCTATGCAAAGACTATCTGTCTCTGCCTCTCTGGCATTGCAAACTTAGCATATATAACACTAACTATGATCCAATGAACCAATAAGAATTGCATCAAAATGAAAGCTGTCTAGAATTATTGGCTCTAAAAGGCAAAGCACTTCAAATAGGAAATTTTAGAGATTGTCTGTACCCACTTATTTCTGTCTGCCTCTTCTCTTTTTCATTGTTCTTTTCATTTTGGAAGATTACAACATTTGGGGTTGGATCCATGTATGTATGCAAATAGTAGTATAGTAGTTTACTGTGTAGGAAAGTGTTGAACTTCATTGCTCTTCAACTATTATTCAAACTTGCAGACATATTTTGTGTGTTGTCGGATACTTTGCACCAAATAAGGATTCAAATTTTTGAGGAATGTTAAAGGAACTTAAACTTTTACCCTTTTGTTTTTCACTCTCATGTCATGCATTTTGATAGAAATTCCTTAACTTCATTTTATATTCTCTATCTTTAGTAAATAGATAATATGTTATTGAATTAGGAATTTTTTTATTGCAATTGTTATCTTTTTGTGTACTCTAACTTTGAGTTATCTGAATTAACTTAAATTTGATTTTTTATTAATATAATAACTAAATATGGTTTTATTGTTTAATGACTTAATGGTTAACTACTCGATTAAGAACCAAATATTGGTAATATTTTCAATTATTCAACTTATAATAATACATATCAATATCAAAGGAAATATTTAGATAATTTATATATATATATATATATATATATATATATATATATTTTATTATTATTTTAAGTTCTTACTGATTTAGTGTTAAAGAGTTTTGTCCTAATATTATTATTTATTTAAATTTTAAAATGTAGCAAACAATTAAGTTTATAATTTTATTTCACATTTCAGTAGTTTTATAGGCTAATGTAATAATGTCTTTAAATTTTATAAACTTAAGTGATTGAACCATAGAATCTATCGAAATAAAAACCCAGAAAGATATTTGCATAAAATAGTTGAATAGTATTTGGTACTTTTGTAAGTAATGGATGAAGACAATTCTCAATTCCTCCTCCATTAATGAAAACATTACATCTCTGAGAAAAAAAAATACATGAAAAACACCATATTTGTCCCAATAAAATGTGGTGCACATGTGCACACATAGTTAATGAAAAATTAAAACCCCAAAAAAGAACAAAAAAAGTCTTACCTTTTAAGAACCATAAATGCCAATTATATTATATTATTTTATTTTATTTGAGAGTGTCAATTATATTATTTCTGAAAGTAATGTGTATGCTTACGAACTAAGATGGTCCATGTCAAAATTCTTAAACAAGTATGGAGGCAATATAAAACAATAATATGAGGTTTTTCTAAGGCAATAATATGAGATTTTAACAGGTTTCACTAACAAAAGGTCAAGGTTCCTTTGGCTTCTACCAACACTTGGTCAATGTCTTGTTAATTAAAAGTCAACGCATCTGTTCACTTACTTCATTGGATTTTATAAACCTTAAATTAAGTGACCTTTAATTCAGAACTTCACAAGCTAAACTACATAACTCATCTAAATTGAAAAAGTAATACACTGGTTAGTCAAAACAAATCAAGAAATTTATTTGAATTTAGTATTTTTTTTTCATTTATGAATTAATGACAGTTAAAAAAAAGTACTTTACAGGCCTAACAAATATAAGCCCATAAAAAATCTGGACGCAACCATACGGGACTAACCCATATTCCACAACTTTAGAGGGTTCTTCTTCCTGCACCCTTATAATTTCTTTTTCCACTCCCATAGTATAGAAAATAAATTACGTACTCGTTACACAATTTTAAATTATTTAGAATATATTTTAAATTATTTAATTCAGAATAATAATATTCTAGATTATATGATCTAAAATTACATCTCAAATTATATTATTAACTATTATGTAATTATGTTTTATATTATAAATTATGCAATATTAATTCATAAATCATATTCTAAATTATGTAATCTGATTTCAAAATATGTAATGATAAGAACATGTTAATCATTTTTCTTTCTCCATAAGATGAGAGAAATAAGAGAGATGGAGGAAAAAATTACCAACTCTAGATTATGAAAAACTCACTTCTTAGATATTGCCTTAAATGTCAAACGCATAATCCCTTTGTTGCTGATATTTGAGCGTTTTTAAGATTTCTCACATTGAAAAATATTTAATTTATAAAAGTCTGAAATAAAATATCCATAAATATTGTTTTCAAAATTTTATAAATGATACTTTTACGCTGTTCTTTGATAGAATAATATGGGTTTTCATTACAAATACCACTAATAGTAAGTATCAAGGTCGTCTCCAACCTAACAACTCTTCCTTTTTTTTTTTCTTTTTATCCATCTTTTGCATTTTACACATCTTGAATAAATCTCACCTTGAATAAATCTCACCGTTACACATAATTTGTTCTTACTTTTATAATTTAAACAACATTACTAGCCAATTCAATAACTTAAACATTACTAAATAGGTCTCACAATTGACCTCGTATTTGTATTTTATTTTTATATTATTATATAAACATTATTTATAGTTGAAAATTGTTTGTTGGGTCATATTAGATATTAGAGTTAAACAACCAATGCCTCCTCCAACGGTTGCCCTCAAAAAGGCACTATTCTTATTAAGATAGCAACATGATGGAGATGGCCTTGATGGTTCAATATTTACCTTAAAAGCTTTGATCTGTTGATTCTCCATTAAAAAATAGTGTTAATTATTTCATTATATACAAGGGTAAAACGAAAAATAAAATACACAACTACATACTGAAATTCTAAAACAACCAAAGTTTTGAAACAAAAATAAAATACTAAAACAACTGAAGATAGAAACGGAGAACTAAAAAAGCTTGTAATGACATAATCGTCAATCCAATCATCAAAAGGTGTAATTCAGAATAACGCCTCCCAAAAGCCCTTAAAGGATAGATCAATTAGTTCAAAAACTGAGATCCCATCTTTGCATTTATCATGCTCCTGAAATCAATAAAGAAAAAAAAAAGCTTAAAACTACAACTCAAAAACCATTGTTATAAACTACATCAGTAACAACTTAAAAAAAGCATAAATCAAACATGGATCCATACCCACAAGAAGCGTTGCCATTTATACTAGCAGATACGAATTAACTTAGTTCCTGGATTTTTGTATCAAATAATAACAAAAATTTTTTAACTGTCATTCGTGGAAAACAGCAGTTCTATTGTCATTGAGCAGCACTGAGAACCAGGAATACCAAAACCCAGTTGCAGACTGTTTGTAGTTTTACAGCCACAATGGCCAATATAGTGTGGCATCAAGCCCTGAACAAGGGCTGCAATCCTTCTGTAGAAATTGAAATATCTGTTGTTTCGACATTTGTTTCTTATTGAAGTCCGGTTTAATTACTCATTTAAACTAAAAAGATCTCAATTTTGACAACACATAAATTCATCTGCTTCCATTGACATTTTGGTTTCATGACCTGATGCACATGCCACATAGAAACCATTTTTTGACTAAACATTTCTCATCAGAATGCACAGTAAAAGTTCGGGGATTTCAAAGTAGTCAATCCTTGTTCCCTAACCCATGCATACGATCCCTAACCCATTATGACTCATTTTTTTAGTCATACATTGTATTAATGATGAGTGTGCATATACAAGAATTTGAGTAGTAATGATGAATATCTGAAGCTTTTTCGTATTTGCTGTGGTTTGAGAATTTATCATCAATGTGTTGCGAATTATATGATTGCTATCTATCTAGTATCATTATGTAGCAGTTGCTCCAGGATCCTCTAAACTGCTAGAATTATTGGGGTTGGCCACTCACCACTACACGCAAGGTTAACTAATTAAGTACTGGCTACAAACTATGCAGTACCTTACTCACTTTCCTCAGACATACTGGGTAGCTATGACATGACGAGGACTACATATCAAAGGCTTGAGTCAGAACAAACCTTTGTATGACGATTCAAACACAGCTTTGGTAGAAGGATCAATCTTGAGGTTTCATGGCAGGGAAGAGAAGAACCTCCTGACACCAAAAGAACAGATGGTAAGAACTTTCGAAACTAAAGCAGGCATGGAGGAAGAGCAAGAGCAAGATCCAGAACCTTGATATTCTGCGAATCTGTCAATAACATGGTCAACCGATCAATACCCATACCCCAACCACTAGTAGGTGGCAAGCCATACTCCAGAGCCATGCAAAATGTTTCATCTAAGGCCATTGCTTCATCATCACCTGATTGCCGATCCTAACACAACAAATAACAGTTACTACTATTATTTTCTAGAGAAAAAACCCATCAATTAGAGCAGTGTTTTTTACATTTGTATTGAATTTCCTTACTTTGAGTTGTTCGGCAAATCTCTGTCGTTGTACTACAGGGTCGTTCAGTTCAGTATACGCATCACAAAGCTGAAAAGTAAGAAACAGTGGTCAGAAGAAGCATGATTGCATATTTTCTAAAATAATAATGACCTTAATGTCATGATCTTACCTCATGTTTATTAACAATTAATTCAAAACGTTCGGTCAGGCCTGGCTTTGATCTGTGCCACTTTGCTAAAGGACTCATTATCTTGGGATGGTTTATGATGAATGTAGGATTTACACACGTTTCTTCCAAAAAGTGACCCACAAGCTGCAATTTGAAAAAATAAATTATATTTCCTGCAGACACCTCATAAGAGGCCCAAAATAAGAAATAAAGACACATGAACAAAAAGCATTAATTACAATTGAACATTTAAAACTAACAAAAGTGTGAGTAGAGCTAAAATATAAAATGAGAAAAAATAGCTGTTGACCATCATTGTAACCGAGCCTCACTAAACCTGCGCCTACATTATTACAGAAATTAATTTTACAATTCACAATATAGAAATATTGGAGCTCTTTAGAGGAAACTAGTTATATTACTAGAAAATGACTATCCGTTGTTTAAGGAAGACTATTATGTTTATTGACTGCCTGCAGACTACAATGTCCATAGTTGCTTTTTTACTGAAAATTACAGTTATGTTACTAGAATGGCTAGTTGTTATTTGAGAAAGACTAGAAAGTATATATAGGCTATAGTTCTATCCCCCATTCTACTGTTCATAAATATTTCATTTTCCCAATCATAGCACAGAAAACTGGTTCTTCATATTTTGTATCCAACATACGAACTCTTGTCAAGGTTTTAGATCAGACATTCAACTACACAATAAGTATGACACAATATAACAGGAAAACGGGCCCCTTTAAAATTTGATCCGTTCTGATAGGGAAGGATCATCTTTTAAATAAAAGAATATTTTAAAAACAAAGTAGATAATAAGAAAGAAAGGGGAGGGAGAAAAAAGAGATTACCTTATCCAACAAACGTGCAGTTGTCTCAGGAGGTGGACATTTGATTTCATACCTCACGCATGTGTCCTTCAAATATTGATTAGCTTCCTCACTCAACAAGTCTTTGGGAATACTGAGGCCTGCCATCTTCTCTAACTCTTCAATCATGTCAATCCTTCTGTAGCAATTAAAAACCAAACCTATCATCCAAAAGTAGAACATAATTATGATGGTTATCAATTACCAGATAATGTACATCATGCACCTGAAAGGTGGAGTAAAATCAATTTCAATAGGTTCCTTGTCAATCCCATCAGCATGATACTTGATTTTATAGCTTCCCTTCGTAAGTTCCTTAACCATACCTGTTTGATGCTTTTCATTAAGTAACTAATTTGATGATAAGATACTGTAGAGGTACTCCAAGTGCTCACACACAAGTCAGGATAATATGAATAGAAATAGTAGCAGAATAGGAAAGAAATAGATGAATAAGAGCAAATGAAATGAGGAATGTGAATGCAGAAGAAGGATATATCAGTGTGATAAACCTTCAAATCTGCAAGAGTGTAAATTCTGTGTATGAAAGTTTGAACGGGTAAAAAAAAATACAATAGAAAGATATTTGGCATTCAAGAGGCCAATACTCTCCTCCAATTTCTCACTTTATTCCATTTACATTTTCTATCTCCAGTAACTAATTCCCTAAAATTATGTATGGTTCCCTTCCCACTACTTAGTTATTTTTCTTCCCTCTCCTGCTGTAAGTGTATTTGAAGGGTGTAATTTCTCCATGTTGCCCTTTTTCATTTTGGTTGTTCGGGTTTGTTATAGATACCTGAAAAAAAATCAATATCAATATGACAGTTCAAAAACATATATTATATTCTTACCACTCAACATTTGCTCTGTTATATCCATTAAGTCATTGTAGTCCTTATACGCCATATAGAACTCACAAGTAGTAAACTCAGGATTATGAGTCAAATCTATGCCCTCATTCCTAAATTGTTTGCCAATTTCATAAACACGGTCCAGCCCACCAACAACCAACTTCTTGAGATACAGTTCTGGAGCAATCCTCATGAATAGCCTCATGTTAAGGTCATTGTGATGGGTTACAAATGGGCGTGCTGCAGCTCCACTAGCAACCATGTTCATCATAGGTGTTTCAACCTGAAAGTGATGCAACAGGTAGGTGAATAGAAGAAAAGAAACCACATGATCAAGTATCAAAATACCCAGACACAGAACAAACCTCCAAGAAATCAAGGTCATCAAGGAAGCTCCTGATGTAAGTAATGACTTTAGATCTGGTCTTAAATATTTCTCGAACCTCTGGATTAAGCATCAAATCCAAATGGCGCAAGCGATACCTAGTTTCCTACGAAATCAACAATGAATTGAGTAAAACATAGAGTTAGTACATAAATACTGAGAGAATGATGAACCAAAAAGGAGATAATACAAAAGAAAAATTTCTCTACAAATTCTGCAGATAAGTCATCAAAACATGTTTATGAACCAAGCAAAAAACACAGCTGATAGGATTTTAAAAAAATATGCATCAAAATTGCAATTTACTGCGTAATTGTACAATCATGGACCGCTCTTCCAACATGAGAAGCAATTTCAATTATCGAATAGACTATGATTCAGACTATTACACATTATTGTTATTTTTTATCAAAAATTCAAGAAATGAAAGGAGAAACAATTATTCTCCTCAACTATGTAAAAGGATCATCATAGACAAAGACCCTCTTAGGTAAAAAATATTTTCATTTTTGCAAGGTAGTTAGAAAACTGCCTGCAATCAATATTCCCACAAAAATCAAGATAATCAATCCATTCGTGACCAAGGGCCTTTAAGCTGCAACTAAGTTAGTTCATGAGGAGGATCATAAAAATGAGAAATGGAATAAATAAATAGATAGACATACAGAATGTACTTAACAAAAACCAACTGAATAATAATGACAAGCCTCTAACTCATTTATACTCCTAACCTTAACCCTAACCACCAAAGGGTAAGGTAAAAATCGTGTTTCAATATTTTTTTCACTTAGAGAGGTACATCCACCCTATTACTGTTGTCCTAAAGTAGTTCCAACAGGAGAGTCTACGGTAAAACTGTTTTAAATGACTAAAAACATTGAAAGTATCTATAAAAGTAAACATTTCACCCCGATGATACCTGATCCTTCAAAACATATATTTCAGGATTCCTGGTACTTCCTGGTACCCATGGATTTCTCTGTAGATCATTAAAGATGTAACAATGTCATTGCATAGAGTCATCAAACAACACTAAAAATAAAATAAAATAAAGGTTCCTGGCCTTCAAATTCGCATTATCAGCAGCAGCAGCAGACTTTTTCCTTGGCATCATATGCAAACAATGAGACAGCACCACAAAAGTCTTCGGAAAAATACTAAGTTCGCCCTTCTTACTTTTTCCTGGACAATTACAAATGGAAAACTGAGAAAGTTGCAGATTATAGAGTTGAAAAACTTATAATTCACAATATAATAATAATAATGTAGAATGCATCCTAAATATGGACAATCAGAATAGAAAAATGTACGCTTGATTAGCAAGAGTTAGCCCTTTATAATGAAAAAAAAATGCAAGTGTACAACATTCTAAATTTTGCCAATTAGCTAATATTTACAGAGTGACTCTTGGGCTTAAAATGGTTCTCAATTGCTCAAAATGAGACACCACTTTCCTAGTCTCGAGACAGAAATAATCTAATAAAATGCAAATAATTCATACAGGAATTATATCTTTGCTTATTCTTATTTACCTTGACTTAATTCATTTAATGAAACTCTTATAATCATAATTTCATTTATACGTATTTATTGTCAAGGTCAGAAATTGAGACAGACCTTATGCATATGAATGACAATATATAAATATATATATATATATATATATATATATATATATATATATATATATATATAATATATATATATATATATATATAACAATATATATATATATATATATATATATATATATATATATATATATATATATATATATATAATACGTACACATACATACATATAATTAAAAGTTTGGCATCACGAACCTGGAAATCCAGTGATACCAACTATGTCACCACGCTTCACATTAGAATGGAATTTGGAAAAGTCAGCCTCATTCAAGTCTGATTTACTGCATTAAAGAAATATCAGTTGTTTCACCTGTCCTACTAAAATAAAACAAGATAAAGAAGAGGATACAATATAATTATGAAAGAATTTCAAATACTAAAAACGACCTTCGTAAAATGAAAGTACAAACAGCTATATCTAAGTTAGTCAAACATCAAGGTAGCAAGGAATGCCACAGAACATCACTTTGTAATTCATAATCATACTATAGGTAGTATAAAGTAACAACCACTAAATATTTATCCTTTATAACACTAGCACTGTAGAACATACCAATTCAGTATAAAGAACATATGCTAAAGAGTGTAAAAATTTGCATGACTGGATTTCAATTAAAGATTATTACAGACTATATTCCATGCATATTATTTCAGATTATTCCTCTAATTTAAACATTTAACAAAAATGTTTAGTCCTGGTCAATACTAATCAGCTTTTTCACCTGCTTCAAGAACAACCCTACGTTTTCAAGAAGCCTTATAATTCATTTTTACTAATATGAACAGAGTAGAACAACGAGATTGGGTACCCGGCATCGGCCATAACCTGCACCTTGAAACCACCACCATGCAGGTCATAAAAGACAAGCTTAGAACCAGATGTGCGCTTGTGCATGATCCGACCTGGAATGCAGAATTATTAATGAGCCAACACGCAGCCACAGAAGCAGCAACAGAAAAAACAAACTATCTATGCCGAAACTGCTTACCAGACAAAGACACAGAAACATCCTCAAGGTGCTGCCCTGCACTTAAACTTCCATATTCCTTAATGTATTCATCAAGGGACATAGTGACAAAGAATTTGTGGGGATATGGATTTCTGCCTTCTGCCTTTTGAACTGCAAGATACTTCAGCCTATTCTCAAGGTATTGCTGCAATGAAATGAAATCACCCAAAAATTACCAAAAGGATGAAACAAACATAGAATGCAATTCACCATATATTCCACTTCAGAGACAAAAAAGGAGCCATACAGTCGGGTCCATGCCATCCTCATCAACAGCTGCAGATTTGTTATCCTTAGCCCACTGCATTTCAGCTTCCTAAAAGAATAAAATAAAATACATAAAATTCAATACATTATAAATATAAATAACTCCACTATGACAAGAAATTGAAATCCAAATGCAGAGAATAGATGAATTCCACAAAATCTCACCAAAACATACAAAAACTTGAATTAGTATAGAAATAAAGGCTTAATTGCATATTTTACCACTCAATTATCATCTTTTTTGAACATTTTACAGTCACACTTTTTCAACGTGCATTAATGATCCGTTAACTTTCTAACAAGGTTATAACATGGCACGAAAATAAATAAACAAAACAAAGTCGAAGTCAAAGCAACAGCGTACAAAAAATGGTAGCAAAACAATGTTGTTTTTGCTGTGTTTTTTTGGTCACACGACATCTTCAGAAATTTAACAGATAAGTTAAAGTGATACATCCAAAAATTTATAAGATCGTACAACGCGCGAGAAGACAAAAATTAGATTGCAAAATGCAAAATGATGTTTGGTAAGTGGAAAAACATGCAATTAACAATAAGAAAAGAAAAATATATAGCTGCTAATAGATAGCTACGTTACAAAGAGAATTGGTAATAGCATTGAAGATAGCGGAAAGAGAAGTACCTTTTTTTTTATTTCTCCTCCTCCTTGCGCTTCCTTTCTTCTTCTCTCTGTTTGTTCTTCAGTTCTCGCTTCAGTGCACTGCGAAAACAAAAGAACAAAAATAATCAATTCTGGCAATTTGAAATTACACTGTGAAAAGGATTTTCATGCTCTAACTTCTTGCTTATGGTTTCGACGGCGCCGTTTAGACGGCGGCTCCGTAGAGACTTCCATCGGCGGCGAAAGAGTGAGAACAAGTTTTGTTAAAACTCTGGTAGATAGATTCTGAATGAAAATAATAATTGTTTTGGATTACGTATCTATATATTTCTAATTTTCATTATTTGTCGAACCAAATTAATAATTCAAGCAGGGTTTAGCAAATTTTAATATAATAATAATAATAATAATAATAATAATTAAGTAATATAAATATTATTAAATATATGTAATGTCATAATTTTATAATAAAAAAATCGCTTCACATGATTCTTAATATTCAAGATAAGTGTAAAAATCTAAATTAAATATGTGTGTGTGTGTGTAAAAATCTAAATTAAATACAAAGTCTAAATTAAATAAGATTTCCAATATCAAAAACCTTATTGTGGATTCTTTTCTAGGTGAGAAACTGGATAAAAAAGTTTGAATAATTGAAGAACCTTTGAATTAGTATCTAACATGAAAGAAAAAGGGAACAAGTATAAAATAACCTGTGTGACGCAATAAAAGAGAAAGTATAGTTGTATCCAAAGTATAAATAATTTTTCTATTATTAACCAATCACAGATTATATATTAAGTTAGAAAGAACTTTTAAGTTACTATATTATAAAAAAAAATAATAAATTTATCAGCTTAAAAATATTTTAGTCTGTCATAGTATATTATTAACCAATCTAAAATTACATCAATAGAAAAATTAACTCTGAACCTATAACGAACTTTAAATTCAAATATATAAATATTTACCTAAATTCAAAGTGATGATATTTGAAGATGGTTCATACAGATACTAAATACCTCTTTATTTGTGGTTTGAGTGAGTGTTATTTATAGGTTTTCATTTCTCATTTTTTATTCCTGCTTGGACAGGAAGGTTCTAAACCCAGTCAAAGCTGTAACTTTTATTTTATTATTATGTTTTTACTTGGATATCAAGAAACTAGAAAGTTGAAATAATCTATATAAAATGACCAGAACAATATTTAATAAAGACCAAAGAGAAATAGTTAAAAAGTTGACATAAAATGGTGACATTTATCTAACATTATACTTATAGAATATAAATAACCAAACTGATTATTATCTCATTATATTATATTATACCATTTAATGTTTTTTTTATTGGATTGAGTTTTTTCAGATTAAAGGCTTTGTTTATATGGATTATATACAAAGTTCTATTGACATAAAATAACTTAATATTTTGTTTAAATAAGATTGACGTAAAGTTTGAAACTTCCTCGGTCATTACCGTGGTTTCTCTTTTTGTTGTTTCTGTAACCTCCTTAATAATTTATTTTATAAGCAAAGATAATACTAGAAAATATTACAAGGGGTAGTAGAAGAAAATAAAAATAAAACACATACAAATAAGAAGAAAAAGAGAAATTTTACTTGAGATTTCACTGTCCTAAAATTGATTCATGATTTTAAATTACGAACTTTTTTATACCAAAATAGATTGAAAAAGTCGTGATGTATAAATATGAGTTTAATATTTTATTTTTACTTTAGGGGGCTACTCACACCCTCATTTTGTTACTGTTTTGTGTTGTTCTATACTTGGAAACTAAATTTTCTATTAAAGTTATGTACATGAATCTTAAGCTATATATTATGGTAAAGAAAATAATTATGAAAGGTTTTATATATTTAATTCTTTTTACATATTTTAGATATTGTATAAGAATTAGAGTATATTATAAGTACTTCATTCATTTATAATTTTCTTCTCTATGGAAAAGTCATACTTATAATATAGAATGATGTTTTTTCCAATTTTGTTTTGTGCAATTATTTTATTAAAGTCAATGAAGAGACTTTTTTTTTTTAAGAAAATTAATAATAGACTGTATTTATTAAGAAATAATACTATTTTTTACTGTTATTTTATTAAAGCTGTGGATGATAAATATGATTTATGTTTTTTTATCATATATCATTTTTTTAAACCACTAATTTTTTTAATAAATTATGAAAGTTGGGAATGGAAGTACGACTTCCCTTTGTATTTTTTTTAATTTTAATTTTATTTTATCATGGATTTTAAAAAAATGATAATTTTTTTAAGAAAATATTTTAAAAAATATTTTTTTCTAAATATTATGAAAACAATTCTTTTTAAAAAAAAAAATACTAGGTCTGTTCTCACTATTTGCATTTTTTCTTTAGCCTTTCACTGTTAATAAGGAAACAGAATAACAAAGTAGATTCATATTACAAAACATATGTCTCATTAATGTCAATATCCATAGGAGAAATATAAGGAGTTAGAGATGGACTCTCAAAGCAACTCCATGTTTTTCTTTCAGCAACTCCATAATTTGAAAATACAAAAATAATTTTCTAAAATTTATATTTTAAATTACATAATTTATAATATAAAACTTTTTATTTAAATTTTATATTATATATAATTCAGAATATATTTTTTTTTCAAATTATATAATCTGAAATATAATTTTAACATAGTTAATAATAAAATCAAATGATAAAAATTTAATTAGAAAATATAAATATTTTAGATACTTGTTATAATAAACTTTTTAATAAAAATTCAATTAAAAAATATTTAAATTTATCATAAACCTAAAACTTAAATAAACTTAAACATGTTAAACATTGTTTGATATGTTTAAATTAAATTCGAACAAGTATTATCTTTACCAAATAAATATGTCTTGTGAAGTACAATCTTAGAAATAACTTACGACATTGTGGATTACCTTAAACATCATGAAGTAAGTGATATAGTATGTAGCATATAATAAAGATAAGGTAGAAATTTCTTATATATGATAGCCAACTGTTAGAAATTTTATAATAACATATTTAATTATATTTGTAATTATTATTATTATTTTTTCATTTAAAGTTGGTCTAATATTTGTACATATGCTAACAAAAATGACTTGAGATTGATAATGAACCAGCACCCCAAGGGAATAGGAAAAAAAAAAAAACTCTGGAAAGAAACTAAAAAAAAAATTGTAAATTATCTGAAGAAAAACTAATAGAAGTGTGCCTTCAGATCAAATGTGCAACGGTCTTATCTAAATAAAGGTATGATGAAGTACTCTATATAAAACAGCTGTAAGATGATATAATTTAGAGGATGTACTCAACTTAATATGCATAAGAAATGAAGTCAATTCAAATAAAAGTAATGAATATTATTATTACTTATTAGTCTGACTTAACTTAACTTTACCTTGAACAGTGCTAACACTAAACAGAAGAAGCTCATGAATGTTGTAGCAAAAATCAGTGATCTTGGAAGCATAGTTGGCCTCTTCAACACATAGGTCTGCGCATTTGATTTTACACAAATATTAGCAACCAAAATCAGTTGACTACTACTCTTTTAGATAAGCCTAAAATTCATTATTAAATTGGTTCCTGATAATTTATCATCAATTAAACTAAACCTACCCAAAAACTTGGATAAAAGATTTGTTGTTGCAATTATGTGTACAAAAGCTAATGTATGCACTTATACATTACGACTAAGAGCACTTTTGAGAAGAATAAACCACCTGCATATGAAGAAAATATGCAACTTGAAACACTATTCCTTGAACAACTACAATGCCCATGGCTGCAAGCACTGCAATTCTCTTCCATCTCAACAGGGGTAGTTGCGATATTTCAGAGAGACGAGTTATAGAAATATAAGTATAGTCACTATCAAATAAAGTTTCCATCAAGAAGCTTAAATTCACATAATTTCAATCCTTAAATCTTTCCTCCAATATACAAAGTAATTATATAATTATATAAAATAAATGACATTGTATAACATTTATTGCCTAGTGTTTTGACTAGACAATTACTGCATAATTTTCACTGAACTCAAACTCTTGCTATTGAAAATGAACAAATTGTGCAATGACCCTTAATAATTGTATATGTCCTAAATAACCAGACGGAAGATGAAGTTTAAATGCCATCCAAATGAACTTACATCGATTGAATAAGCAGTCCCTAGCATAAAATGGATGGAAAGAGCCCAAAGCAATGGGGGTGAACCTACAATCTGTCCAATCCCAAAACTCTGTAAAGGAGAATAAAATGATAAATAAGTCTTCTAAACCCTGTCAATGAAGCTTATCTCAAACAATATATCACTTGAAAAAAGGTACATTCAAAGATTAAATTTCTTTTTCATCCATCATTATACACCACTCTAGTAGTATCACCAAAGTTTTTTCCATTTCAGATTTAAGAAGGGAATGGAGAAACTAATTGGTTCCTTAAACTCCACAGAAAGAATTTATAACACAAACTAGGAAAGTCAAATAGGAGTCGTGTTGTGCGTTACAAAAAGGACAATCTTGTATATAATATCAGAATCAAACATGATGCAGTAAGAAATAGTCCAGTTCCAAAAGAATACTCCCCTGATGCCAATGGACGATACGGCTTGTTTATCTGCAATACAACATGTCACACAAATCACTATTCTTTCCTCAAACTAAAAAGTGTGTATGCCAGTTATCTACCAACAATGTCACACAAAGTTGGTTGGTCTCAAAGAAGATTTTTCATTAATTGTGTGACTTTATCCGCATAATAATATATGGCTATTAAACACTGAGATTGCTGACGTTTTTCATCGCCTATCAAGTTGAATAAAAATTTCTACAAATTTATATTAAATAAGTTTTTCAAAATACTATGAAAAATGAGGTGCAGTGGTCCAACTCAAACTCCAAATTTAGCTTTCAAGACCCAAGTAGTCCAAAAGCAAAAAAACTATGTACTACTTAGCATATTGTTCATTAATGTTAATAAGTTTCATATACCTTGTCTATTTCAACATCAGTTAAATGATTCAATGCTGTAACATAACTGCTCATCAAAGCAGCAGCTACTATGGCCTGAAATAGAATGACAAAAAAACCAGTTATATTTCATATATAAACAAGTACTAGTAAAGTTAGGTAAAGTAGCAAAAATCATGCATTAATCAGGTATTTTTAAAACCAACAGATTTAAGTTCCCACCTGAAACAAGCCAATGAAATATGTTACAGAAATATCTGATAACTTCTCTACTGCAAGGAGAGACATAGAAGTTATGCTCATTGCCTGCATGATACAAACAATTTAATTAAGTAAAATGATTCACAATATTACTAGTTTTCTTTTATGTTCATACAAAAGAATTGGATTAGTATTATATAAAAGGTTGATTAATTCTGCAAGAAAAAGAAAAGGATTTGCTTAACTGTGCCAATCAGTACGTATGGTTTGTTAAACCTGCTAAATGCATCCAAGTAATACTTGATAGAGCCCCAAAAAGGTTTTGCAAAGTGTTGAGGTTGATCATCAGATTCAAATAATTCTCCAGAGGCTGCATCCACAACAAGACTTCTAGCACATTGGTCAAATATGGATCCTACCTCAATGCCTCTACGATGATTCTGATGCCTCATGACTATATGATATTTATTCTGGATTTTCTCAGTTCTGTAGCATGAAGCTTTTGTTACGTAAGAACCTAGAATATGGAATGTGAATTTTCATTTAGAGGTTGAAAAAAAAAAATGTAAGCCACCAACTTCACTGTTGAAGTACAAAAAAAGAATGCTGAAGTTCTCCATTCTAAAAAGTATTAAAAATGGTACTGAGTACTTTCTAACAATAAACAGAAACATAAACCAATTTTGGTGGCTCACCAGAAGAAGAAGCAACAGGGAAAGATCCACAAAGGATAGAAGCCATTGATGGTTGGTTGTAATGTTTCCAAGAGGTTTTGAGACACACCTCACACTAGTACTCCATATTTAACGACACACAACACTACAAATGCAATTAGTTAGCGTGTAAAACGTTTTATACTTGAACTGAATACATAAACTTTTGTAGAATGAATTTTCAATAAAAAAAATTATGGATCAATAATATATTTAACCTGAGAATAAAAATGGAGTCATTTGTAATTTAGGTAGGATATATTTATCAAACCTTAATCATGCTATCTTTTAAACATCCTAGAGTTTAATGCTAGTAATTTTTAGTATTGTATAACCGCCTCTAATAAGTAAAAGTAAGTTAATATTAACTAATAGTGTGATATTTGTGTCATGTAAATCTTAATGTTAACTTTTGAAGACGAATTCTATGTAGTATAAGTCGGACCAATGCTAAATTATCATTAATTTTTAAATTAGTTTTAATTATAAAAATTTTAGCATTGATCAAGTCAACGCTAATGTTTTTTTTTAAATTTATTTAATTCATTGTTAATTCTATTTTTAATATTAATTTAATTTGCATTGGTATAACTAATACTAATTATGGTAGTTTCATAAATAAAAAAAAATCATACAACACCTTCATCTTCAATAAAAAAGTAAAATTTAGATATAAAAAAAAACTTTAAATCAAACGAGTTTTATAAAAAAAGAAGATGAAGGAATAAAAAGAAATTAAACATGAGCGTGGATAAAGGTATAAAGAAAAAAATGTGAGTGATGGATATAAGTATAGAAGAAGAAGATAGTATGAAGAAAATGAATAAAATGAATGTGAGATTTATCTAAAAATAAAAAAAAAATAGAATTGAAGGAATTTGTGATCTTTAAAGTTGAATTTTTTAAGTAAGAATAATCTACTATTCTTATTTGTTTTTAAGAAAACCCACAAATTTGTAACATATAAATTAACATAGATTAATCTGACATTAACATAAATTAATATTAAAAATTAAAGATACATTATCGACCTAATTGAACTAATTTAATAAATAATAAAATAAATAAAATTAATGTTAGTTTAACCTATATTAATTTAAACAAGTATAAGTATTAAAAATAAATAATATTGGCATAACTAAATTCACATTAACCGTACTTTTTAAATATTTATTGTAGTAAGTATTGACATTAAAACAAATATTTTTAGTTATTAAAAATGTTAAAAATAGTTATCATTAATTTAAAGTTAATTAAATGACCTTATTAATATTTAACAAAAAAAAAACTAACTAGATAATCCGATAATAACACAAATCCTTTTATTTATTAAAAAATTGGCGTCCATCTAAAGTTAACTGAAGCTATGTTATTAATATTTAATCAATTGATGCATACAATTTTACATAATATAAAATTAAGATAAAAAAATATTTTTAACTTTTTTTAAAATAATTTTTTATATTGTGTTAAAGTCGAATTATCCGATTCTATCAAAATCACGTTTTGATTCACACTGTTATTTGAAAATTAATTTTATGTTTTTCTGATAGGGTTAGCTGATTTGCATATAAGAAAACAAGTGCTATATACAATAAAAGAAAGTCAGTTATACACAGATTTTTTAAAACCATATTTTTAAATAAAGGAAAAGTGCTGTATATCTTAACTATTTCCATTTAAGCTGATAAGAGCTGGTTCATTTTCTTAATTTCCATGAAATATTTTTATCAAAGGATGGGTTGAACTAATAGACTTTGAGGTCCAAAATGTACCATTTTTCTTTGGTATTGTAATTGATGATGTGATATGTCCTATTCATTATAGAATATGGTTTTGTTGCCTTTTCAGTGTCCCAGACCACATACTCAAATTATTAGTATATGTTGAGAAGTTCTTACTAACATGACATGACATAGTTACTGACTGTACATAATCACATGACATTTAAAACTTTTTCAAAAGATAATATTACAGTACGGTTCATGCACAACCACAAAATTTTATATTTAAATAATGACAACTATCATATATTTACTAGTAAAAAAATAGAATTTTATATTGATTATGGAAGATTTTTCATGTGTTCTGTTGTTAATATGAATATTATAAAAAGATTATGACTTTTACACTTATATTTATTACATTACAATTAATATAAAATTAATATAAAAGAACTTTAAAAAAGAGTTGAAAAAGAAATATTATATTGATTATAAGTAACAATCGATATAATATGATTTTTTTTTAAAATTTGTTATAGTTATAATCGATGTAAAATTTCTTTATTACATCAGTTATTATGAACAATTAATATTATATTTATTTTTTTAAAAAATAAAATTATAATTTAATAAATCTCTAATTTATATAAGAAAATATTATAAATTTTTTTAAAGTTTTTCAATAAATATAGATATATGAAATAAAAATCTAAAATATAAATAAATAATTTAAAAATACTAAATAAAATAAATAAAAAATTAGTAAATCCAACTATGTTTAGATTTAGACAGGTTTTTTTTATCCAAATTACTAGTTTTGTATTCACACAGTACATCTATCTTTCATATGAGAAGCTGCCACATTTAACATCACAACACAATCATGTAAAATTGTAATATCATGAATTAATAACAAACAAAACTAATATTCATGGTACATAATCTTTATTTACAATTATTATTTTTAAACTAACTATCTAAATGTGAGAAAGTAAGCACCATTTGTTAAGAATGCCGCTTCTCATCTAACTAAAGGTATGATGAAGTACTCTGCATAAAATAGCTGAAAGATGAAAACAATTGAAACAAAGGCATTAGTAAGGAGCTTGGAGCATGTAACAGAAGTGCATGTTTGGCTAGTGATTCATTTTTGGCTCTTTCAAAAAGCTGAGAATATGATGTTATCTTAAAATTAGTCAAACAAACATATTAGAAAACAAATACTTGATGAAGTCAGAAGTAGAAATCAAGATTGAGTTGATTTTCTGTCAAAATAAATTTTCTTTGTAGATGATGAACGGAAATGTTATCTTATGTTCTTTCAATTTTTGTATGTGATTTTTTTTTTTTTTTGCTATTTTACCTATCAAAATTTAAAAAATCTACAACTTTTGCACTAGGTAAAGTTTTTAGTCGAAGTCATTAGCTTAAATAATTATTGATTCTCAATACAAGGCAAGGTAAAAAACAATTAGATCCTTTTGATTAGTGATAATAGAAAGTTCATATATAATTAAGCTAAATATATTTTAGTCCTGAAAATCAGCTCCTCAAATTATAAATAACTTAAAAATGGTTGATCATTACCTTCCATATAAACATATAGAAAGATGTTATGGCAGCTTTGCTTTTCAGATCTACAGACTTAGCATGATACCAAAGAACTGAAGCCAGAAGAGCATGTCCCAAACCCTAACACATTTAAAATGAGAATAAACAGTAATGATCAAACATGTATATACCACATTCACCAGATATTGTATAAGATAATTTGAAAATTAATTTATGCAGCAAATTAGTTAATCTTTTTCCTCAAATAATACCTCCTTGACACCAAGATCATATGCATAAAACACAATTCTTTGCAACAATACTGTTCCTAAAGTGAAGAATTTCCTTAGTTTAGTACCTGCATTGACACACTTTAGGTGCATCAATGAAGGAGAACCATTTTTAGACCTTTAAGGACTGCAAAATTTTGAACCATTGTGTAATGTACAAAATACATTTTGAGGTGAAAATAGAGTATATAAATCGATTTCTCACTATTCTGCAGACTTCTTAATCAATCAAAATGACATTCATATTAAAAATTTTGTAAATGCCATAACTGTGGGATAATCTAAACAAATAATTAAGACGTCACCGTGATGATTTTGCTCCAGAGGCAGGAAGATGCTGCTCCCACCAAAAGGGAAACTCCATAAGCCATTTCAAGAAGTGAAACACAAATCCAGAATACCTGTAAAATACTTATTTAGATATGAGGATGCACAACCTAGTCCTCTAACATGGTACATTAGATATGAACATATATATACCCGTTTTTGACCCAACCGCACTGAGAAAGATCGAATGCCAAACATTTTATCTCCTTCAATGTCAGGGATATCCTGTGTATGAAATCCAACACAGGTAATTTTTCTCTTCTTCTTATCTTCTTCTTGTACAAGTACTTACTAAAGATTTGTGGTTGTTTTACCTTGAACAATGCTATAACTACAGAGAAGAAGCCCATGAATGCTGTAGCAAAAATCAGTGATCTTGGAAACATAGCTGGCCTCTTGTACACATAGGTCTGCACATTTTTAAACATTATTAGCAACCAAAACATTTCACTTTGCTTCCAACTTCGCTTTATTGTTATAGACAACATGCAACAAACAAAGGCCTGAAATCCATCAACAAATTTGGTTGCATAAAATGATTTGTTGTGGCAATTATATACAATGCATCATAAACCTGCATGTGAAGGAAAAACGCAAGTTGAACTATTATTGCTCGAACAACTAGGATGCACATGGCTGCAAGCACTGCAAATCTCTTCCATCTCAACAAGGGTAACTGAGAAATTAATCACAAGTTAGTCACGATCAAATAGTGTTTGTACTTTTCATATTTTAAACACGTCTTCTCTAAAAGAAAATTTAGATGTTAAGCAATTGATATTATTAATACTAGTACAAGTTATATAGCAGATATAAAACCGAATACTTAGTTTATGCGAAATGAACTCACATCGATAGAATAAGTAGTCCCTAGCACAAAACTGATGAAAAGAGCCCAAAACAATGGCCATGAACCTACAATCCATGCAACCCAAAAACTCTGTGAAAGAAGAATAAACTGGTTAGCCTTCTTCTACCTTGTACAACATAACACCATAAAAAGTGAAATTGTTTGTATTACTTTGCTCTTAATTAGTATTCACCACTCAAAACGTTAGTTCAAATAATGCTTCGACCATTAGGATATTGGAGGCATGTAATTGATTATAAGAACTAATCTTATACATTTAATTATGCTTATCAAATTTACATATACATTTTGATTCTTATATATAAAATAAAAACTAGTACCATAATTGAAAATGATGCAATAATAATAACACCAGTTTCAAAAGAATATTCCCCAGATGCCAACGGAAGATAGGGCTTGTTTATCTGCAATACAACATGCAACATAAATCAATTATATTAGGGTGGTGATGTTTTGGCAATCTAAAAGAAAAAAAAAACTACTTAACAATTTAAAATATTAATACTTTATTTTTTTTATTTTTTAACTCAAAATATTAATACATATTATATTTTTTAAAGTGAGAGGTAGTTTTTTTAGGATATCAAACTATCATTTTCCTATAAATCATCGTAAAAGATTTTGGTAAGACCAAATATGATTCTTTGTCAATATAAACAAATTGGAAACAATGATATATTAACACTTCTTTTAATTTAGAAACAACTTATGCCTTCTTTTTTATTCTATCCAAAATATTAATTCAATATTTACAAAAAAAAAAGTGTACCATATCTTGTTTAAATAAATTATAGTTTAATGTTAATTTTTATTTTAATAATTAATTATACATTGAAAATATTTATTTATTCCAATATTTATTAGTTTTTGAGACTTGTTTTCATATTACTTTTTTTTAAAAAAATAAAATAAAAATATTTATTTAAATAAAATTTCTAAAAAGACAGACGGTTAAAAATTATAAATAAAATATAATTTAACTTTAAATCATTTTATTTTAATAATTAATTATATTTTAGTATGCAATTTTGAAATAAGATATAATTTGTTTATTTATAATAATTAATATTTACAAACAAAAGTTTTAATAATCAATATGACCTTATGTAACAAAAATGCTTTTACACTTTCGGTAGCAAAAAATTCATTTTGTCCTTATGTACGTATGTAATAGTGGCCACATTCATTTTTCATAAATTATTTCCTCTCAAAGGTTACTCAATATTGAGTTACTTTTTTCTTACCTGTATGTATACCTTTTTTATATTTACAAAAATGAAATTAAAAGCAGTTCACCAAAGAATAAAAATTATATTTATTTTTCTATCAATTTAAATATTTGTATACTAAAGCTTTTCTAATTAAAACAAAGAAAAAAAATATATACAACAAACAATTAAAAGAGAGATACGAGTTTTACTAACAATGATAGTTCCTGAAAACATTAGAATACATTTATTGCTTTCAATTAAATTGACTATTTTTCTTCCTCTAAATAAATTATAGTATTGGATCTTATAAATAGAAATAAAGGGAGTACTGTATGGTTTTTTTATTAAATTTTAATCTTAATTTTCTCACAAAACAAAACGAGTTAAAAATTGAAAAGAGCGTGTTCCATAAATTTTCATAAACTCTTTTAAGAGAAGGTTTTATAACCTAAAATAGTTTATACTAAAGTTAAAAGATAGCTTTTTTTAATAAACTAATATGAAATAACTTTAATAAATTAGTTGTAATTTTGAAAATTTATTTTATTTCTCTCTCTTAGTATATACTTATTAAAGAAATTCATCCTAAATAATTATGATGTGGGAAGTGAAGAATTTATCTTTTTCAGATAAATCATATTATTAGAATATATATATATATATATATATATATATATATATATATATATATATATATATATATATGTATTCATCAATAATTTTTATTAAGTTACACTCTTAATTATTTCCTCACCAAACCATGTCGATAAGTTTATACTATGAAAGATGACTTGTGTTAGAGTACATGCACGTGTTGCAGTTTACTCTCCAACTTTATATGGCACACCCACATGGGTGTAGTCCTTTGTGAAAAAGACTAATTTAAGACTTTTACCTAAGGTTTTTCTTTTTACTAAAATAATGTAATTTTATCTATTTATTATTGAGATGAACAATTTTTTTAGTTATGGTTTTTCCTTTTACTAAAATAATGTAATTTTGTACTATTTATTATTGAAATGAATAATTTTTTTAACTATGGAAATGAATATTGTGTTAATACATCAGTACTTTGTTTAAAATTGAATAAAATAATGTAATTCATAACTAGCTTCAATATTAATGAAAATGTCGTATGAACTAGTCATGACCTTGTTTAAGATAATATTTTTTTTAGTGTTGTGCTAATGTTAACTTTAGGTGGTGGATATTGACATTAGTTATTTGTAAATTACATTGAAAGTATAAAATGAAAAGGAAGAGTTAATATATAATATTTTATGTGCAAAAAGAATGAGTAAATAAAATAGTTTATGTCAACAATAAACAAATAAGGAATTAGCAAATTGGCATAAGATTCATACCTTGTCTATCTCAATGTCAGATAATTGATTCAATCCAACTATATAAACGTTCATAAAAAGTGCAGCTGTGACGGCCTAAATAGCAGTGTTCAAAATTATTAGTCAACATCTACAAATAAAGTAGGCAAATAAATGCATCAGATATTTTTAAACAAACAAACAAACAAATTTGAGACCCACCTCCAACAAACCAATAAAAAATGCTGCAGAAATATCTGATGATTTCTCCACTGCTAGGAGGGACACAGAAATTATGCTTAATGTCTGCACAAACACTGACACATTAAGTATTAAAACATAGGTTTACTATTTTTATGCTATAAACTTCTTCAGATTTTTCATCTAGTACTTAATCTAAATTTCCATTGATAGAAGTGTTTGAACTTTTTTATCTGTGTGGTAAAATAAATAACATCCTGAACTTTTTAAGGTTAATGTCTGACTTAACTGTGCCAATAATTGTGTGTGGCCTGCTAAACCTGTAGAAAGCATCTATGGAGTTTTTGACAGAGTCCCAAATGTTTTTTGGAGATTCAGATTCAGATGATTCTCCAGGAACTGCATTCACAACATAACTTCTACCACATTGACGTGTGCTTCCTACCTCAATGCCTCTATAATGACGCTTCAAATCATGTTGCTGATGCCTCACTGGAGAACATTCATTCTGAATTTTCTCAGTTTTGTACCATGATGCTTTTGTTAGGTAAGAACCTAGAAAACCAAATATGAAATGATAGTAACAGTGACCATTACTTAATGTCTTAGAACACTTTAATACTTTTTCTTCAGTGGAGAGGATATCAGACACTCCAAGAAAGGAAAACTTTTCTGAAGTGTAAAAGAAACCCTTCTTTTTCATTCATTAGAGTGGATCTATAGTAACCAAAAAGTTTTGATAATCAACTAGATCATAAGTTCAAACTTCAAACTTGCAGGTATTGAAGTATCTACACAAAAGTGATGCTTTCTTCAGCTATTAGACAGAAAGATTATCACATTAACCAAAAGCATTCTTGGATGCATTTTCCAGTCACCCTTACCTTCATTACACTCATTCTTGTGCTTCTTTCTCACCCACACAGCAAAAAAAATTATCAACATTTAATTTGTTGCAATCAATGTTTAACAACATGTGAAAAATGCACACCATGAATCTAGCTAGCATGAAAATAAACTGTCCAAATCTTAAGATGCACATATTATACATACTTGCATAGTAACTTGTGGCGCATTGTTTACTCCTCCAGCAGCTTCCAACTGCTAATCCACATGTCAGTCACAGCAAAATTGCTTATAAAAAAAAAAATTAACAAAAACATCTTAAAATTTCCGAAATATGTGAAAAAATGAACCATTTTTCATGGCTTATCAGTGGTACCAGAAGAAGAAGCTAGAGAGAACGAGCCAAGAAGCATAGAAGCCATTGTTATCCACGCAAACTATTCAGTGAAGTTGGATCATTCATTTTCAACAAACTCCTTATCATACATTACCTTATATTAATGACAGAGATTGATGTACATAGATATCGAAGTTAGAATCGCATTCTTTATATGGTTGTAATTTGTTTTCGATACAAATTACTATTCTCGTACGCTGTGACATCACAGCTCATAACTCCTGGTCCTACAGTTCTACTCAACTACAGGTAAATTTGATAGGACTTTTTTGAAGTCTTATAAACATACATTAATTATCTTTTTTCTCATTTTATTTCTATTTTAATTTTTACTATATTTTTTTAAAAAATAATTATGATTTTAGCTTCTAAAATTTGAGATAAGTTTACTTCAATCTTTCCATTTCACAAAAAGAAATTATTTCTCCTTACACAATAAGAATGTGAGTTGACTTGCTAAGGAAGGGCAAAGTTATCTACTGAATTTATATCTATACAGAAGAATGTGATAAAAGAAAGTTCATAACATATAATGAATGAATTATATGTTCCACACAACTTTTTCCTCTTTTTGGAATTGGTTCTCTGTTATATTTGACTTTTCTTTTCATTTAAATTATGTTCAATCCTCTTTAGTGTTTATATCAGTGAGGTACAATAATAGTGCATTATTAATTTATGAATCAAACAAAATAGACCAAGAAAGTTCATAACATGTGTGATCAGAAAAGGAACAACAGCACCAGGACACAAATCAAGTAAAAAGCCTAGTATGGTTTGGCTCCTTCATTTGCCACCCAATCTATTATTAGTTTAATTAATATAATAAGTAATAAATCACTATCTTCACTCGATTTTAAAATATTAGGACAAAAAGTAATGGAAAACATAATATTTATAATTCCACTTAATTAGCGCAAATATAAAACATTTAATTTCAGAAACTGTACGATTAATCATACGTACAATATTTAATCTTATCCAATATTAGAATTTTAACTCTTCGGATTAATTTATTTATATAAAATCAATTTGGAAGATAAGAAATATTTCAAAGCTACATAATTTTTTAACTTTTTTTACACCCCTATATATATACTTCCATTTACCTAAAATCTTCAATACTTTTCCATTTTAATAATTAAATATGTAAAATTTTTATAATAAAAATTACAATGATCTAATAATACCGCATTTAATAGTTCCAACAATAATCACTGAAATAATTTTAACAGCTTAAAACTAATTTATAAAATAAAAATATGTTTTAATTTAAGCATTAATTATGAATGTAAAACATTAGGTGCAACAGCCTAAATGTGGCTCAAAAAAACAAAAGCTAAACTAAGGTCTCCATTTTCCACGTTCGTAGGTCCCGAGTCACCATCCATCTATGACTTCTCAACACTACACTCCAACCTTAATAAATTCGAATCTTTTCTAGATAACAAACAACACCTCATACATATATAGTATTGAGAAACGTTTTTATTATGATCATATTTAATGATAGTTAGATTTATCAGTATAAAATAAAAAAAAATAGTTTAAGATGTGTTCATCTCCATAAAACTAAATAGATTTAGCTTTGTAAAGTTGGCAAGGGTACAAAATTGGGTTGAACTGGAGGGACAATTGGATATTATTGGAGTGGAGAATCTGAAGATACATGCTAATAAAGTATGTTAATGAAGTTATACAACATAGAGACTGCTTCTTCCTGCAGCTTATTCAGGTACCTCCAAATTTTTTTAAATTTCCAAAAGTGTTTTACTTGAAAAGACGTTTTTGTCAGTGTTTACTTTAAAAAATGTAACAATTCGTTTAGGAAGTCAATTTCAAAATTTAATATTAACTTGCGGAACAGTTATTTCGAAATTATTATTTTAAAAAAATAATTTTGAAATGAAGCTAATTCTATCAGAATAATCTATTTTGAAATTATATGTCAATGAAAATAATAATTTTAAAATAAATTGTTTCGGAACTGTCTTCTAACAATTTTGAAATAACTCATTCTAAAATTATTATTTTCGTTGTTAGTTTTGGAATAGATTATTTCTGAACTGTTATCATAGAATTTGAAATGAATTGAGTGAAATAAAATAAAATGTAAACAAACAACAAGTAAAAGGAATTGCTGTAAAAAAAATATCATTTGAGAATAACGCAACAGTAAACAGAAACCAGAGTGAAATCTTCCTCAATTTTAAATACAAGAAACACAATGTTAAATGAAAAAAAAAAAAAAAAAAAAAAACACAAAACCAATCATTCTGTATATTAAAAACAATTCTCAATAAAAACAAAATTCTATAATGATTTCAAATAAGAACGTAACTTAAATAGAACATCATCTAGCACAATTCCAATTTATTATCATCTCAACATTGACATGTAAATTTGCATAATCTATAAAGTATAAAACAAAAAGAGTTGAAGAGAAAATCATAAGAGAAGAAATAGAGAAAATGACAAACTAGAATGGTCAAAATTGTGAACTGAATAAACTAAAAAAACAGAAAACCGAAGAAAATTCAAATGTAAATGTGAGTTGTTTATCTACTGATTGGTGTGTTTCTCATCATCTAATTTTCTATTTATATTGTTTCGAATCACTATAATAAAATGACTGCTTCTTCCTGCACCTCCATATCATCTTCCTGCACCTCCATACTCTAGGCAAATTTACCATTTAACCCTTTTTAAAATATTTCATATCCCATTATACCCTTCACCATCCCTTTTACTTCTTACGGCTTCTACAAACCGTAGACAAAAAAAATGTTCTACGGTTTGTAGAAACCGTAGAAGCATTTGCATTTTTTTTACTTCTTACGGCTTCTACAAACCGTAGAACAT
>Ga0209700_103212_pt1 | contig 31716 bp, 14 predicted proteins | sample SiratroredBW_FD_187528 | JGI IMG/M metagenome (GOLD analysis project Ga0209700, IMG submission 187528) | Root nodule microbial communities of legume samples collected from California, USA - Siratro red BW (SPAdes) (version 2) | ecosystem: Host-associated > Plants > Roots > Nodule | place: USA...
CAAATGCTTCTACGGTTTCTACAAACCGTAGAACATTTTTTTTGTCTACGGTTTGTAGAAGCCGTAAGAAGTAAAAGGGATGGTGGAGGGTATAATGGGATATGAAATATTTTAAAAAGGGTTAAATGGTAAATTTGCCTAGAGTATGGAGGTGCAGGAAGATGATATGGAGGTGCAGGAAGAAGCAGTCTTGAGCTATAAAGAAGGCCCAATGTAATAGAAAGCCCATTACTGGGAATCCAAAAAAAAAAAGTTTTGATCGAAACGCGCGCACAGATACACACTAAACACTCTCTCTCTTGATCATTGTGTTTGCTGTGGATCTCCATCGGCAACTTCCTTCCCTGTCTGACAGGTAAGCACCGGTTACACCTTCAATTCATATTTTCCCCATTCAATTTCTCCGATCGCGATTATCCTCACGCGAATTCTCGCGCGTGTTCATCGATCAGATCCTGTGTTGGTTGAAAGGCAAGATGTCGGGGCAATCGCAGCGTCTGAACGTGGTCCCCACCGTGACGATGCTGGGAGTGGTGAAGGCGCGTCTGGTCGGAGCCACGCGCGGCCATGCGCTCCTCAAGAAGAAGAGCGACGCGCTCACGGTGCAGTTCCGCCAGATCCTGAAGAAGATCGTCACCACCAAGGAGTCCATGGGCGATATCATGAAAACCTCCTCCTTCGCGCTCACCGAGGCCAAGTACGTCGCCGGCGACAATATCAAGCACGTCGTCCTCGAGAACGTCCGGGAAGCCTCCCTCCGCGTCCGCTCGCGCCAGGAAAACGTTGCCGGTGTCAAGCTCCCCAAGTTCGAGTACACCTCCGACGCCGACGCCAACAAGAACGACCTCACCGGACTGGCGCGGGGCGGCCAGCAGGTGCAGCAGTGCCGCGCCGCCTACATCAAGGCCATCGAGGTTCTCGTCGAGCTGGCCTCGCTTCAGACCTCGTTCCTCACTCTCGATGAGGCTATCAAGACCACGAATCGTAGGGTTAACGCTCTGGAGAATGTGGTGAAGCCGCGGTTGGAGAATACGATTAGTTACATCAAGGGGGAGTTGGATGAGCTCGAGAGGGAGGATTTCTTCAGGCTGAAGAAGATTCAGGGATATAAGAAGAGGGAGATTGAGAGGCAGATGCTGTTGCAGAAGGCTGAGACTAATCTCCCTCTGCGCAAAGGAGTTTCTTACAATTCCGGCCACAATTTGTTGTCTGGAGGTGACAAAGATGAGGATATTATCTTCTGAATGGGATTTGCTGGGTGAGACTTCTCTGCTATTGTTTAGGTCACAGTTTTCTGTATCATGAATAAAGGTCCCTAGTATATGTTTATTTATTTCTTTCTTCATTAATTTCAGACGTCATCGTTTTAAAGTATGGTTCTTATCATCCGATCTTATTGAAACTTTTGAAGTTGCTGTGAGTAGTTGTAATTTCGTTTCGAAATATATTACATCTCCATAGAGTTGTGGGAATTGTGGAAAGGCATATTCTAAGTTATCTTTCGCTTGTATCAGAATTGTTATTGTTATTATTTTAGCTTATCGGTTGCATTTTACTTATATCTGTGCACCAGTGGATGAGGGCAGATGTTTTTATTTTTGGATTGGATGAAGAATAGGGTTTAAAGATGTGGTCTTTGGAATATGAAATCCTTAGGTGTTGTTCTCGGGGTTTGAGATAATTTATTTATTGAGTCTTGTTTTGTTTGATTACAGAAATCTAATGTAGTGATCTAAGTGAGTGATCTCTTCCAAACTTAGGAGATATGTAGAGCTGAGTTCATCTGCACTATCACAACCAAACCCTAGTACCCAGGCTAAATGTAGCTGAATGAAAATTGGGATAAATAACTCAGCTAGTGACTGTGTTAATCTATCTATGCTTAATACTCTGCATCGAGTAGGTAGAGAGGTAGATATATATTGTATCCAACTGGCACTGTGAAGGCCTGAAATTTCAGCTGGAAGGGGTTTGATAACAAGATTTGTCAATTCAAGTTGAGTTTTCATGTGAAGTAGTTTAAGAAAGCCCATGGCAACATGTTCCTGGATAAAATGTGAATTCGTGTCTGCTTGTTTAGATTTCTCAGGATGTCCTGGATTTGATGCTAAGTGAATAGTTGATTGACTGTCACAAAACACTATTGTCGATGGGATTGTGATTCCCAAGTTGTAGAGGAGTCATCTGAGCCACGGCAACTCACAAGCCATTTTTGGCAATGTTCTTTATTCCTCCTCAACTGATAAATGTGAGGCTATTGGTTGTTTCATGGATTTCCACTACACTAGGGATCGGTCTAGGAAGACAAAATCCCATGGTAGATGTCTTGTTTGTGGGCAATTGTCCCAATTCGCATCACCAAATGCTGTGGGATTGAATCCTATTGAATTGACCGTAGAAGTCCTTGGCTTGGACATGATGGACACCCTGTATTTGAGTGTATCTTGGAGCAGACTTAAGCTCACCAAGTTTATTGACTGCATGTGTCAGGTTTGAGGCCGATAAGTTCATTAAACGACCAATCAATTGTCTGTATAATAATGAACCTTCGAATACTCACCAGCAGTCCCATTTAATTGGAGGGTTGGGATCTATAGTCAGAGAAAGCGGTTGGCCCCTAGGAAATCCTGTATCTTCCAGTAGAGAAAGCGTGAGAATTAGCTTCGAGAAAAGCCTTTACCAAACTATAGTCCTGAGAAGTTTTGAGATCCCCAAGAAGAGCCTTGAGCTTGAACAGATTTTGTAGTAAATGCTGAATGTGTGCCAACTTCTCTTTATTTGGGAGGGCTAGGATTATGTTTTTGTCTTTGACAACCTGAGGGAAGCTAGGAAAACCACTGCTAATTGACCACAATCAATAGTGAATAGGTATCTATCATTCTCTTTTAGATTGGTGAAAACCATTGTCAAGCAAGGTAGTGGAGTGTGTATGAAACCATTGTCTTCAAGCTTGTCGAAAACCATAGCTGGGCCTATGTAACCTGCAAATCAGCTGCTCACCTTTAGTGTACAAATTTTGTAATAAATCTCTATTCAAAAGTGTTATGGAAATCCAATTGTGATATGGACCATTTTGGACAGCTGCAACAGAAAGCAACATTGTCACTATTGTACGATCTGCAACATGAGAAAGTGTCTAGAAAATTTATGTTGAATACATGTTCTGGTTTTTTGGACACATGAAAACTGATGAATGGTTCTTTGTTGGGTAATCTTATGATTTTGATGAAAACTCAAACTGTGACTGCATCAATCCGAAGAAATTCATGATCAATATTGTAGCTTCTGATTTCTTTTGTATTAAGCCCATTTAGAAGAGGGTTGTCATCTACCAATGTGAGAAAATAATTCTTTTACCATCATTAATGAGGTGGTTGTAAGGTTCCTAGTTTTGTTAGAGGGCATATTCCAAGAAATGAATGTGTTGAAGTTAATGAGGATTTTGATTACTCTGAAGGCTAGTTTAAATAAAAGTTGTCTTTGGTAAGGAGAATCATTTTGTTTTATAATATATCATTCCAAATAATCATTATAACTTAAAAGGTTATAATGATAGTTATTTAATTTTAACTGTAAGTTGTTGTTAGTAACATTTGATATATATTTAGAATTGATTTTAATAATAACTAATTATGGTTACGGTTCTTGTAATGGGTTACTGGGCCTGAGCACATATAATTTTTGTTCTCCTAAAAATATCTCCCTCTGCCTTAGGAGAGGAGAAGATAGAAAATTTATTTGAAAATTTTGGTTATAGTATTTAAGTCTCAAATCCACGAACCTGTTGTAGATGTGAAAAATATAAGTTATTTATAACAATTTTAGTTTAGAATTGGATTATGATATGATGTGACACAAAACTAAGTACTTTATTAGACAGGTGGCGCATCCTTTTCGGCCGTACAGATATCATAACTGCGAGAATTTTTTTGGAATAGACCCATTTAAAAAGAAATTTCTTAATTGAACATGTGTCGATATTATTTATCAAAATAAAGTTGATATCTACGTTGTACTTCTTATATATTTGATACTTTTTATATAAAAACCAAATAGGCATTGAGAACATAACACCATTAGATCATAATTGAACTCCTCTATGTATCATAAAATGAACTTGAATTTCTGAGAACCTGCAAGTCAATCATTCAAATCACTGTGAAGAAGAATAGGTGGGAACTAGAACGGAAACTAAGAGTACAACATAAAATAAAGAATAGAGTAAATGAGAAAAAATGGAGAAGGTTTGGATAAAAGAAAAGAAAAAGTGTCACTTATAAAGTCTCAATTGTCATCTTGTTGAACTTGGCTGAACTTTACCATATCCTTTTTGCTTGAATTGACTTTAACTGTTGACACGTGACTCTTGCTTTTCTTGTGTTGTTTTTGGACTAAATTAAACTCAAATTAACAGTCTACAAATAGCATTTGTGCACTAAGGGAAATAAATTCAAAGAATTTCAAATAAATATAAAATAGAAACAATCTTTTATCATTTTTTGAATCTCCTTGAACTTGTCACTTATCTTGCTTCTTTTCCTTTTTTGACCACGAATTAAAAAGGGTTTAAAAAATAAGTGAGCTGATTAGCTTCTATTGACAGCAACACTAAACAACTTGTTAAAATAATATATATATATATATATATATATATATATATATATATATATATATATATATATATATATTCTAGGAAATCAATAAAACATTTTTTTAATAAAATACACATAAAATTATCAAATTTACAATATACTAATAAAGTAGTTATATAGGAGTCCCTTGTTTTATGTTTTTAATTTCTAAAAGGTTTAATCATCACCATAAGTCTAAAAGAATCTTATTATATGTTTTTAATCATTTTCACTTATATCTTTAATCTTAATAAAGATAAAATAAATATTACTTTTAAATTATTTATAGTATTTTAATAATCTCTGTCTATTCATTGTGTTAGTGACTGAGGTCAGAAAATAAGAGATGAGTCTTTGAATTGTGCAGGCTTATCAAGTTGACATGGTTGTATTTTTTTTTTTTTTGTTATTTTTTTCCGTCCTTTGGAGTGCAATGCAATGCAAGTGGGCAAATCTCCAAAAACCATACATTTATTTTATGTATTCTTTTCATTTTAATATATAAATATTAAGAGATCATTACTTTCACAAATATCTTCTCCTCTTGCTCTTCCCTTTTATCGTTTATTTTAAATTAATATAAAAGTGACAAAAAAATATTTTATAGTTTTGTAAATAAACTTTTATGATAAAACTATAATATTTTTCAAATCAGACTACATTCACCTATTTGAGAACGTGCTTAGTAAAATAAGTATAAGAAAAAAATCCTTATATCCAAATATGGATAAAGTAATATAGGATTACTAACCTTATTTTAAAGTGTTAACTTTATTCCGCACGAAAATATATTTTTAAGATTACAATTAAGCATATATATATATATATGTTAACCATATATATGTTAAAACAACAATAGGTTAATATTCACTATTTCAACGTGATTATTTTAATAATAATAAAAATTTCTAATTGTTTAGTGAAAAGTGATCAAGTCACTTCACATAACTTATATCACCTAATCCTAATCTATGATCAAACTAACTCATTAAAATTCTGAAAACTTTGATTGCTTACTTTATTCAATAATGATAAATGATAGTGTCATTTTTTAAAATAAAGGATATAGGAGAAAAAAAAATATTCAATCACTATAAAAGATAGAGTCAAAATTTTAAACAGATAACATAGGAAAAAAGAAATGTGTTTATTGATAGATTATATTTATTTTAAAACGAAACCTAAACACCTGATGAAGAATAAGATTTTGACAGATAGAATTAAATATTTTTCCGAAAACTAAAAATAAACAAAGATAAAAAGGTAGCTTGAGTATTTTAATAAATAATTTTTTAACCAACTTGCAAGTTAAATTATGCTTAAATATAAAGCTCATTTTGACTAAATATTACGACGTATTCCATGCAAGTTGTTTCTTTCTTAGATTACGATTCATAACAGTAAAATTTGTTTTCTGCGCTGCTATTATTTTTATTACTTTGTTGAAAGAGCAAAAGAAGAAGAAGCATAATCCAAACTACATTCTAGCAAAAACTCTTCCGAGACACTTACATAATTTGACATATTTATCTATTGAAAACACAAAGAAAACACCGTTTTGTTCAAATAATTGTATAAGATGGGAGTTTAAGAAAGAAATCAAAGTTCTTAATTATAGAAATAAAAAGTGATGTTTATATAACAATAAAAAAAAATATCTATCATTCCATACATTAGTGCTCTCAAATATGATGGGAACATAAAATTTAAAATGCTTGAAGCAACGTCAAACACTATTGAAATGTAATTAAGTCAGACTAATATTCAAGATCCAAAACACCTCCATAATAAGAACATACATAAGTGTTTGATAAACACCTCTATAACAATAAATTAGATTTTTTTAGATTTAGTTCTAAGTTAAATTCTCAAATATCATATCATAATATAATAATTTTAGTCTCTAAAAAAATTCGGCAATTGTGTTCAACGGTATTAAGTAATCATATCTTAATTTTTTTTTTTCAAATTAAGTTCATTGAACATATTTTGGTATCAAAGTTCATTGTAGTTGCATTGTTACAATGTATGATGATAAACTTAATTCACCTAATTGAGATTTAAAACGTATAATCACAATGCTTTGAAAGGCATCGAACTGTTATATGTATCTATCGTTTCTATCATCATTTATTATATCTGATAATGATTTTTCTCTATTTAATTTTTTTTATTCTGGATTATATAATATAATGTATGAATGGGTGTATAAATATCACTTGTCATATTAAGAAATAGTGAAGTAATGATAAGGTGTGGATGTCAAACCAAATCAATGTTTGGTGGTTTTGTATATGACATGATTCCCTATTGGCGTGGCAATTGAAAATTGAAAGCGATGTATATGGTGCATAAATTACACATTATAATTTTTTTATTTATATTCTAATTTTTATAACCTTAAAACAAAATTTAATTATCATAATCAAACATATTTTAGTTTTAAAATCATAAATCTTATATAAAGTTCAAATCTTAATTTAAGACTCCCTCTAATATAAATAAAATAATAATATTAGGTATTATTGCATTGAAGTGACACTCATGGGTTTTAGCTTTATGCATTGTCATTAGCTGTAATCGACTCAAACACACGTCAGCAAGGTGGGTCCCACGCCTTCTCTATCCCTTCCCTCCCACTTTAATTATCTCTAATTAATTAATTAAGTGCGAGATTAACATTGTCTTTATTCCATGGATGGATGCCATGTTTAAAAAAAAAAAAAAAACCGCAATTTATTCATACAACTTCTTCACAATATTTAATACATGCAATAAAGATTTATAATGGACTAAATAGTAAAAGTATGATGTATTATGTTAATATAGAACAAATTTGACTAATAAATTAAATTTTTTATTACTCTATTGGCATATTATTCAAAGGACAAATCAATACTATTTTTTCTCTTGAAAAAGTCAATAATATTTCCCTTCATTACATCATTCTTATCAACTTTCACAACCTTTATGAAAGCAAGTGGCCCCTCCCCACTATTCTAATCTCAACCACACATCAACACTCTTTGCGTGGAAAAAAGAAATAATTAAATAAAGAAAGGAGAATAAATAGAAATACCAACATATCGTTTAGCTGAATAAGAATTTTAAAAGTCTGAAATAAAGACAAGATTATGTGTTATTTAAGTGGATAGAAATTGAAAAGCTATATTTGAGGCCAGGAAAATATTAAAATTGCTCTTAATTTATTCTGATAAAGAACAGTTTTTTCCCACTTTTCACAAATAAATATTGATTAGCAGTGGTGCAGAAGAATTTTTGTAGGAATTGTTTATGTTTGCTTTTTCCTCAAAACTCTAGAACTCGCTTTATCGTTGTGTTTCGATCGACAATATACTATTAATGTACGTGAGAATGCAACGAAAACTTAAAAATAATAAAAAATATGAAAAACGAGAAGGATTTTCATCGAAAAAATTAACATAATTTGCGAAAAAATAAGTACATTATTAAGAATATTTTATTATTATTTATGTTTTTACATATGAAAACTTTTACAATAGTTATATTATTAATATTTTATTAAGATATTATAATATTATACATTAAATATAATAGTATTAACTTTTTAATACAAAATAAATAATTAAAATTAAAAAAATTAAATTAAATTTTCAACTAAAATTTTATAATAAATTTTTATTTTAACTCTAATTTATACTTTTAAAATTATTTTATATCAAACTCCTTTTAAAAATTTATTTTACAAATTATTTTTTAAACATTTATCAGAAACTTATTATATAGTTACATCTATTACAAATTTTTCAACTCTCTTTCTCTAAATTTAAATAATCTCACTTTTTTCTTTTTTATTTCCCCTAATCCAAATAGAACCTATAAAAAAAATCTATTAACATGTTTAATAAAATAAGAAAATATTAGAATAACATTTGTTATGTTAATAAAACTTGTAACTGTAAAACTTTCTTAAACAAAATAATGGATCAGTGCATGGCTCAATTTTTAGGATGCAATAAAATATTTGCTAAACAATATTCATGTTTAAATGTTTAATTTTGGATGCAATAAAACGACGAAATACGTTTAAATGTTTATTATATTGAAATGAAGATGCTATAAGTGTAAATGGTATTATTTTATTTCCGAGTTAAGCTGAATAAAAAATAGAATAATTACGTTAAATAAGAACATAATTTTCTGTGATTAAAATATTATTTTTTACGACATGTGAATTTAATGGAAAAAATATAGAATTATTTTATATTATATACATGTAAAATTGTTGAAAAATTAATTTTAATAAAATTAGAATAGAAATAAATAAAAAATATATAAGTGAATTCATAAATTTTGTACATTTAATAAAATAAATATTGATTCAAAAGTTTAGCAAGTACAAGAAAAAACAACACCACAAAAAAAAATCACACCACAGCTACGAAAAATAACCACACATTTTTTTAATGCACGATCTATAACACAACATATTCAGTGAAACACAACAATTTCCAACATCATCTTATACTTCACACAGCGACAACTCATAAACTAAAATATGCAAGAACGAAAAAGAAAATATGAACCCAACACAATCACTCACATTTATTTAACAAAAATTTCAAAGCTAACCCGGTTAGCTCAACTATCATGGTTAAAGAATCTCACTACAAACACATAATCTCCCATATGTCATCCAACATATTGCTAGGCACAGTAAAAACAATGTTTTCATGTACAATTTAAAAACAATAAATGAGATACAACTAATTCCTTCCTTATTTATCTCATATGAATGAAGTGCTAAAATATATAAATCCACTCTCTCTTGTATATTTTAATTTCTAAATATAATTTCTATCCACAAGTGCTAATTTTAATTTGAATGCAAAGGTCTCTCATAAATCTATATAAGTATAAAATATAAAAATAATAAGAGAAATAAAATGAAGGATTACAAAAGGGGGAATTGGGAATTGGGTTAGAATCCCACGTCAGCTCCACCTCTACTCTCATATTTAGCTTCTCCTGATATTTCCTCTTGGCTCCCATTCCCAACCCTATTCTTCTTTCCGGCTTCGTCTCTCTCTTTCTCATACCTTCCCTTCTTCACTTCTCTTATTCCTCTTTTAAAACTTCACACCGCTTTCTTCATCCCATCCTTATCTTCCAAATCTCCCACCTAATCCTTTTCCCTATTCTGCTTCCACACACACTTATATATATATAAACCAAACCTAACAATCCATATCCACTCATTCCCATCACACACCAATTCTGCGTCACGTTTCATCTACCACTCAACTGGGTATTTTTTTTTTTCTTATTCTTCTTCTTCATCATACATGCACCATGAAGATTTTCAACCCCTCTGAATGCTTTCTCCGGAACGTGGTATGTCCATCGGACACCATATTCCTCAAAAGCATCAATCTTTCTCATCTGGGTGCTTCCCATCTCTACCAATTCAGAATCTCCATCCTCTCCTGGCCCAATTAACCTGTTTCCCACTTCTTACGCCATTCCTCCCATGGATCCGCAAAACGAACACGCCCAAGGTAACCCCAGAAACATAATCTTCAACAAGTACGAGATGGGCCGGGTGCTCGGGCAGGGGAACTTCGCCAAGGTCTACCACGGCAGAAACCTCATCACCAACGAGAACGTGGCCATCAAGGTCATCAAGAAAGAGAAGCTCAAGAAAGAGCGTCTCGTGAAGCAGATCAAACGCGAGGTTTCGGTCATGAAACTGGTGCGCCATCCCCACATCGTTGAACTCAAGGAAGTCATGGCCACCAAGGGCAAAATCTTCCTCGTCATGGAATACGTTAAAGGAGGAGAACTCTTCACCAAAGTCAACAAAGGAAAACTCTCCGAAGACCTCGCCAGAAAGTACTTCCAACAACTCATCAGCGCCGTCGACTACTGCCACAGCCGCGGCGTCACCCACCGCGATCTCAAGCCGGAGAATCTCCTCTTGGACCAGAACGAGGATCTCAAAGTCTCCGACTTCGGACTCTCGGCGCTGCCGGAGCAGCGCCGCGCCGATGGCATGCTCGTAACGCCGTGTGGGACCCCTGCTTACGTGGCACCGGAGGTTCTGAAGAAAAAGGGTTACGACGGTTCAAAGGCTGATATATGGTCATGTGGGGTGATTCTCTACGCTCTGCTCTGCGGCTATTTACCCTTCCAAGGTGAGAATGTTATGAGAATTTATCGAAAAGCGTTTCGAGCTCAATACGAATTACCCGAATGGGTTTCGCCGCAGGCCAAAAATCTCATTTCGAATCTCCTCGTTGCTGATCCTGCGAAAAGGTATTCCATTCCCGATATAATGAAGGACCCCTGGTTTCAATTCGGGTTCATGAGGCCCATTGCGTTTTCAATTAAGGAGTCCGAGGTAGAAGAAGACAACAACATTGATTTCTCCGACGCGGGGACCAACGAGGACGAGGTTACAATGAGGAAACCCACGAGGCCGTTTTACAACGCGTTTGAGATAATCTCGTCCTTGTCGCACGGCTTCGATCTTAGGAGTTTGTTCGAGACGAGGAAGCGGTCGCCCTCGATGTTTATTTGTAAATTTTCGGCTTCGGCGGTGATGGCGAAGGTGGAGGCTGCGGCGAAGAAGCTGAATTTTCGGGTGACCGGGAAGAAGGATTTTGTGGTGAAGATGCAGGGGGCGGAGGAGGGGAGGAAGGGGAAGTTGGCGATGACGGTGGAGGTTTTTGAGGTGGCGCCGGAGGTGGCGGTGGTGGAGTTTTCTAAGTCTGCCGGTGACACGTTGGAGTATATTAAGTTGTGTGAGGAGCAAATGAGACCGTCTCTGAAAGACGTTGTTTGGAGCTGGCAGGGTGATAGCAATAATAATAACTGCTCCAACAATTAGTAATAATACCTACTTCATTTGCTTTTGTTTTATCTGAGTTTGCCTTTAATTGCTTGAGTTTGGTTCCATACCGTGTACATATTTTTGGAGTTTGTGATGGTGATTGAACTACAAATACTACCTAAATTGCAACATTCATCTCGCAGATTGTGGAAAAGTGAAGACATGGTTATTCAGTTTGAAAAGTTATTTTGGACCAATTGGAATTTTATCATTTATGAAAAAGTAATAATATTTTGACTATATGTGAAGTAATTGCAAAGTAATTGCAGGGATCTAATCCATGTTTCTGTGATTGATGACCAATTGAAGACTTTGAATTTTGTTGTGTGGGTTAATTTTGAAAGAGAGACTGTGATTGGACAATTTTAGAACACCACAGTGGTCGCCGACAGCAGTGTTCAGTGAATAATTAAAAATACTGTCATATATTTTTCATATAAAAAAATCTCAAGATATTCAATCAAATTTTTTAATAATTAAAATTTTATTTAAAATCTATAATATTAGTGGACTATGACGAGTGTGGTTTTGATTAAACCTTCTGTAGTTACAAAAATAGAATTTATAGGTAAAGAAGATTTTTCTCCTCCTTAAATTTTGCTATCAGTTTTAGAACTGTTGAACTAACACCTTGAAGATGTCACTTTCATAACCGAACTCTTCATGTCAAAAAGGTCAATCCAAAATAATGACTAAGCTCACAAAAGTAAAAAGCGCAATGACTACTGAAGAGGACGTAACTTACTATTTAAACCCCACTATCAAAATATCAAATTGTTAATGCATAAAAGAGTAATAAATAAAGATTTAAAAGTTAGAATAATTTACTATTAAGATATTATATTAAATTTAATTTTCTATTTAAATATTATAATTTTCATTAGCTTTTATAATTTTGAATATTTTCTAAAAGTTCATAAAATAATCTCAAATATTATAAATCCAGTAGTTTTTTTTTTTCAATTTTTTTAACATTTTACACTTTAATTTCATTAAAATTTTAATTCTTATATTTCAAAACTTGATTGAAAGAAAAAAATTATTATTTTTTCCCAAAATATAGATATAACCTCTCATTGCATTAGAAAAGTATTCTTTTTTATTTATTTATATTAGCGAGAATTCAATCCACTTAATTAAAAAGTATAATAAAAGATAAAGATAAACTGAAAATTGTAGGGACAGATACTAATAAATGTCATTAAAAGGTAAAATTTTCTCAATTATATGATTTGTTAGTAGATAGTTTATATTTACAATGCACATTATTAAAAAAAAAAATCAAGTGAGCTTTAACTTTCCAGACTTAAGTTAAATCGGATTCAACCTTTGCTTAAAGTAAAGCTTTTAATATTATGTTTGCACAAGAAACCTGAGCCTTGCCTGTGTCATATTACACAAATCTTGACAGTAACCCAAACGAGTGTTGGAAAAATGTCGAGTTAATTCACATTTTTTCTAATATGCTGACATATTTATGTCAAAAGTATGTAGTAAATTTTAAAATATGTGAATGAATAATTAGTGTGAGAAATCAAGATCGAATGTTATTTGTTTGGTGTCAAATCAAATATATATAATTTTATTTAAACAAAAACTATTTTAAAGAATTTTATTTTTCCCCTTCAAAAACTGAACACTAAACCAAATACATTAGACCGCTTTACGCATGATAAAACATGCGGCGCCGCTGCCGCCACCAAACATACGAAAGAGACAAAACAAACGGTCATAGCTTTGCCGCTGACGTGGATCCCTAAAAAACAAACAGTTATACCAATCAATCCACGAGGTAAATTGCGGAACATATCATTATTTTTTTCAGCTATCATCCACCTTAGATATTTTTAACTCTACTTACCAATTTAAAACTATTTTTTTCAAAATTAATACTAGTTTCATAAGTTGAATACTATGTGCTGAATTATTTAAGCGAACCAGTTTCCGTATTTGATAAAAGACCAATCTATTTTATCCATGTTGCGTGGTGGCAACAGAAGACATAGAAAAGAACATGGAATAGTTTTGGTGTTTGTTTCTTATTGATAAAATAAAATGTGTTGGTTGATTAGAAGGAAGTGTTGTATCTCGATTCGCGGGGCCTCCACATAAGATAACGTAGCATAAGCTGACTCAGATCATACTCACTTTTTCTGAAGATGAGGCTCATAATAACACTTCATTTTTTCATTTTCTTCCACACCCTAAAGCTCAACTCATTCATATCATTCCCAACCTCAACTTGCCAAGTTGCATAAATACACACACCATAACATATTATGATTTGAATTTTTCCACGACATAGCCACTCATCTAGATACCTAACTTATCCCTGCCTCAACTATATTATCAACAAATATATTTATATATATGTATATATTTATGGAATAATATTTGCAGAAAGATCACATTCCTCATTTAGCTCACTTGTTATTATATTTTTCTTCCCAATTTGATATTTGAGACGTGATGATATGTGTGTCTGGCTAGTACCTGATGTATATAATTCACCAGTTTAATGCGGAATTTTGGATTATTTAAAGAAAAGTTGGGTTATATTTTGAATTAGATTATTGCGATGGAAATAGTTTGTGTTGTTTAAAAATGCAAGAAACTATAAGACAGAAGTCTTATCCCGAAATTTCCGTGAAAAGCGCGCACACATATTATAGTACTCCAATCATTGAACTTTATGGGAAGAGAAATACAAAGAATAGAACAACCATTTTGGAATACTATTACTTTCACAATCCCACACGCCAATAGGTTAAGAGAAACTATATTTATAGAACACTTACTTTATTTAATAGAATATTATATTAAAATAATAATTTATTTCTATATTAAATAGTTATATTATAGTTTATTGTATACAATATCAAAGTATCAATATTTATAAATTATATAAAATATAAGTATAATAATTTTTTTCTGAGAGAATTATGATATCGTACCATAGTATAATTTTTTTTTCTTTTATGTCCGACTTTGGTAAGAGTTCGATTTGGATTTAGGAAAAAAAAACATTTTTTATAAAGAGCAAAATATCTGAGGTAAGAAATTTAAAATTTATGTTAGTTATAAACTAGCTCACACAAAAAAAAATCCAAAATTTACTCAGACTTAACGAACGTAAATCTAAAATATTTTAAACACAATTTTCACCCTTGATTGAAATAATAAAACACATTTCAAATCTCAATCATATATAAACAAAACAACAATAATCTATATAGATGATAATTAAAAATAAATAAATTTCCAATAATGTTCTATTACATCCTAGTAATATTAGACGACACAACCTTTTCTTTGATATCTGTGACGAAGCAAATGAAGCATATAGTTTAACGGTGTTTATCTCCTGATTGTATAGTATTTGATTGTGGACCCTCTGATTTGAGAAGATAAAGAAAAGAACAATCATTTGAGAAACTGAATACAGGCCAATCAGATTGCATGATGGTTGATTGTGGGATTGCCAATGGCAAAGTCCTTTTCAAGCTATGAGTCATCATTATATATTATATATTGCTTGCCTTTGATACTTTCAAAGCATAAAAAAATATTATAGTTGGAATAAAATGTGATTTTTTATAATATTTTTTCAGTCATATACGTATTTACATCTATTCAAACATTTAATTTAACTACAAGTATTTAGTTTAAATGTAGTAATTGTATGTTTTGAAATAAAATAATAATAATTTTGGAATGAAGGGAGTGTATAATATATTATATACGTAATCGTTTGTTCAACAATTTTTGTAATCTATACGTATTTGTACTATGACATGTAATAAGTAATGAAGAAGAGAGATATGTACGCAAAAAAAGTATTATAGTATGGGTTATTATATAAATAACAATAGAATTTATTTTATTTTCTTTATCAGTATGTTAAATAATGAAAATTAACTAATTATCTGATAAAAATATTTTTAATATTTTTATATGTAAGAATTGGAAAATTGTTTAAGAATAGAAGTGATTTGTAAAAGACTACTTTTTATTAATTTTATTTTAACCTTCAAATACTTTTTGAGTTTTTTTTACTCCATTGTACAAACATGATTTTATTATTTTTCTCATATACTTATAATGCATGACTTTCTTATTTTATTTTTACATTATGTAACATTTTATTTTTAACAATTTATAAAGAAAATATAGACAATGATAGAATTTTTTTTCAACTAAAAAGATTTATAAAATAAGTATTTCAATCCTTATACATACCAAACACTGGACAAAATATGGTTATACGAGAAAATATAAAAGAAAGAAAAAATAAATCATATGATCCAACCGCTTAAAGAGGCATAACATATAGAAAATAAGTTTATTTTCATTTACATACTTTTACATTATGTAATTTATTTAGCTACTATATTGTTTATAGTATTTATTTTACTATTTCATTAGTATACTTTGATATATTAATACCGATGTAGGATATACTTGTTTCTATTTTATTACTTATAAATATTTTTAGTCTTGTAATGTGTATTTTAGGTAACACATATACACATATACAAAAGTTGAAAGTAAAAATAATATAATTAATTAATAAATAACATATATAAGAGTTTAAAACTAATTAAAAGTACCTTCAAAACATATTATAACAACAACAAAATTATACCTATAAAAAATATTGTATGAATATATCTAACTGTCATTTACACCTATCAATTACTTACATATATCCTTTTCTTAGTTAATAATTTTACTGAATACTTATGATTCAGTTCCTTAGTTTAACAAAATCATTAACAACATTTTCAACTTTCAGATAGTTTTTAAATTTTCAGCTAAAGCCAACGTAGATAAACATAGAAAAAATATTACTGATTTTTATACAAACTATATATGTTAACTTTTATTATAAACTATATTGAATTTTTCCTTTTAAATATTTAAACAGCTCTAAACATCTTGAAATCAAATTTAAAACTACTTAATTTACGTAGTCATCATTTTGATTGCTCTAGAACCAGGTAGGACATGAAGTAAACATGCATTGATTCAAACTCTTCATAGATAACACTTGCTTTCATTGCGTCATAACATGCATTTATTATTTCACACACGCTTTTGCTGGAAACAAGACAAGTTAATTAATTCACTCTGATGTGAAATTTAAGGGATAAAGTAGAAACACCTAGAATTATCATGTTAAAAAATTATCAATAATTGTTATTTTTTTCAAACGCTGCTATTTTTGTTTCGTTTTTCCTCTTAATTTGTTGAAGATGTTGACTGAAACTGGTAGATGCTGCAATGGTGGAAGAAGCAGAGATTGCCACATAATAGGGGAAGCTTCAGGATCTTCTGCATGTGCTGTGACGAGTGATTCTTAACTTAGCAATTCAACTCCTTTGAAAAACTGAAAATTGTTGTCATTTTTTTAAATTATTATCAACACTTTTCTTTCAGCGGTCATGTCAAATTTAAGATCAAACCTACTTCTAGTCATATGTCAAGTTAAAAATGACATTGTGAAAATTAAGAGATTTTTCATCATTTTATTGGTTCACTCATTCTTAGGTTTGTGGATTTCATCACTCGACATCCTACTACTTTTCAAAGCTCTGGATATCTGAATAGCCCATCGTCATGTAAATATGGCCACAAAATTTTGGGATTCCAAAATTTTTTAAATTACACAATTCCTTAAATTTTTAATGTGCAGACATCTAACATCGTTCAATCGTACACTAACATTACAACTAATTTTGTATTTATATGATTAATATCAAACTAACAGCTATGAGATAATTATAACATTATCTAATATATTTATCTAATAACAAATCATCTCTTATAGATATCTTACCATTATTCCTTATTTATAATATAAATTTATCTTAAAAACGACTAATTTTTATGTTATTTTCACATATAACTATAAAAATAAATAAATTAGATTACGTTAATTTCTCTCTATTTATTTATAATCATAACAATAAATAAATTAGATCGTGTTAATTTTTTATGTTTATTTTTTATGTAAATATTTAAACTCAATTTCACAAGATTTATTATGGGAAAGTCTAAAGTGTATGAAGTAAAAAAATAATTATAAGACCTAATTCAAAATTTAGGTGGCCTAGAAAAAGTTTTAGAAAAACTTAATAAACTTTGTTATATGGTGACTTATTTATCCAGAATAAATAAGAATTTTAATTTATTTTTATTTATTTATTTTTAAATGAGACAACTTTATTACTTAAATTTGTATTTAAATATTTTTAAAAATTAAAAAAGACAAATGATACATTTTACAAATTGGTGAGAATGAATCTTTTAAATTATAAACCAACTTTTAGACTTATAAAATTTTTTTGATTCTCTTGTAACGGCTACAGCTTATCTTCTTCAGTGGAGCTCCTTATAATTATCATTCATTTTACCTAAAAACATACTTTTTCAATAAATTTAATTTCTTATTTATTTCCGTCTGTAATTGAATTCCAACATACGAGTTTATTATAATTTGTTCTTAAGTATTTTTAACAGTGTATCCACAACATAATTAATTTCTTAACATAATATTACTAGAATTAATTATATATTTATTTTAAAATAATATTTCAAAAAGTAAAAGAAAAAATATATTAAAATCGACATTAATCTGAATGATTAAGTGATATAAGAATACTAGACATAAAAATATATGTCATTCTACGAAAATAAACAAGAGGATGATTAATTAGTTACATATATATAATGAAATAATTATTTTAAAATAATAAATGTTTTGGTTATTATGAGAAAATTGTTGCACCTATGTACCACCCTCATCTTTTACCTTCTACTGCAAGTCTTTTGTCTCATGGATACTTTTTACTACAGTTTTTTATAACTAATGAGTTGTTATTTGTGAAGTTACTAACTTTAAGAAAAGGAAAATGTAGTTCCTTTGAACACACGAAATGGCCACCAATTCTAAACAAAAGAAAGTTATGTGTACTAAAACAGAAGAAAAAAGAACGGAGGAGACACGGAAAAGAAAAAAAAAATTAAAAATGGTGATGGATCCTTCTGGATTACGGCTTGCTAAATTTGGCCTGCTAAAAATTCTTTTGGGCCACCATTTCCCTTCTTTTTCATGGAGATAACTACTTTTCCTGCACTGCACCTACGAGGTTTCTTCATACACTTCCAAATTTTTTAAAAATTCTTAAATTATCTTTATTTATAAAGATAATTTTACCCTTCTGTACTTAAAGTAGAACAAAGGGAGATGCACGAGGTGCAGTGAAGGTAGACAGTTATAACTGTGTTTCTGACAATAAAGCCTTTGAACGACGGCATGTATCGACGGTGGCACAGGGGCAGAGGATCGACAATGCAGTGGTGGCGGCATAGAAGAGTTGTGGAATAGGTTGTTCTTTAACTGTCGTTCAGATTCGAAGAACACTTTTGAAATAACCCATTTCACGGTTCATTGTTAACGAAAAAATAATTTTTGACAATAAGTTTATGAACGGTTTCGAAACTGTTATCAATCAGGATCTGAATAACAGTTTCAAAACAATCCATTCCATAACTCATTGTCAACAAAAATCAAAAGTCCATGAAATACTCTCAAATCACAAAAAGTATCCTTATCTCAAATAGTTGATAAGTATATAGATAGTGGTAGTCGACGGACGATAATAATAAATATGGAAGTATTTGGAAGTGACGACACAACATTAAAAATGAATTAAAAGATTATAATAAGACTTTAAGGTTTTAAGCGGCAATTTCGTCTGCATAATAATAATTTAAGAACATTTTAAACATCTTTTACAAATTTGGTGTCTAAAAAAACGTTTGGAGGTGCAGAAAGAAGCAGTCCATGGACATGGCAAATGTCAAAAATCCCAATTTGTTCATGAGACTTTGGATTTACTTATTCATATTACACCATTTAAAAGTTAAAAAATTGATAGCCAATAATATACTATATCTATTTTTTCTTGTGTCAATTGTAACCAATATAGGGAATGTAGGTGGCCACCATACCCATTTGCCATTGAAGGGAGATATGCTAAATTCAATCAAAGGAGCATAAACTTCTTTTAGAAACTAACTTTGTTTGAATCTAAATAATGAAAACAAAAATGAAAATAAATAAAAAATAAAAAACCATATTGGTGTTGGAGGAGTTAATTTGGTTTGATGTTTGGAGAGATAGATACTGGATTGGAAGAGGAAGAAGTTACAGAAGAAAGATGAATGATTGCCATGTTTCTCCATTGGTTATTCTCATAATTGAAAAAAATTAATTCCTAATTACTCAATCTGGAAATAAAAAATTTTAATTTAGATATATAATTCATAATGTATATTTTGATTGTGAGAATGAAAATACATGCAAATTACATAATTAAACGTATTATAGAGTGTACAATTTAGATGATTCAACAATATTGAAAATGAATAATTCTTTATTTTAATAATCAGAAATATAATTTCCAAATTGAAAAAATATTAAATAATTCTTGATTTTAATAATTAAAAATAAAATTCTCAAAATTTTAACTTTTGAATTTTGTAATATAGACAATTTTTGGATCACTCAATCAAAGTTTTTCCTACTAAATTTCATAGAGGGATATTTTTGACATTTCCTATATCTTACATAACCATAGGTGCGCAATAAGAAAAAACAAGTTGTTTTTTTTTTTTTTTTAAATTTTTTTGAGAAGGGCTGTAGAGTCCAAAATTTATATTAAACTAGATATAGGCTTGTTAATAATATTTGAATATGAATTAAGATTTAAGTTAACTTTTTTAATAACATGAGATAAGTACAATTATACTCATACAAGAGATAATATTGTTTACTATAGTTTTATGTATCACAATTGTTTTTTTCCACTGAAACATGAAGCAGTTCAAAGCACACCTAAGCCAATTTGATATAAAGTAATTATGTTGTCCTATTAGCTTAGTCCACTCATACATTAATTAAATAGGCATCGTGTCTACATCAAATAGTTATAATTAACTTATGTTAGATGTTCTTTTTTAAAGTTACACATTTAATATATTTTTATAAATATTAAAAGTTGCCAATACAGTGATCATATTGACATCTTTAATGAAGTAAATAAAAGAACACAAGTTTTACAAAATTTGAAAATTAATTAATACTTTTTCTGTTTTAGTTTTAATATGTAGCATATTGCCAAAATAAATGTGAATTACCATTTGTTGAATCACTATTCCCTAAATATGTGTTCTTTAACGTAGAAGGATAACTTATATTATTTGGTTTTTTATGAGAAAATCACTATATGTGATTAGTTGTGAGTATGTCCTTATCACTAAAATAGATATGTAAGAATATTTGTATGTAATCACATATCCAAAACCCTACGTAAGTGGAAACAATTATTTAAAAATAATAAACATTACTATCATGCAATATATAAATATGCACACATATTAATATTTAATCTATCACTTGACAATGAGATCAACATAAAAATTAGAGAGTGAAAAAAAAAAATTTGATATATATAATTATAATTTTAGAAAAATGGCAGGGTGCAATTGTCTAAGTTTTACAAAGTATTTAAAGTACAAGCAATTTTTCACTAACAAATTGCATGATGATGAATGTTGAAATTATTTTACAATTTAATATATGTTTCCATCACCATAATACTATACAACTGAGCAGTTTAATTGATAATTTAATAAATTTATGAAAAATAAAGTGGAATTTAGAATATTTAATGGTAGGAGCCTAACAAAAGTTCTGAATAGAGTATATGTTGACTTGATGAATAAAGCAGAAAGAAAAAACAAATTTACGGACTTTAGAAGTAAAATAAAGAAAGGAGATGGCTACTGTACTAAAGAATAATAGGTGTTGCTGTTACTTTAATTATATATACTTTTGAAGGGCCATTAAGGCCATTTCATTATTTAATTCATTCAAATTTTAATAATATAAATGTAAAAAAATATAATCAGAAAAGTCAGCAATATTTTTAAACCAATAATATCTCTTCTCACATAAGACATTGCAAAAAATCTTATCTCTATAATTTTTTTTTTCAATATAAGGACCGGAATTCCGGAAAATGCAAAACACTTAATGACTTAATTATCTAACAAATGTATTGACTTTTTTTTTTGTTGGTAACAATAATTAGTATTTTTTTTTTCTCTAGAAAAATAGTATATGCATTAACGTTGTAAAGGTTTTTTTTACATTACTATTCAATAACAAAATATATAATGTATCATAAATTAGACGACTTTTATATTCCTTCAAATTTTATTTAAAAATCTTAATCAGCTAATTTATAAAAAATAAATTTAATTGATAATAATATTTCCCCATAAATTTGTACATATTTTTAAAATATCATCGTCATTAATACTTGCAAATAGACAAGGCATCATGAATTTTTTAATTACCAAGTTATTAAAGCAAAAAAAAAAAAAAATCATTGACTTTTTACATGATCTAACCTCGATTATGAGTCTCTTATTCAATTACATGTTTCTCCATCAAATTCAAGTCCAATTACGCTCTAATCAAAATGAGATGAAGATTATGCATGATATGTTATAAAATGAAGAGAAAGCTTTTAATGTAAGTTTTATAAGTAATAAGAGAGTAATTGTTATGTTAAAAGTTATATAAAAAAAATAATTTCTAATTAATGTAAATTTTTTACACCAATAGGACATGCATGTTAATTTATTTTTAAGATATGAATGAATTAAATGGTTAAAATATAAAACGTTAATTTCTAATATAAGTGGGAGCAGGTAGCTATCTTAGAAGGAGTGTGTGTGTTCTGCACATAAGAGTCTTCGTTGTGCCTAAGGTTGCGTGCGCTACCTTTTTCTGGTTTCTAACAGAAAACAACTACGCTCTCTTTTCTGCCATCAACGAGATTCTGTACCATGTTTCATTTCACAAACTTTTTTTTTTTTTTTTACCAAAGAAATATCAATAAACATGTATTCTGGTGCTTATACATACTGAAGACTTTTTTTTTCTCTGTTTTTTTGGGTGCAGAAGAAAGTATGAGTATGACAGGTTCATCTTCTGGGCAGCCTCAGTTCATTGCCAGCACCAGTAACGGGAGCTTGTCCAATGCGCCGTTGATTGAGAATCCAGACAGTGATCAAATTGTTGTACCTGATGTCAGTTTCAATGACCCTTGTAATCTTGTTAACTTTGCATAATGTTCTTGGTTGCTTCATGGATTTGAAAAATTGTGTAGGACATAGCCGAATATAGCTTTATGTTTGAGCTTAAAGTTTGTTATTTTGGAGTGCATGCTTTATTCTCTGCTTATATGCTAATGCTAAAGTGTATCTTAACTTTTTTTAGTCCTGTTGATTTGCATATACTGATAAGGGTGCTGGGAATATGACATGAAAAATGGAATGACATAAAGGGGGCGAAGTAGGTTTTGATTTGACTTGGTATTTGAGAAGAACCCGTGTTTGTTTAAGATTCAACTAGGCGAACTGGTTATTATTTTTATATATATTAGCGATCACATTATAATTTCTATAGTCTTTGTATGCATAATTTAGTGTTATTCATTTGAGAGGCTGCGTGTAGCTTCTGTCTTGTACCATCCTAATGTGATTATCTGACTAGGAATGCTTTCAAACACACTGCTTAGTAAAGTTTTATGAACTGACATGTGCAAAAAGAAAATCATTTTTCATTTGGCATTTTATGAACTGAAAAGAATATTGAAGTTTTTCTTACTTAGTGGCATAATAACGAGACAACCTAGTTTGTGATTTGATTGCAAAGTAAACTTCAGTAACTCATACATTGACTGCCATCATTTATATATGTTTTGTTGTATTTTGCAGAGAATAAGCTGGAAAAACTTATTTGCATACGTGGGGCCTGGATTTCTTGTTTCGATTGCATATATCGACCCTGGAAACTGTAAGATCACATATTCATTGCTTTCTTCTGAAATAAAAGGAAATATATTATTTCTGACACAGATTTGCTAATCATATTCTTACAATGGCTTGCAGTTGAGACGGATCTTCAATCAGGAGCACAATATAAATATGAGGTGTGTATGGTATAGTTTCATGCAGTTGTTTCAGCTTAGATTCATTTGTTTCCAATTTAGAACAGACACATCTTGATCAGCAGTTGATTTTGTTTATAATGTTAAAGTATGCATGCATTGGATTTGGATAACTGAAATCTATGCTTTCAGTTACTATGGATCATATTGGTGGCGTCATGTGCTGCTCTTCTAATTCAAACAATGGCTGCTAATCTTGGGGTTGTCACTGGTACTTGATTTAGTAATCTTTTTTTGATGGGTACAAGTTTGGATTTTAACTTTCCTTCTTTGTTATCAATATTTTCAAAATTCATTTTCTTTTTGCAGGAATGCACCTAGCTGAGCATTGTAGAGCTGAATATTCTCGGCTACCCAACTTTATCCTTTGGGTGATTGCTGAAATTGCCATAGTGGCCTGTGACATTCCTGAAGGTATAGTATAGAGGCCAATTTACATTTTTGAACTGTTTCTTCATTTATTTTCATCTTCACTTTCTATGCAGTAATTGGGACGGCCTTTGCATTGAACATGCTCTTCAACATACCTGTTTGGATTGGTGTTCTTCTGACAGGACTCAGTACATTGGTCCTCTTAGCATTACAGCAATATGGGGTAGTTTTCTGTATTCTTTATAGCCCTCTTCCCAATGATAACCTGCCATCATACTATGGTTTGATATGATACACAGAAATTATTATATCCTGAAAAAATTAATGCTTTATGTTACATAAGGCTAATGTTTACAAGAAAACAACTTTCTTGGGTGTTTAACAGGTTAGGAAACTGGAATTCTTGATTGCATTTCTAGTATTTACAATTGCTGGTTGCTTTATGGCTGAGCTTGGATATGCAAAGCCTGTGGCCAAAGAAGTTGTGAAGGGTCTATTTGTTCCAAAACTTGGGGGGCATGGTGCCACTGGTCTAGCAATTTCACTCCTTGGGGCAATGGTTATGCCGTGGGTTCCTCTTCTCTTCTGAAGTTATTTCTTTCTTCTGTCCCTTAGTAATTGATCTAAATTAGTGCTATGTTTCTTTGTTTGTTATGCATTTGCTTCAGACACAATCTCTTCCTCCACTCAGCGCTGGTGCTTTCCCGGAAAATACCCCGATCAGTTCGTGGAATCAAAGTAAACATTTAATCTCTTGTATGCATTTATTCATTAAAATCAATTCATTTCAGTGGAGTATAAACAGCCATGTTAGAAAAAAAAAAAGTTACCGAACAAAAAGCAGCACAAAAAGCCCAGTCTTCTTATAATAATTTTGATAATTAATTCATTGGACTTTTTTTACTATTATTGAAGTCGTTTTTAAGATAAGTTTGTAGAATAAAACAACATTAATCTTTACAACGGTACGTGCTTTTTAAAGGAAGAATTTTGATCAATTTGAAACAAGTTGGTCAAAGAGTGTTTGTGCAAGAGTAAGCTTATAGGAATTTGAATTATTTCCTGAAGGTCTTGTTAACTGTGAAAATCTGGCAATACCAAAAGCAAGGCACAAATGTGAATTACAGTGAAGTTGTATCTGATGTCAATCACCATTATATTCTTTTTATCTTTGATAGGAGGCTTGCAGATTTTACATGATAGAAAGTGCCTTTGCACTTATGGTGGCCTTCCTCATAAATATTTCCGTTATTTCTGTAAGTGGTGCAGTTTGCAATTCTTCAAACTTAAGTGCTGAAGATCAGAATAGTTGTCAGGATTTGGATTTGAACAAAGCCTCCTTTTTGTTAAGAGTATGTAACCACCACCATCTGTACTTAGTTCTTGAGCTTCATATATCATTTTTGCTGGAAAGTGTGCTAATAAAATCATTGATGATAATTTTTTATGTGGTCCACACTCAAGAGTGTCTTGGGCAAATGGAGTTCAAAACTATTTGCAATTGCTTTACTTGCCTCAGGTCAAAGTTCTACCATAACAGGAACATATGCAGGGCAATACGTCATGCAGGTTTGATGTTTTTTCTGCTATTTTTTTTGTCATTAAAAGGAGTACCTGTTTCTACATTTCATTTCACTTTAATTTCTATCTTATTTCAGGGATTTCTTGATTTGAGACTGAAGTCATGGATTCGGAATCTGCTAACCCGTTGCTTAGCCATTGTTCCTAGTTTGATTGTTGCACTCATAGGTGGCTCTGCTGGAGCTGGGGAGCTCATCATAATTGCATCAGTATGATTACCTTGCCATTAGCTTCTCTCCATGTTTTTTAACCATATCATGTCATGTTATTCTTTTTATTTTGTTATGATATACTTAATAATCCAAATTCGATTAAGAGTCAAGGCAATGTCGATTTAAATACAATTTCTTCCTTAACATTCAGAAGTGTCTTTTAAAGACAAAACTGTAACGAAATTTCAAGATCCAAAACAAACAATATTTTTGGATGCAAAACAAATTTGAATACATGGCCTCTGTCAAGAATTGTCTAGAGGTACATCTTGTGCGTCATATGCCAGTTGTGCACAACTTGTTTTGTTGTAATCAATTTTGTGTGCATGAAATCATTCTGTAATTTCTGTCAGATTGTGTATGGATAAATCTTGTGCATAATAATACTATTGACCTTGTGAGAATATCTTTTGGGATATGCTATAGTTTGTGCTGAGGTCCCTCTATGTCTGCTGATCAGATGATCTTATCATTTGAGCTTCCTTTTGCTCTGATTCCACTCCTCAAGTTCACTAGCAGCAAAATCAAGATGGGAGAACACGTCAACTCAATCACGGTAACTTTTTTGGTGACAAGAAAAATTGAAAGTTGTTACAAATAGCAAATTGATTGCCAACATCACACATCACAAATGTCAAAATATTTAGAATCGTTGTCTGACACACACCTATTTGCAAACAAGATAAACACATGTACTATTTACTTAAATTTAATGCTCAGTTTCCCTTACACTTCATTCAAATAGCTATAATTCTTGAAGTTAATATTGAAAAGGTTGTTGTTCTTCTGCATCATGTCTGATAAATGATTTTCTATGTATACTTCAATTGCAGATTTCAGCTGTTACTTGGATCATTGGTTCCCTCATCATGGGCATAAACATATACTATTTAGTGACTAGCTTTGTCAAGTTGCTACTTCATGCTCACTTAAGAAGTGTGACTAAGGTATTTCTGGGAATGTTGGGATTTTCGGGTGTGGCACTATATATGGGAGGCATTGCATATTTAGTGTTTCGCAAAAATAAAAAGACTACACATATTCTGACATTTAGAACATTGGAAGATCAGCAAGTGGCAAATGAACTAGGCGATGTATCAATGTATAGTCTCCCAAGAGAAGACATAGTAAGCATGCAATTGCCTCAAAAAAGGAGTCCAGCAGAATTTGATTAAGAAATAATTTAGTAAGGTAAATTAGCTAGACAGAGTCCTAAAAAAGCTTCTATCTGGGATATAAAATAAGATCCCATTTTTTGTTAATTTCTAGAAATTGAATATGTGTAAAAGAGAACAATGCTTGGTGCAAATTAAGTACCAAGTACATCACCTCTCATATATGTATGAAGTGACAGAATCAGTGTGAAGTATTTGTGGGTAACTTAACTTTATAGAAGATAATAATCTTTAGACTTCTGGTATACATCATAATATCCTTTCAACCCTTCATATTGTCACTTGTTATACCACATAAATAGAAAAGTCCCACATTGCTCCATTTGTTATGGGAGTATTTTGGAAGAATTTATGGAGAAAGTTTATGAATATAATTCACAGTTTTTCTAACTCTTTAACTTATTTGAATAAATTTCTTCATATATTATATTAAAATAAGTTCTTATTTAAAATAAATCCATTGTCATTTTTTTAAAATAAATCTTTAATTAGTTATCTGTCCAAATGCATCCATTTATGGTGATATGCAAAGCAAGATTAGGTAGAGAAAGTATTTCATGCGGATAAATAGAGAATTTGGGCTTAAAATGTTTGAGCCATAGTGAATTTAGTCCCGGAAAGTAATGAAATTTGAAAAATATCTTTAAAAAAAATCTATGATTTAAGTGATAATATTAATATACTTTTGAAACTTAAAATGACAAAATAAATTATTTTCACACCCTGCTTGTTTGCCTTATCAATTTTGAAAACCACTAAATATATTTATTTTAATAACCAATTAAAATAATTAAATTATTAATAAAATAAAGAGTTTTAATGTTTTGAGTAACAGAATCCACGTACATGATATGCAAGATTCAACGACAACTCGACCAAGAAAAAACAGACCATATGTGGGGAGACACGCTTCTCTATGTTTTTTTTTTTTTTTTTTTTTTTTTCTGCATTAGTGAATCAAAGCATGTAGCTAGTAATCAACATGTTCCATTGTTGACTTCTTTTCTTACCATAAAAAAGGAACCTTCCACCAACTACCGTTTTCCCACATATACGTGGATAAGCTGCAACAAATCTAATTATTACAAGTGTGAGATTTATAGGAAACGTGAGTTTTGAAGCTAGTGGGGTATCTTTTATGTTAAAAAAGCACTTTTAATCCAGAGAAGAAAAAGGATAAGAAGAATAGTCATATCAAACATGTATTTGCACTTGGTTGGGTTTATGGCATGTATTTGATTTATAGACTTTTGTTTTCTTGAACTTCTGAAGGTGGAAATAACTTGAGGTAAACAGACATAACATAAAAGGTGGAAAATCCATTAATATTATTAATTTTACTTTTGCACAACGCAACGATTGTCGTGAAGTATGTCTTACAAACTCAGAATAAGTACTTCTTAGGATCTTATATACTTAATTTAACACAAATCCATTCAATAACTACTTTGAACTTGCTAATGTATTGCAACCTAGCTAGTTAGGATTGAACTTCAGTAGGAGTGTTCTTGCTTTGGGGGCACAGGAAGGTGGCCGTTGTCTTGCAGATTTCTAACGGTGTCATATAGAGTCTGCTTCACTGGGGTGAATTCCATTCCCAAATCTTTCAGCTTTTGGTTTGAAAATATGTAGGGTTTTACTCTCGGGTTCTTTTCATCTGAACATCTGCACAAGTGAAACCTTATGTTAAGTACTTCTTTGATGGAAAACAGCTTTTACACAAGTTAACAACAATCATATCTAACTTCTTCAACATGTAATGATTTAACAATTATAAATGGTTGAGGAGTCGTAGGTTTTCCAATCACTATCATATGACACGACGTGTTGTTATTCCAAGTAAAATGTGAAAGCAGGTGATTTACATATTCTTGGTGGTTAAGGTGTTTTTGTTTGCTATGAAATGATAGAAATGTTGGGAGGCTTGGTTTTCAATTTGACTCAAGGAGGGTAGAAAGAATTCATAAAGAAGTCAAAGTTGGTATACCTACGCTACAGCTCAATGGATTTCCGATTTGAGCCCACAAAGTTTTACATTTATAGTATCTACGTATGTGTATTCTACCTCTCCAGAAAAAAGTAACATGTTTAGCAAGTAGTACTACAAATAATTAAAAAAGCAATGACACATTAATTCTGTGCAGAAATAAAGTAAAAAAGAGTACAAACTCTTACTTGGTGGGAATTGGGTACTCTGGGAAAAACTTGGCCAAAATTTCAACGAGGTCACCACGATGCAGCGAACTTTCGGCACAAATGTATCGACCAGAAGCTGAAGGAGTCTCGTACACAAGAACATGGGCTAGTGCCACATCCTTGACATGTACGTAAGACTGTGTGGCATTTACATAGGTCTTAGCAGAGCCAGTAAGGTACTTTAGGATGTGGATTGTGCTAGCATTAATGGTAGGTTGAAGCAATGGTCCAATAACCAGAACCGGGTTCACCACAACCAAATCCACCCCTCTCTCTCTAGCTATCTCCCATGCTGATTGTTCAGCTACCGTCTTCCCATAGCAATACCAATTCTGCATTTCATTATTAGAACACACATTTCAAGAACTTTTACCAAAGTAATAAAGTCTTGTTAGTTCTACCTAAAAGGACACGTAAAAGCACAAATTATTTAATAAATATAGCATGTTGTTGAAGTCATTGAATAGGTAGGAAACATGGGAGAAGATTCGTTGACCTTGGTGTTCTTGCAGTACTCCAAATCACTCCAGAATGATTCATCAACCAACACATCCCTACTCGTGTTAGGGTTCATATACACCGTGCCAATCGACGAAGTGAACACCACGCGTCGCACTTTTGCTTCTGCAGCTCCTATTATCACATTCTTCGTTCCATTCACTGCTGGCTCCAACATCTCTTCCTGTGCACACACCAATTTAGTACAAAATATTTTCACCAACTTCACTCTAACGTATGACCCTAATTACGAGAATTTATTAATTTATGGAGAAAGAGAAAACTCACGGGGTTGTCGGTGACCGGAGAAGCGGTGTGGAAGACACCGTGGCAACCGTGAAAAGCAGCTTTGATGGATTCAATATCCAAGAGATCAACTCTATGCAGAGTGAGTCTCTCCTTCGCTCCTTCCAACTTTCTCAAATGAGCATTCTTCGGATCATCTGAGATAATCATTCATTAATAACAAATTAGAATACATAAAAGACAACACGTGCATAACATAACATAACATAACCTAAATTTCCGCTAACAACCCAACGTTAAACTTAAACAAACAAACAAACAAAAATAACGCATGCAATGCAATATATATATATATATATATATATATATAGTACATACCTGGGTTTCGAACGGTTCCTCTCACAGTGTAGCCTTTCTCTAAGAGAAGTTTCACAAGCCAAGAGGCTATGTAGCCGCCGGCGCCGGTCACGCAGACGGTTTCGCAGGAAAGTGATGACGTGTCAGTTGGCATATCGGTGGTGATTGATTGAGAGAAAAAGAAGAAACTGGTGGATGAGAAAGAAAGGAATAATAAGACGAATGTGTTTGGTGGGTATGGAATATGAAGAGCACTTGCACAGAACAACATGTCCAAAGATGCCTTTTATAAGCATGCATGAACATTTTCAATATAATAATTAACCAATATTTAAGAGTAGGAATATAGATACTTTTTGAATTATTAAAAATTGCTCTGATTTATGAGAAAAAAAAAACCTAGTCATGCAAAATTAGTTTTATTACGTATCTCAAGACATTATCTCTTTACTCGTTCTTTTTTTCAAAGTCAAAACTACAGTACCAATAAACGTTGATAAATTTATACTCGGTTTTCCAACGTTGACCCACAATTCATGAGAGTAATAAGTTTTCATAATTTTAATATTTAGAATTATTTCTTCATATCACTATATATACTTTTTAAATTACTCAATTTGGAAAACTAAAATACTAATTATTGTTAAATCAATTTCTTGCGTTGAAAGCAAAAACTAATTAAAGAAATTGAATTCGTGATAAATGCAACTTATATAATTAATATCTCACAACGGTAAAATCTTACATAAACCATTTTTAAGAGAAATTATACCATTTAATTAGAAAAAACAGATGCATCTGCATGCACCTAATTAATCCCATATATATATATATACATACATACGACAGATTATATGTTTTTTTTATTTATACGAAATCTAGTGGCCATTGCAGTTAAGATTTAAAGGGTTCCATTTCATGATTTGTGGAACCAGTGATGATGCTAACAAACAAAATATAGCTAAAAAGGGAAGAAAATTGGGCTCCCCCTTCTGTCTTTCTGCAGAATCTATGGCAGAGAAATACTTATATTTGTTTAAGAAATGTCATGTGACTTCAAATAATTACTGAATTGGACTTTTATGATGACGTTGTTTGTAGCAGACGATGGTTCAGAAAGTGAAATTAATTAATATTGCCGAATAGAGGACTGAAAATCATGTGACTAATTTAAAAAGCTTCAAACTAAAATTACTAAATTAATAACTGATGTGAATCACAAAGAGACAAGTAGTTTCTTTTTGAGACTTTCTTTTTCGCAGTATCGGTAACCAATAATAAGGAAAGACTATTTTTCTTTCATGAAAAATATTACAAATTGACTTTATATTTCTTATAATTTTTCATACACACACGTGGTTAATAGTTTTCTTTTAATAATCTAATTAAGATGTTTAAAGAACACGCAGGTATTCTATTCAGCAACTAGGTCTATTTTTGTATAATTTCCATGTTGAAAATATAAGAAAATTATACACATATATA
>Ga0209700_103213_pt1 | contig 31710 bp, 18 predicted proteins | sample SiratroredBW_FD_187528 | JGI IMG/M metagenome (GOLD analysis project Ga0209700, IMG submission 187528) | Root nodule microbial communities of legume samples collected from California, USA - Siratro red BW (SPAdes) (version 2) | ecosystem: Host-associated > Plants > Roots > Nodule | place: USA...
CTGTCTGTTTCTGAAATTTAATCTGGTTTTCAGTATACTGGTTTTTCAGATTTCATATTTGTCTGCAGTGCACTGATTCTGTTTGATTGGTTTTCATATTTGTAAATTGTTTGAACCTTTGTAGATTACAGTCTAAGTTTCTTTAAAGACTTTGTATTCTCACATTGAAAAGCAAATTTCAAAAAGATTCAAAAAGGGTTCAATTCACCCCCCCCCTCTTGAACTTAGGCCAAACACTTATTTTAACAGTTATGAATGTCAACTGACATAAAATATGATATATTAAGTCGGGTTTGAGTTAACCGACGTAATATCTTTTTAAATATTTACAAAATGTCATTGCATTTTTGTTTAAATTGGTTCCGTTTTAACCAACGTATTATCCTGACGTAGAATGCGTTTTTTTTGTACTAGTAATATATATATATATATATATTATGTGTGTGTTTTATAAAATTTTAGTATGTATGATACTTAAATATTTCTTTTTTTTTCTATAAAATGATGATAGTACTCAAGTGCTAGATAAAATGTATGAATTCAATTTGAATTATTTGTAAAACTGAATTAAACTCTTTAAAAGTGACATGAGAGAACTAAATTGAACTATATAATGATTTAAAAGTAAATTAAAATACATCATTGAGTGAATTAAGTTAAATTAAACTCTTCTAAATTGCTTGAATTATATGAATTGATGAATTATCAAAAAAATATATTTTCCAATATCACAACTTATAATTTAAGCCCAAACAATACTATTTGATAGCAATTTAATTTTTATAAAAATCAAATTAATAGAAAAATTCAGGGTAGTTTTGGTGTTAAACAATTTTAGTTTTTGTTATACAATTTAATTTAGTTCAATATTAATTTGGTTTAGTTCAAATACCAATATTTTAAAAGTCTTAGATTAAAGTAGTGTCGTCTTTTATGCCCAAACAAAAATTCTAGTTAGAAAGATGGGTAAACGTTCACTTAATTGAAATATGTTAATTAATAATTCAATAAAATTTTATTTAGTGTAATTACATATTAAAGGAAACAAAGTTTATCCTTACTTTCTAATTGTTCTTCTACTTTTTACTTTCTCTTTAGTTTTCTAGAGTGTTTTATTTTTCTTTTTTCTAATATATTCTTTCACTTAAGAGGTGATTAAGAATATATTATTTTTCAATCGATCAAAATTTTGTTTAAAATAAACATTTTTATTAAAATCTAAAGTTTCTTTATGTTTGCACTTTTGAGTCATAGTGTTTTAAGATTTCATCATTCAATCATTTGAAAAAGTTATTTTCTCTACTATTTCTATCTTGGAAAACTTTGCTTTGACAACCACACCTGGCATACAACCAAATGCCAACTGCTGACGTGGTATAATTGTATATGTGGCTAAGGGTAAGATAAAACTTTTTTTAAGGACATTTAAGGTATTTTGTTATGAAAGGGTATAATTGGATTTTAAGTATCTAAATTTAGAATTTGAAACGTCATATCCAGTGCACCCGTTTGCATAAGGGAGATTTTGTGTGATTGGATTTTAAGTATCTAAATTTAGAATTTGAAACGTCATAGGAGTCCAGTGCACCCATTTGCATAGGGGAGATTTCGTGTGACAGTGGTTGTAGTGGCGAGCGACGGTGGGAGACCATCGACGGTGGCGAGCGACGGTGGGAGACCATCAACGGTGGCGAGCGACGGTGGTCGAGAATCGACGGTGGTTGCGGTTTGTGCAAAATTTTTGGCGAAATTTTAGAGTTTCGACAGTGAGAGACGACATAGAGAGAGGTATACATTGTTTCATTACGTTTGTAAAAGTATTTCATTATAGCATAGTAGATACAAATCCTACGGTTTTGGAGCAAAAGGTTGACTTTTGTATTTTTTTATATTATAATAGTTATTGCTGAAAAAATGAGGTTCCACTTTTGAAGTCTGAGATCGAAGGTTTCATGGAATATTTGTGAGGTTGACTTGTTTACACAAGACTTTTTAAGCTGAACCAATTTTTTTTAATAATTTGAAGTGTGTTTGTTTATCATATAAACATTTCTACTTAAAATTGTCCAAAATTAAGGAAAATGATTAGTTAACAACAACAAAAATGCACAATAAAGAATTGTCCCTGATTTTGCAATCAAGATTAAAAACTAACAGAAATGCTTTCGACATTAAATTATATGTTAATAAGGCAATATGTTCACATGCTATAAACCCAACAAATTTCTATGTTTAAGTGATCAAGGTTTAGCATGAATGTATATACTAGAATAATTCTTATATGCAATTCTTATATTTTCTTCACCTTATCAGATTTGAATTTTGCAGCATCTTTATTGATCTGGATGGCATCTTTTATGCATAAGTGCCTGTCATTTATCTCTTTTGGCTTAACCTTCTTCTGTTGGCATTTTATATATAGTTCTACAATTGTAAGTGCAGCCATTCATGCGTGGGATTTTTATTGTCATTAGATAGTGGTTACATAGTGATTACATGCCAAGTATGTATTCTATTTTTGTGGTTACATTTAAGTAATAAAATTTTGCTTGAAAGAAAGAATATTTGAATTAAGAAACCATCTTTATTAATATGATGTGTTAAATATGAAAATTAAAATTTCAGTATAATTGACAAAGATATATCAATTTTAAATTACAGATTATTTAGAGAAGTGTCTACCACACGATTGGCTTTTGTTACAAGGTTACTTTAGCAGTCCAGGTATGTTTTCTTTTTTATTGTATTTTCAATTGTCAATGTATTATTTCAATTTTTAAGAAACAGTTAAGAATTATATGATTATATAGGTATAGTATTTGGTATTTTTTTACAACTCATATTAACTGTCATTTTATTCAGACCATGGATTATTCAATACATGTTGTTCCCCCAAGTCAGGATGAGCTTTATCAAGTACCATACATTTCAAGAATTCATGTTGAGGACGACGAAAATGGACTTAACAATGATAATGTTTCAAATGATGATATACAAGTTGTCCCAACGGTTGGAATGTCTTTTGATAGCGCAGATGATGTCAAAACATTATATCGAAAGTACGTCATAGAAAAAGGTTTTGGAATAAGGACAAGAACCTCAAAGAAGGGGCCGGACAACGAACTTAGGTACATAATGCTAGTATGTGCAAGAGCTGGGATATATGTTTCCGCCATCCCAACAGAAGTGTCAACACAACCAACTCAGTCAGTTCAATGTGGTGCCCACATTACAGCTGGCAAGAAAGATGGAAAGTGGTATATTATGTCTGTTAATCACCAGCACTCCCATGACTTAAGCCCAACCAAATCCAGATTATTTCGTGGCAATAGAAAAATTAATCTACAAGCCAAGAGAACACTTGATATCAACGACGATGCTGATGTGCGGATAAACAAGACTTACAGGTCACTAGTTTCATCTGCTGGTGGGTACGACAACATGGAATTTATTGAGAGGGATGTTCGCAACTATGTCGGTCAACAACGAAAGGCATTGGGTAAGCATGGTGATGCTAAAGAGTTGCTAAGCCATTTTTCACGGATGGCACAACTGAACAAAGATTTCTATTTCGAGATTGATATAGATGATGATAGCCGGATACGCAATGTGTTCTGGGCCGATGCATGAACAAGGGCAGCTTGTAATTATTTTTGAGATGTCATTTCTTTCGATACCACGTATCTTACTAATAAATACGACATGCCTTTTGCACTGAAAACAGTTCAATCCGTAGTCCTAAGATTGTTAATAGAAAGGGACGCCCAAGGTCTTCAAGATTTAAGTCAAGGTGTGAGGTTGGTGGAAGACCAAATAGGAGAACAAATGCCACCACCGTTGAAAAAACACAACCACAAGTGACTTCCTTAGTTGTTGACGTTGCAAATGAAGTCCAAATGAACACAACAATATCCAACTATGATGACTTCCAATCAGTTAGATTACCTTTCAAATATGTTGGTTGTGTGTTTTTTTAAGTCACAAAATGGATCGTCATCTCTAACCTTTTTCTTACCAATGCAGGTGTCACCTATGGCAGGTGTCTGTTTCATGTCACTGCTGAACTCAAGTATACACAAATGCTCATGAAAGAGGGAATTGAAGTTTGTATATTGTTGTGCACATTTTAGCTTATTTTGCAGATAATGTCTAATTTGACTTTGTCATGTTGAATTTGATATATTGTAGGACATGAGTTATGTCCCAAACAATGTCCTTTGTTAAGTCGTCAAAATATTTTTTAAGTGGTCTAAAAAATATAGATTTAATCATATAATATGACGTGGTTAAACAAATATTGTGTTACTGCTTACTAGAGCCGAATCGCTGAAGCAAAAGTAAATAATCTAGCCAAACTGGTCCAGATTACACATTGTTTACCATTTCAAATTATTAATACATTCACATTAAATTTTAATTGTTAATTAAAATAGAGGAATGGTTAAACATATATTGTGACCACTTATGTCGACATATTTTAATCTTAAAATTTTTTACAAACATTTTTTTGCATACTACCAAAGATTAAGGTGAGGGAAAACAAAAACAGTATACTATTTTTTGTATTAGTTTTTTTAAGAAGTCAAATTTAATTAACATAATATTTTATAAAATTTATTATTAAATGACATTACGAGTAACATGAAAAAATGAGTTAGATTTGGTGATTTTACCTCTCCCTGTATAAAAATTTAGTAGGTTGAGATGATATTTTTAATTACTAAATCTATTTTAATGTGTGTTATCTAATATGTCATATTGATCCCATTTTTAATTACAAAATAATTTAAAATAATAATTTTAATATATGATTTAAAAAGATAAAAAATATGTAATAATAATATAAGTTTCGATTATTAATTATTCATATCAAAATAATAATTCTTTTAATTTAATAATTTAGAGATATTAATAATTAAAGTCACGGCGATAACCACGGTGACAACGGGCTCAATGTGATGGCAACAACGGCGGCGACGGGAGCGGTGGCCGCGACAATAGTGGCGAGATTAAAGAGATTTGAGATTCAAACTCACTGTTTCTCAACTCTTGATGAAATATGTTGGGTAGCTTTCTAGATAAAACCCTGTAAACCCTAAAAATGATTTTCATTGCCACGCTGGAATGTTTTTTATACGTAATTTATATTAGCCACATCAGTAACCACATAAGGTTGTAAGGTGGGTGTTGTGCCAGGTGTGGTTGTCAAAGTATAATTACTCTTCTATCTTAGAGTTGTTATTTATTGGAAACAAGAAACTATTAAATAAAGAGAACTACTTTGAACTATTAATGGATTTAGTTTTAGATATTGGAAATTCGGTTAATGTTATATTTATTAAAGTTGTTGAGATTACAATTTGAGTTATTGAATTTGTTAGATTATTAATTTAGTCATTGTGTTTTTGAATATAATATTTGGTTTGAATGGTCAAATTGACCTAGTTCTAGTAGATAGATTATATACTCAATGTACAAATGTATTTTAAAATTTGTTAGAATTAATAAAAGTAGATCGAAAAATGTTTTATGAAATATATTGTTTTATTGGTTCTGCATATGTTTCTTAAGACATGATCATTTGAATGATGCTTAAGCAGTGGGTTATATTGCAAGGCACATCCTGAAGCATCTATTTGGTTATTGAAATAATACACATTTTTTTCTCAAGTCATGATTTGAGGTTTCGTGATTGGAAGAATTATTAAAAGCTTTTATAGACAAAAAAATCTCATTGCTCTCTCTCCCAACGCCATTCAAACGCTAACTCTTTCGCTATTAAGCAATACAAAATGTTGCTCAAATGACATGCTAAGATAAAATGGTAAAAATGTTTAATCAAAATTTTTTTTAACGTATATTGCTCAAAATTTGAAGTATAATGTTCAAAAAAATTATCATATCATTAAAGTAAAAGAAATCATAACTTAAACAATATGGATTCAAGTGATGTAAAAGTGCATTTTAATACTAGTTTTTTTAAACAATTTTTTATTAATAAAAAATAAATTAATTGAAAGTAAAAATGAGTGCTTACAAAAAATACCATTGAAAGGTATATTTATAACAAGAATAATGATGCGTTGACATGACACTAATAAGATTTAACTCTCATTTGACACCAGGATAATTTCGTCAACTGATAATTTGATACGCGTAAGGGTAATTTGGTTCACTCCTCCAATCTGGCAATGAATTTTGGTAAAAATATATGAATGGAAGGCGTGAAAACTTGAAATGAAAGAGGTGTGAGAGAACTAAGAGAGCTTGTCCGACAGAGACGACTAAGAACTATCATTGCGAGTTTGTTAGACAGAGAGCTCATTTGGACGAGAGCTAGGGTTTGATTGTCATTCTCATGCTGGCTATGAAGCTCGGACACTCGCCAGAAGCGCATACGACACCTCGTCGGAGACAGCGTGTTGGGCCGGATGCGGCCCAGTGATCGGACACGCAGAGACGACACGTCGGTGGATGGAGGAGCGGAACAGATACCAAAACGAAAACTAGACAGGTTAAAATCAAAACTAAAACAAATTAAATCCTAAACGAAAACTTGAAAGAAAGAAGAAGAAGGTGTGAAGAACGTGAAAGAAAACTGGAAAGAAAAAAAGAAAACAGAAGGCACTGTTTAGAGATCTGGAAAGAAGAAGCTACAACTATCGAAGAAGAACCATCTAGAAAAGATGCTTATTATATAATTAAATAATATTATATTATAATATTAAACTAATATTATACTATCATATATGTTTTAATGTTTTTTATAATAATTATTAATACAATAATTTATATTAAATTATATTAATAATTATATTAAATTATATTTCTATAATTTTATAATATGTTTTTTAAAGTTATTATTTTTTATTTAAATTTAAAATTTCAATAGTAGTTTTTTAATTTACATTTTCTTAATTTAATATTTAAATATAATTTTTTTATATAATATATAATTAAGTTATATTTAATTTATTTATTATATAGGAAATTAAGATGAATTAAGTTTTTAAAGAAGATGAAACAAAACACTCATGTGAAGATATGACTCTTGTGAAGATATGTTTTAAAATTAAGAAAAGCTTTCAATAGTGAAAATAATATGATTAAATTCAATGGATCTTATACAAGAGAAAAAACTCATCTTAATAAATAAATAAATAAATAAATAAATATATATATATATATATATATATATATATATATATATATATATATATATATATATATATATATATATATATATATATATAGTTGTGTCTCTGTGTCTTATAATTTTCAATTAGCCGTATCTACGTGTCCGTGTCCATATTCGAGCTTCATAGCACGTTGGTTTGAAGGTTCCAGTTTAGCTAAGGTGTTGACTGTGAAGGTGGTGGTTTGAGTTTAATCCATTTTTGTCGAGTAATGGTTTGTCTTTTATGGGGTTTTTGATAGAAAAGGAAGATTTTTTGATCATGTAATGGTTTTATTTTTTGTTAATATATGATTTTCGTTTGGGGTTTATGGTTGTGGAGTAAAGTTTCATTTTTTATGGGGCTTTTGATGAAAAAGGAAGAAATTTTTGTAGTTTCTCAATTTATTTTTTTGTTGAGGTACAATTTCCATTAGGGGTTTAGGATTTTCATGTTTGAATATTTTGATTACTTCAATATATGATGTCGAGAAACATGGGTTGTGTGCTCATTTTGAAAGTGTTTTTCTTTTGAATGAGTGATGGGTTAGTGGATTAATTGGTTTTCCGTGGACTGTTTGCTGACATGAATTGGTTCTTTTGTTTAGGTGTTTGAAAGTTTCAACATTTGGCTGAAAAAGGAGTTAGTATATATGGTGAACAATCTAATGAACACATCTAAAGACAGGAGACAGTTTTTAAGTTTTTGGCTTCAAGGTATCCATAATGTCATTACTCATTGGTTATCATAATATAACAAATTTTCTCATGCTGATATATAAATAGTGAATTTTCTATATTTGTTCAATAATATTTCGTGAAATTTTCTAGTAAATGTAAGATGATTATTGCAAGTTACTGTAATTTATATTATGTTTATTATTTTGTTTTAGTGTCTTTCTTATATATAGGAAGTAGCACTCGGAGTAAACACTTTTTTTTACTGTCATGAGTTTTAATAAGAAAATTTAATTTTGATATTATGTATTTACCAGATTAAATCTTTCCTTATGAAATAGAATATTCAATATGGTATTAAAGTAGGTTGAAGTCTGCTCCACTATTTCCTTTGTTCTTTCAAGCTGTGGCACGTGTATAATTTTTTTAAGCAGAATTATTCTTTTTCGCTTTCTTCTTTATTTTCCTTATTGGCATCGATTGCGTCGCTCTCGTTTCTAGGTGTACTTTGTTTCTTTTTCGTTTAATTGGTGCTTAAATTCTTCTTCCTTCTCTACTCCTGTTTTTCTCGGTTCCCTAATTCGTTCTTGTTGGAGAATCCGAGGGGGAAACTGGGGAGATCTCACAAGAATGAGAACTGAGCCAACATATAAAGGAATGACACCACCTTCAACCCAAAACCTTAAGGCATTAGGTTTACGGGTCTTTTTTCTTATATGTTGCTCAACTTTCTCATTCCTACCCAATGTGGGACTTAGACTCACACTTGATAAGTATTCTCTCACATGGAAGATCTCTCCACCACCAAATATCCTTTTGGAGCAAATATGATTTCGTTGTTTGTTTCTACTTCCTCTGAAGACCCATTTGTTAATCCCTCAAGCTCCTCTTATTTGCATTCCGGAGAAAATCTAGGGATAAATCTTGTTCCACCTCAACTCAATGAAATCAATTATCACTCATGGAGTAGAAGGATGCGTCACGCTCTCCTTTTGAAGAAGAAGTTTAAAATTGTGATGGTAGCATCAAGATCCTTGTAAGAGATGATCCAACTTATGAAGCGTGGGAAATATGCAATATGATAATCTTGTTTTGGATAACTCGAACACTTTCTCCATAGATTGCTAGCTGAGAGCGTTGCCTACATTGATGTTGCAAAGATCCTTTAGAAGACACTTGAAAGAACATTTTTTAAATTACTACAATAAAAAAACTATTTATCCACCAATTTTAGCTTCCAAAAAAAAATAGTTGCTAATTGTGACTAAAATAACCACCAAATTAAATTTTAGTTACTAAATAACTACAAAATAAAAGTAATGATTGAATTTAGCGACTAATAAGTCAAGATAATTAGTATATAACATTTTTAGCTAGCAAAGTTTTAGTCATTTATACCATTACACCAGATAAACTTTTATGTCATGTTATAGTTATTATTATACTTATTAATACAATTCAATTACAACTATTATATTATTATCATAATTATTAATATTATTATATTATTATTACTACTATTATTATAATATTACTATTATATTATTATTATATTATTATTATTATATTTATAATATTTTTGTTATTATTATTATTATTATTATTATTATTATTAATACGTTAAGTATTACCAACAGAATAAATCTATCAGTAAATGGGTGGGCATCGGTCGGTAAATTGTCTATCAATTTATCCACAAATTTAATCTGTCACGTAAATTGGCAGTTAAACCGACAAATTTATCTAAGGATAAATTGACAGAAAATTTTTCTATGGGTAATTAGCAACGGATTAAATCTGTTAGTAGTGATATTTTATCAACAAATAAAATTTTGTCGATAATTTTTTGTCGGTATTTGACGTTTTTTTTGTAGTGATTTCCACAATCTGAAAGCACTAAAGAACTCAACTATGATGAAAATCCCTTCACTCCTCAATAGGTATAGAAACTATTAGATCTTCTGCAAGAAAATTCCAGTAACAGTCAATCAAATTCAGAGCCACAGTGACAATATTAATGAAAAGGAATCCCAAACAAGTAAAATTTCTTGGATCCTTAACATTGATGTCACTGATCATATCACTTTTTACAAAACACAGTTCATTTCATTCTACAATATTAAACCTATTTACATTAAAATGCCTAATAATTCTATGTATTACCTAGTCATGTAGGTACAATTAAATTCACTGAACATTTCATATTTGATGTTTTGTATATACATGAGTTTGCCTTTAATCTCATTTCTGTACAAAATTTAATTTAAAATTTGGATTGTGAACTGATCTTTTCTTGAAAGAGTTGTCAGATCCAGGAAAGGATTACTTCCAAGATGATTGGTCGTGCTAAGTTAGACAAGGGTCTATACCATTTGCAACATTCTTCTTGTAATCAATTCTTTGTGAATAATATTTTGAACCACAAAAAACTTGATTCTGAAATGTGGCATTTTAGGCTTGGACACCCTTCAAATAAGGTCCTTGAACTATTGTGCAAAATTGTTTCTTACATATGTATTGATTCTAAATATATTTGTGATGTTTGTAATTTTTTGAAACAATATAAGCTTCCTTTTCAATTGAGTAATTCATCCACTACCAATGCTTTTAGCCTCATTTATATATTGATAATTGGGGTCCTTTCTCTGTTACTTCTGTTCACGGCTATAGATTTTTTCTTACTATTGTTGATTATTGTACTACACATATTATGAAATCTAAGATTGAAACTAGATCGTTGCTCTTAAATTTCATAATATATGATAAGAATCAATTTGATTGTAATGTCAAAATTATTAGGATTAATAATGGAAAAGAATTTGAGTAAAATGAACTATATGATAAGTTTGGTATTTTATACCGAAGAACTTGTGTGGAAACTCCACAGCAAATTTTTGTTTTGGAGAGGAAACATCATCATATATACTCGCAACCTGTTGTTTTAATGTGGCTTACCTAAGCTTTACTGGTGCTATGATGTTTCTCATGCTATACTCATAATAAATAGATTATGCTATACTCATAATAAATAGATTGCCTTCACTTTCTTTAAACGAAAAATCTCCCTATGAAATATTGCATGATACTCCTCTTACGTAAATGAATCTTAAAACTTTTGGGATCTTTATGATATGCCACTACTTTAGAAAATAACATAACTAAACTTGACTCTAGATTTAGGAAATGGGTTTTTCTTGGTTACACAAATGGATTGAAAGGTTATATGCTTCTTAACACTCTTATTTATGAAATATTTGTTAGTAGAAATGTTATTTTTTATGAAAATGTTTTCCCTTATAACAACATTGAAGGTTTATTCTCTCATCATGAGAACTGTGTCAAGGATCATGATTTTAATTTTTTGCTTAAGCCAATCAAATACAACACTGACAACAAAGTTCAAATTGGAGAAATTAAGACAAATCATATGATGTTGATTAGAACTATAACAGCGATAATAGATCTCTGCATAATCAAACAACAAAATTGTAATGCCGATAATTCCAATGATGTTAGCATCATCATAGAAATTAATCAACATGATAATGGTAATGCTGACTATCTTAGATACTCAAACAGGACCATAAAACTACCAAATTTTTTGAATGACTATCTGAAAGGTAAAATTAGATATCTTATTTCTTATTCCATAGGTAGGTGTTATGGAAAAGGTGATGTAGTAAGGGAACATCAGACTTTGACAAAGTGTGATACTTCTATTAAACAAGTCTTGAAACAACAACCATTTGACCAAGGTAATCGTGGTGAAAGTCGCTACTAGGAGTTAGGTGCAAAGATTAACAACAACCAAACCATGAGTTAGGACGTTACTGTTAGGATTCAACACTGTATAAGTACTTGATTGGTGTTTATTGTTGTTAAGAGTAAGAGGCTATTGTAAGGTCAATTTCTATTTGAAGATTTAGTACATATCAGTCTTCCTATAGTGTCATTTTGTATTGTGATGGAAGCAGGTTGTTGTTGTTGTAGCTCTATTACAGGTGTGGGGCACATTTGTGGTTATGGGGTTGCTTTGCATCTCATCCTTTTATGTGGTTGTTGTTTTCTTCAATGGTGAACTTGTATTTGTTCTTTCTGTATAAGGGTTGGGACATACCTAAAATGTCACCGATAATTTATTTTATTTTTTACCGTGAAAAAACAAAAAATTAGAATTAAGTTTGATTTGATATATTTATGTTTGAAGTTCTTGTTGTATACTTTAATTCTTGAATTTTTAATTGTAATGAATATTTTATATTTATATTTTGTTTATTTATTTTAATTAATATGTATTTTGAAATTTTAAACATGATTTGCCCGTTAATTATGACATGATATTTATTACAAACTATCATAATCTCTAATAACGATGATAAAATATTAATAATTAAAAAATTGATAGCTTATTATCATATAAATTTTGACAACAAAATACTATCAATTATAATAAATTAATAATAATAATTAATTTATTATTATTGTTTTATATGTTTGTTATATTTTATTATTGTCATAATTATCTTTTATATTTGTAATATTTTATTATTATCAATTGTTAATGATAATTTTATTTATCACAATAAAACTTAATTTTACAAACGTGGAAAATTATTGTAATAAATATAGTGATAAGAGTAGTAGTGACAATTTAATTATTATCACAATTATATATTTATAATTTATATTAATGAATATTTATGTTCCTATAACTATTTTTTTTACAGTTGGTTCTGGTAAAGGAAAATCGCACGAGATGAAAGGTGAATAATAATTGGAGTGGAAATGAAATTTTGAAAATTGTACACCTATGTTATAATTGTTCAATTAAGTTACTTAGGTATTATATTATGTTATAATGGTTCAATTCAGTTAGTTAGGTATTAGATTGAATGAGTTATCTATTGTCATATAACTTTCTCACATAGTACACCTATGTTATAATGGTTCAATTAAGTTAGTTAGGTATTAGATTATGTTATAATGGTTTAATTCAGTTAGTTAGGTATTAGGTTGAATATGAGTTATTTGTCTTCTATTGTGATTTAACTTTCTCACATGTTCTGTCTTAAATACAGTTACTGCGTAATACTGATACAGTTTTGAAAAATGGATTTTCGTCACAAAATATTTTTCTTTTTCTTTTTTATCATAGCGTTCTAAGCTCTCTTTTCTTGTAATAATTTACCATCATCACGGTCTATGTAGTAAGAACGTACTTCGAATTGGTTTAGAATAATATTGATTATAGTGTAGAAGGGCTACTGCTAATTGGAAAAACAAAATAAAAAATTGAAAGAAACAGGCAATAGCTTCTAGCCAGTACATAACCTTGTCAATTCTAGGTGGTTTCTCGCATTTGTGTTGATTTATTCTTTTATTTTTATTTTACTTTTTTATCTTAAAATATATTTTATGTAAATTAACTTAAATAAAAAATAATTTTAATTTTTTAAATTTTATTTTTGTTATTATTTTTTAATTTATAAGAAGTTTCCATAAACCTAGTCTTACAATACAATCATTTATATTATTGAAATTTTTCTCTGTGACGAAATATTAATTCGTTGGATAGCATAGGGTTCCAAATATTTACATAAATATTACACTTCACTCTTCGAAGCAAAAATTTGACTTTGGAGAGTCCAATTTCGACTTTTGTTTTTTCCTTCCGCACCGGAAAATTTATCAGTTTCTGAGTAATGATCATTTCCTGAATAATCGAATTGGTATGATTTTTTTTAAGAGATTTGATACATCGTACACTAATATGAAAGACACAAATTGAATCAGAAGTATATGAAAAGGAAATGCAGTTTGAAACCAATAGAAAAGTAGCACTGAAAATATTAAACCCGTAATGAGCTAAAGACACCAATATGTGATTTGGGCAACAAGAAAGTGGTGAAATAAAGAGAAAAGCTGATTCTCGCAAGGCAATTATACGAGGGATCGGGAAAAAAAGAGAATGAGGTTAGAGAGAAGAAAGAATAGGGTCGAAGAAAGAATAGGGTTATCGAAAAAGGGATGACTTAGAGAATTATAGAAAGAGAGAGTTGCATACCACTTGTTTGTTACCATGAGTAATCCATCCTCCACCTACTTGTACTCTTAATTCTCTTAAAATTGCAAGGATAATGATCAAAGTTATCTCTTCGAAATTTCTTCAAGACTAAGATGTGGAAAACATTATGGATTTTAGCCTCCACTGGCAGCTGTAATTGAAAGGCCACCTCACTAAGCCTTTTAGCAACTTTGAATGGGTCGAAATATTTCATTCCTAGTTTTTGGATCTTGCACAATGCTACCGATTGTTGGCAATAAGGTTGAGCACAAGCACCAAATCACCTTCAGTTAACTCGACATGTCTCCTCCCTTGATTGGCATAATATTTCATATACTATTGAGATTTCACCATATTCACTTTGAGTTGGTCCAACAATTTATCCCTTCCTTGCAACATTTCCTCCAAGGGTGGTTTATCACGAGGTGATATTTCATAACAAACCAAAGATAGGGGTTCCCTCCCATTAAGTGCTTGGTAAGGTGACATCTTAATGTTGTTGTGCATTGAAGTGTCAATATTGGGCCCAAGGAAGCATTGAGATCTAAGATTTTGGATTGTCATAGCAGAAACAACACAAGTACTTCTCAAGTGTTTTGTTCAAGACTTCATTCTAAACATCGGTTTAAGGATGATATGTCGAACTTATAGCCCAAGTGGTGCTTTGGATGAGAAATAATTGTTGCCAAATTTGCTTATGAAGACTCTATCATGATCAGGAACAATAGAGTGTGGAAACCCATGCAACTTGACGACATTGTTAATGAAAGCTTCAACCACTGATCTGCTATTAAATCATGCTTCAAAGGAATAAAGTGAGCAAATGTGAGACGGTCAATAACAGAGAAGTCATGTGAAGGAGGGGGAGCTGTTATGAAGTCCATGTAAACATTTCCTAAACCTGAGAAGGAACAGGAAGAGGTTGCAATAATCCTAAAGGCAACTTGGTTTCCACTTTAGCTCTTTAACAAACAGGGCATGCCAGCACATATTCTTTAATCACTTATTGCATCTTTGGCCAATAGAAAATAGAACAAATGCGTTCAATTGTTTTTGCTACGCCCGAATATCCCCCAGTTGCGCTATCATGATACTCCTTCAAGATGTGGTGCACAACGTGGCTATTTGGAGGAATGTCAATTCTCTTTTTCCACATTAAAATGTCATTTGTGCAATCATAAGGAGCGGTGCCTTGCTTGGAGTCTTGGCACTATTGTAAAATTGAGCTCAGATTAGCATCTTTGGCTATTTCTTCTTTTAAAGTTTGAACTCATTCAAGATTTGAAGAAGACCATGCAGTCATGAAGCAATGAGAAAGGCTATCCGCAACTATGTTCTCCGAGCCTAGCTTACATTGAATGTCAAATTCATGCCTAAAAGCTTGTGTAACTATTTATGTTGATCCAACATGTCCACTAGTAGAAAAACATTATTCAACATCAGCATATAATGATAGTTAAAACTCAAACCGACATAGCTAAAAATGCGGTGATATTTTTGTAAATATTTGAAGAGATATTACGTCGGTTTATACAAAACTGACGTAATATTTTATATTCTACATCGGTTCCACAAATAACCGACGTAGAAAAAGACTGAAAAAAATATAAATTCAAAGTTTGAAAATTTTAAAATGGCGGAGGAGATACTACGTTGGTTAAACAGTAGAACCGACGTAATATATGGAGGATATTATGTCGGTTCTACTGCTTAATCGACGTAGTATCTCCCCCGCTATTTTAAAATTCTCAAATTTTGAATTTAAGGTTTAGATACAGCGTTGGTTGGCCCTCAAAACCGACGTTGTATCCTATTATGTCGGTTATTGAGTGGTAACTGACGTAATAACCCTTTATTTTTATGCTTCCCCAGACTGTTTTTACTCTTACACTTTTTGCCTCCCTCCCTCATTTTCACTCTTGTGCACGCTGCTTCTTCACACTTTTCTCTCGTTCACGTTGTCATTTTCTCTCTCACGCATTCTCTCTTCCATTCTGTCTCACTTTCTTGCTCATGTTCTCACTGGTACGTGGTATTCTTCCTCGCGTGTTGTTCTCTCCCATTTTCCTTTGCTCTCATTGTCTTTTGTGGTTTCATTCACTCCATTTTTGCATTCTCTGATTTCGGTAGATTTCGTTTGGGTATGTCGCAACCGGAATCATGACGGGACACAGCGATCCGAAAAATTATTAATTAATAAAACAATGGAGTCCCCACCATAGTTTTTATGGAAAACTATGGAAAAACTAAAAAACGAGGATAAAGCTAGCTTGCAAAAATCGAATCTAGATCCGAGAGTCGGTTACATGTGGGGAAGGTATTAGCACCCCCACAACGCCCGTCCTAAGACGGTACCTTTAATTAAATAAATAAACCGAGTGTATTTTTCAAAACATTTATTTTTCAAAAAAAAAAGACAGAGATTAAGATAAAGCAAACTAAATATTTTTTTGTTTTGGGGGGCCCGACAAGGTTTGACCTTGCTCCTATGTATCTCTATAAATCAGGGTTACGTAGTTCTTTCAAGAAAATGATTTGTTTGAAATTTTCGATATTTTGTTTTATTTTTTTAAACGTTTTATATATATATATATTTTTTTATTTTTTGATTTTTGAAAATTTGGTATTTATATTTTCAAAACATTTAGCATTTTTGGCAGTTAAACTTCATTTGGATATCGCTTGACGCGTACAGTACTTTGATATTCCAAATGAATTTAAATTCTTTAGAATTAAATCTCGTATAACGCGAACGATTATTTAAGAATTTAATCAAAAATTTATTTAAATAAGACACGTTTTTTTTAATAAGCAAGAATATCAAACTGGAGGTGTGAACCCTGACCCAAACTAGAGACGCCCTTTGGGCAACGTACATGCCTCTAGAGAGTCTTTTTAGATCAAGGTTAGCATCAAGAATGAAACTAGGTTTTGGAATTTAGAAAGCTTTAGGGTTTGGTGGGAAAAAAAAGTTGTAAGAAGGCAACTTTGGGGCCAAACTTGGATGGTCAAATGGCAATGGAAATGAGCAAACTTAGTGTCAAATTAAAGATGAGTCTAAAGGCTTTCCATTGGTTACCTATACATCCCTAGAAACTTCAAGGATTGGGAGAATGAATTCTCCAAATTCGGTGTGTTTGATGAATCTGAATTTTTAACTTAGTCAAAATTTGGTCTTCTAAAATCAGTTTGGGATCCCAAATTTGGGGTCCAAATTAATGGTTCAAATGGCATCATAAATGTACCTATGGCATACCACTAGAAAGATCTTGAATAGATCTTTCCAACAAGCACAAATACAGTCCTTGGCGGTTATTAAATTAAGAGAAAACTCCCTCGAAAGTTAGGCACTTGAAAATTGAAATTTGCCCCATAACTTAGTTTCTGGGAAGAACTCATAAACCAGTTTGGGGACAGGTTTTTCGAGCTGAATTCGAAGGCTCAAATGGTAACATAAATACACTTATTATAGACCACTTAAAAGCTTGTAAAACAACCTATCCAAAGACTACTCACACACCTTCTAAAGATTCAAGGACATGGAGAACAAACTCTACAAATTTGGCCAGTTGGTTGTCTCTCATGTGACTTAGATTCTGGGAAGCCTAGAAACCAGTTTGGGATACTTCTGGGGTGATTTTGGGTGACCAAATGATTTTATAGATGCACTCACCCTAGACCAATGGAAAGAGGGTAAAAGGAGTTTTCTAATGATAGCTCATACACCTCCTAAAGATTCAAGACCATGGAGAACGAACCTCCCAAAGTAAGTCTCAAGACCACGTTTATGATTTTATGTGGTGCTCAGAAAATATTTTAAGTTATCCATGCTCGACCCGCATCTTGACACTTATTTTTTAGGGTTCTATAGGTTTCATAAATGGGGTTGTGGCTTATCACTGGAAATAGGGTAAACCCAGCTTTCCAATGCAACCCCCAACTCTCCTAAAGGTTCCTAGATCTCCTGAAATTTGCTCTCAAAGTTGGCTACTTGAACACTGAGCTCGCTGGACTGGTTTTTCGGCGAGTCTCCAGTGACGGCGAAACGCCGCTCCATGGGGGGGCAAACATTCCTTCCTCATCCTCGTCTCAATGGAGGTGGAATGGAGAAGAAAGGAGGTCTGTGGTGGGAGAAAATGAGCTCGCAAGGCTCACCGGTCATCTTCCTTAATGGGACTTGCACCGACGAGGCTCAAATGGAGGTTTCAAGACGTTTTCAAGTTATAGAAACGGTGGAAATGAGATGGGGGGAAAGAGACGCACCTAATGGAGGCAGAAAACTCGAGTTTGGTGGCAGTTGGTGGTGGAGCTTTGGCGAAGCCTGATTTTCCGGCAAGAGCTTCTCCAAGCTTTTTCAAACTGTTTTGGGTTGTTCTTATTGCTCTGGAGACTTCTTGGAGGTTATTAGAAGTGTTTAGGCAAAAAAAAAAGGAGGAGAAGGTGTCTTTTGGCGCAAAACCGTGGGTGAGTGGTTGGTTGTGGTTTCAAAGGAAACTTGGAGGTGGTTTCATGGTGGAGGTTGGTGACGACCGTTGGAAGAAGGTGTCAAGGGAAGAGTGTGTTTTTTCTGTGATTGTGAAGGTGGTTCAGTGATGATGATGGTTTTGGATCCTTTTTTTTTTCTTTTTTTTTGGTGTTCTCTATCTCCACAAGAGACTCCTATCTCTTCACCTCCCAAGAGACTCCTCCCTCTATTTCCCAAGAAATCAAGCCTTTTTACTTCCCAAGAAACCATGTCTTTTTACTTCCCAAGAAATCATGCCTCTTTCCTTCCAAAATCTTTTTATTTTACATATTGTTTGTTATTTAGTTTTTTTTTTTGTTTTTTTTAAGATAAATAATAAGAATAAAACCCCCCTTTTTTTAGAACACTTTTGAAATAGAGTTTACCCGGACGAAATTGGGTGCTGACAGGGTCGATTTGCGTTCACTGGTTTTGCTCTCACTATTTACAAGAATATGTTTTCTTATCTTTGTATGCTTGGAATGCTTTTTGGATGTTTGTTTCATAGATTTTGGGTTTCAAAAATTTTTGGACGGAAAAACTTCAAATGACCATAACTTTTGATAGAGTTCGAATTGAGACGTTCCAAAAATGAATGAAAGTTTCTCGAAATTGCATAACAAAGCTCCTGGGCCATCCCCAAAGGGGATTTTGGAATTTTTTTTCCGAAATTCTATCGTTTACACTACTTTTTATTTTTTTGTATTTTTTTATTTTTTTAGATTTTAACTTACTATTTCACCTATTTATATTTGTCAAAAAGTTCTGAAAATTATTGTAGTTTTTCTTTATATGTATTGGAGATTTATCAAAATGATTCTGAAAAATTCTGAAAATTACTATTATAGTTGAACCTAAATATTATTTTATCGACTAAAATTACCATTTTTATGCTCGCAAATTCTACTTTCATTCTTAGTTTTGGAAGAAACTTTTATAGCAGATACTTCACTTGTTTTCACTTGTTTACAGAAGAAAATTAGACATGAAATTTAAATATTAAGATATTCATGAATATAATAAGATGGAAAATATAGATTATAAGGCCATATTATCATTAATTATATCAACATGATGTATAGTTTTCCGTTCAATTATCATCATTGAAATAATCACAGTTGCCATAATCATCATCAACAACTAGATATTACTTTGTAAATTGTAATAGCGTCGAATATATTATATAGAATTAGTATTAGTGTTTATCATATTCATACTTTATTCTTCCATCTTATCTTAGCATAGCTTAACTACCTAACAATTCCTAAATTACTACTTTCATGAACAAATTAAAATAAAAAACAAAAAAGTTTACATCAGAACGTGGAGGACAAAGAGATTAAACATATAAAAGGGTTTGTTGTATTCACCGTCATAAAACAAGAAGATTGATGTAGGAGCTAAACTGGTTTTGGTTTCTTTTTATAGACTCGGTCTCAATTCAAACATCAACTAATTGGTATGCCACATCTATGGCGATTAATATAAGGCTTTTGTTGAATGTAGTGATAGTAATTGCCTTGGTTTTAGCTGGTTTTGCGGTTGCAATATACTGTTTCTTCACCAAGATTTTGTACAACCAAAAATATAGTATCACAGCCTACCAAAAGGCATTAGCAAAAGCAGCGAGCATGGAAAGGAGAAGTTCAGTGTCACATCACATTCCAGCCCACAAGCATGAGAAAAAGAAGCCCTATTATGATGTAAGTGAAGGTCGTGAAGATGGCACTTGTCGATGTTTTAGAAAACGGTCTGCAACATTAAATTTTTCAGGGTCTTCACGACCACAATGCAACCGCATTCGTCCACAATTGTTCATGACAGCAAGAATCACGAGGAAACAACAACCAATACCACAATTTACAACCTTAAAACTTGTACCTGGGAGACTTTGATCAGTTTATTCTATATTTTTAATTCAGAAATATGGAAATTGTAGGGAATTAGGATTTTTCAGCTGTGATTTAATGCTTCTGTAGCTTTATATTTTGTTTGTAAGTTTAGTGAAGATTTGTTTGCGTTAAAAAAAAAGGTCATATGTAGGTGTGGTTCATGATGTTTACTTTTAGTTTAGCCATAATTTGTTGTTTGTTGGACCCAATTAGGAGTTTTATAGTTTTTCTATTCAAGCTCTCATTGTAAAATTATAAAGTGTGTAAGAATGAGTGCAAAATTAATATATAAAGAACTTCATTTATCTTTAAGGGCTTGTAAGGGAGAGAAAATGCAAAATGGAGTAAAAAAACTAACAAAACCAAGAAAAAAAAAAACCTTCAAACACAAAAGTGACTTTGCCTCATTACTTATTTACTTCCATCTCCTATCTTTGGAGGTGAAAACTACCATTTGTAGACTACAAAGGTAAGAACTTATATCAGAGCTTAAAGTTTGTAGGATACAGTAGTAAATGGACATGTAGATATATTTGGGTGCAATGAATATTTTATTAATCTGAACTGCAACTTATACATAAACGTAAAACCAAAATCTGCCAAAACAAAGAACAGAATCTGGTGCCAAACTAAAAAACGTAAAAATAACAACTCGTAAATTGAAAACCGGTTCAAATTTGACCACTTATTCAAGTAGGTCAGTTGTAATCCGTTCCATATTTTGATAACAAAATCAAAAACCAATCTCGAAACAACTTTCTTTATCTTCGTAACTAAACTCCTTTATTCACGCAACCCATTGACTCATTCTTTGTCCGAACCCGTTTCCTGTCCATTGTGCATGCAGTTCGGTATGTCTCATGCACTTAAAACAGCTTGGTACTGTTCCAACCTGCATCGGAAGACGCAATTCTCCAACAGGACACAATGCAACTTCACTACTAGAAGACCCAATAGTAGCTTAAATGATTAAAGGAGAAGTCATAATGACATAGTGGGAAATGAAGCCAAAGCAATTGTTAATATACAAGCAACACTACATGATGATGTAACTTATGAAGATTTTGATTCTTAAAACCACAGAAGAGGCATGAGATAAGTTATAGGAGGACATCCAAGGAAGTAAAAGAACAAAAAGAATGCGAATTTTGAACTTGAGAAGAGAGTTTAAAGCCATAAAAGTGAAAGAAATTGAATCTGCCAATTTTATTTTGAACAAACTTTCAAAGGTGGTTACACAAATTAGATTGCTTGGTGAGCAACTTATTGACCAACAACTTGTAGAGATAACTTTTGTGTGTCTAAGTCAAAAATTTCTGGAAGTGTGTCCAAGATTGGAAAAGAATATTGAAGGTGTTCTTATGACACAAAAATGCAAAACTCAAGGCTGGAACAGTTCTGAAAAAAAACCATATAGAGGGAAAACTGAATAAAGCAGAGGAGGAAGATGAAAAAAATAAGTTTCTACTCTGCCCCCATTGTAACAAAAATACTCATACTAAAAGATTGTCTGTTCATGACAAGCATTAAATGTAGGGCCTGTAATAAATTTGGTTACGAGGAAAAGGTTTGTAAAAATAAAACAAATCAATAGGCAAAAAAACAAGTCTAAGTTGTTCAGCATGAAGAATAATTTGAGGAACATTTGTTTGCTACAATTTACTGTTCAACTAGTACTAATAACGAAGTGTGACTTATAGATAGAGGGTGCATAAATGAGTGTTGATGTCACAGTTGGCAATGGAGAAAGTGTCGATGTCCAAGAAAAGTGAGTGTTGCCGTTGAAACTCCAACAGGCAGAAGATGTTTTGTTTGTGCATTGATAAATCAAAGATTGTTGAATGTGGGACAAATGCTGCCAAGAATTATTCGTTGTTTTTTAAAAAATTGACTTGCACCATATTTGACCCTTTCATGTGTCAGTTTGTGCTCATTCAAATGAAAGATAAAAGTTGTAATAGAAAGGAAGAAAAAAAAAAAGCATGCATCATGTTTTACACGAAGATGCAGATCTAAAAAATATCATTTGGATAGAATTCGGGCATCTTTGACAATTTGAGAAGAAAGAGAAGAAGTAAGTATTTGAAATTTTTGAGATTTATGTTGAATATGTTTTCATGGATCATGGAAGCTGCAACAATTATCGCCATTGCTTTCACAAAAAGAGTAGACAAATCTTTTAATTAGAAAAATATTGTTGGGATTATTGTATTTCTTCTTATCCAGACAAATTTTAGAGTGAAATACAATGCCGATAATATTGTTGCAACCGTCATAACTCATCTAATACGAAAAAGTTACAGTTCTTCAAGATGAAAAATTGTTTAAGATGATTGCAAGTATTTTTTTTATCCAGGTGATACAAATTTGTTAACAAAAAGGATGTAGATGCTGATGTACATGAAGACGATCCACCAAACATGTAGCAATGATGCAAGAGCTTGGACTATTGAAGAAAAATCTCAAGGTGAAGTGTTGACAATTGAGATTTTTCACCTGTAATTTAAAGTTTCCGCTATTTTTTTTTTCTTTTTATAAAGTATGCTTGTGTTAGGAAAAAGATAGTAGTAGGTGTGAGCTCATGATGTCAACTTTTAACTTAGCCATAAGTTACTGTTTGTTGTGCCAGTTAGGAGATGCATAGTTTTTCTATTTACGATATTGCTCTAAAGTTATAAAGAGTGTGCAAGATGTTAGAGTAAAATTAATATATCGATTTTGGTCATCTCCTCTACCTCTTTCATGCTCTGTTGTTTTGAACAAAGATCATGCATTGCATTTGCAACAAGTCATGGAGATACTGCAACAACATTCCTTAAATTTTTTTGTTAAACTTCCCAAATGTAGTTTTGCTGGGAATTCTTTTGAGTATTTGTTGTGGTCTTATATTTCAGCTGTTCAGTTCCTATAGAAATCCTAAGGTCCAAGTGGTAAGGGATTGATCCGCAACGAATGTTAAGCAGATAAGGGGCCTAACGGACATGGAAGGCTTCTAGAAGATTATTCATTCGTAAGTAATTTCTCCAAATTGATCAACCTTTATCAGAGTTACTCAAAGCTAATTCATCTTTGCAGTGATCTTTAGAACCTCAAGCTGCATTAGATTTGACTCTACAATCTAAATTTGCTTGAAAATTATTTACCTACGCCAAAGATTTTACCTTCACGTGTTATTTTTTAAAATGATATATGGGAATTTTTGTGCAAGTTGATAAAGCTAGTAATATGTTGATGTACCTGCAAGTTTGATTGCTATTTTAGTTAGAAAACTACTAAGTCCATCAGTTAATTTAGTTAGAAAACTGTTACGGCAGTTATAACTCGATTAACCATTTTTACATCGGTTTAATATATCTTCATTTCTTCCAGAATTATTGAACAAGTTTTGGTTATTTTTTTAACTGTTACTTTAATCAACAACTATACACTTATATATCCACGACAAACACAGTTGTTTTGCATAAGTTCTTTCCCTATCATAAATGATCAATCATTCACATATGCAAATTGACATTACCCTTACGAAAAGGGATGTAAAGGTAAACAAGACAAGCAAGTCACTTGTTTAATGAACAACTTGGTGTGTAAGTGACGTTGAACAATGTTTAGACGGTTGCCTATGTGGCCATATTAGCTTCCTTGTACGACACATCCTAGGGACTACCATAGTATTTTGTTTACATATATATGATGACCTTTCTACATTCAGAATTATCTAAGAAGGAATATACCAACACCACTTGCTATATATCATATAGTAGCCATATTCTCCATTTGTTGACGCTCATTCTTCTGTTGAAAACTCGACAATGGATAATTGTTTAACCGCATATTGTTGTGCAGGGAATTTCTTCAAGAAAAAACAATCTCTTCCCATTGATACGACATTCAAGCTTCCTGTACCTGTTGCAAATTCTTCTTGGCCTCCAGGTATCCATAATGTCATTCACTTATTGGTCATAACATAACATATTCTCTCCTTGTTGTGATATGTAGTTAGTAAATGAATGCTGATAATTGCAAGTGGTAAATTGTAACATGTAGGTGGTGATTTTGCCACTGGAATAATTGACCTGGGTGGACTACAGGTGTCTCAAATATCAACATTCAACAAGGTTTGGAGTACAAATGGCGGTGGACCGGACAATCAAGGTTTCACCATGTTTGAACCATCATCAATACCTCAAGGTTTCTTTATGTTGGGTTGCTACAGCCAGCCCAACAACAAGCCACTTTTTGGATGGGTTCTTGTGGCAAAAGATGTGTGCGCAAACACAAGGAACCCCACTTTAAAACAACCAATTGATTTCACACTTGTATGGAACAGTGCATCTATGAAGATTAGCCAAGATGGTCCTGTCTACGTTTGGCTTCCAACAGCACCAGATGGGTATAAAGCTGTAGGCCATGTTGTCAATACCACACCAGATAAGCCTTCCTTTGACAAAATCAGGTGTGTGAGGTCAGACCTCACTGACCAATGTGAGACCAATTCATTGATTTGGGAATCAGGCAGCTTCAGTATATTTGATGTTAGACCAAGCAATAGGGGAATTCAAGCTCCTGGTGTTAGAGTAGGCACCTTTGTGGTTCAGAATGGGAGTACCAACCCTCCATCTATTGCCTGTTTGAAAAACACCAAAACCATCCCAAAATACATGCCTAATCTACAACAAATCAAGGCAATACTCCAACTTTACTCTCCAATTATGTGCTTGCATCCTAATGAAGAATACTTGCCATCTTCTGTGGATTGGTTTTTCTCAAATGGAGCACTACTATACAAGAAAGGGCAAGAGTCAAACCCTGTCCCAATAGCACCAAACGGCACAAACCTGCCTCAGGATCATAACAATGATGGTGCCTATTGGCTGGACCTGCCTGCTGATTCAGCCAACAAAGAGAGGGTCAAGAAAGGAAACTTGCAAAGTTCCAAAAGTTATGTACATGTGAAACCAATGCTTGGAGGAACCTTCACTGATATTGCAATGTGGGTCTTCTACCCATTCAATGGCCCCTCAAAAGCAAAAGTGAAGTTAATTTCTTTTCAATTGGGAAAAATAGGTGAACATGTTGGGGACTGGGAGCATGTGACACTAAGGGTAAGCAACTTTAGTGGTGAACTATGGCAGGTGTATTTCTCACAACACAGCAAAGGTACATGGGTTGATTCCTCTCAGATTGAGTTCCAAAGTGGTGGCAACAAACCACTGTTCTATTCTTCCTTGCATGGCCATGCATCATACCCACATGCTGGCCTTATTCTGCAAGGGGAAGATAACATAGGCATAAGGAATGATACTGCTAAAGGTAACAATGTGATGGATTTGGGAATATTTGAATTGGTTTGTGCTGAGTATTTGGGGTCTGCAGTTATAGAGCCTCCTTGGCAGAACTATTTCAGGGAATGGGGTCCTAAAATTGATTATGATATAGATGTTGAGTTGAAGAAGATTGAGAAATTCTTGCCTAAGAATCTAAAATCTGCATTGGAAAAGATTTTGAGAAGTTTGCCAAGTGAGGTGCTGGGAGAGGAAGGACCCACAGGTCCAATGGTCAAGAACAATTGGAACGGAGATGAAATTTGAAGATTGTAACCTTTGAATACGATTCTTATACGTATAATAGTGTGTACATGCATAGTTAGACATTAGATTGTGTAACTCCAATCAGTTAGGAGTTGTTACTGTGTTACAATTTAACAGTAATAGCTTCTTACATGCTGTCTATACTAAATACAGTTACTGTCTCTTTCTCTTCATAGCTTTCTAAGCTTTCTTTTCTTCCTGTCATTTGCCATCAACGCATCGAATTGATTTAGAATAATTTTAGATGAACATGCTCCTTTCCTATTTTCTATATTAATGTTTCATATAAGTAGAAAATGGTGGAATAGAGATATCTATGCCATATATTAATTTGCAACAAGTCACGGATATACTACACCAACATTCCTTAATTTTTAATTTAAATATTTTTAATTAAATTTTATTAAAAATTTTCGTTTTATTAAATGTCTAAAATCATTTGTTTTTTAAAATACCCAAATCTTTGTTGCCAATGGATGATGTGACCATTAATTTCGTCTTCACATCTTCAATTGATCATTGTCATTTTTTTGTTTTTTTTCTAATTCGTGGGTGAACTCATTTATTACTCAAAAAAATTTAATAGAAATTTAATTAAAAATATTTAAATTTATAAAGTAATTAAAATTTAATCAATTTTTTTTTTTAAACTGCGAATTCAATTTCAGTAGTTGGGTTCTTATAAATGCTAAGGTAGAAGTAGTAAGGATTTGACCACCAATAATTGTTAAGCAGAGAAGGGCTTTTGGGAATGGTCGGCTATTACATGTTCCCTAATTTTGGTTTTGCTTAGTTTCTCTTAATGATTTTTGGTTTCTTCTTCTCATGATTTGTGCGTACAATTCTTTGTTTAATACTAATACTTTTATGTGCTGCAAATGATAAGTGTATCTTAAGGTGGCAGTATTGTTGGATGTTTTGCTTCCATAATTATGCATGAGTAAACCTCTAAAGATAATTTGCATTTGCAATAATCTAAAGAAGCTGAAATAGCATTTGGACTCTCTGTAATCTTTCTTAATTTCAGTTCAATTATTCTTGGACTACTTATTTTTGGTTGAGTTTATTGGGAGACCCATGTGAGTGTGATGTTAAAAATTAATATTATGACAATCTTTAGTATTAATAAGTGTTGATTAATTTATTTTATTTGATGATTAATCATTCAAATTTAATTATGAATTGTATCATTAAAAATGTTACTAAAGGAACATTGGTATATTTCAAAAACAAGATAATTTAATTCAAATTATTTTTCATTTGGATAGAGTTAGAATATATTTTAAAAAATTAGCGAGATGTATTAAATTATATATGTGTGAGAAATTTGAAAATGGAATAATTATTTTAATTTAAGATAATTAATATTACGTTCGATAAATTTTACTTTTTCTGTTAGTTCGAATTTTATTAAAATTATTATTATTATTATTATTATTATTATTATTATTATTATTGATGGTGTTGGTGATAAATTTAATAAGCTTAATTAAGTTTTAAATATCTTATAAATTTAAGTATTTTTAATTTATTAAAAATTTTCATTTTATATTAAAAACAAGATGATGTGACCATTATTTTTTATATTTTTATATGTCCAACTCTCTGATTAACTTATATTTTTCTTCTGTAAGGTCAACTCATTGTTGGAGAGAGCGATTTAACCAGCATCTTGAAGAGAATTAGGAAAGGAAAGAGTGAGTTTATCAATTATTAACGATCACACCATCCATTTATGAAAATAAATAAATAAAATAAAACATGTTTTATGAACACTGAATGAAGCAAAACTTTTAATAAAAACTCAATTAAAAATACTTAAATTTATAAAATACTTTAAATTTAATTAAACCTAATATATTAGATAATAATCACACCATATTTGATTAACTAACATTGTATATTAAATTTGTATAATAACATTTGAAGGATTAACAGTAATTAATCCTATGTAATGTGATAAAATTTACCCACATTAAATTTTTAATGTTTGTTTGGTTAATCATGAAATATCAAATTATATTTCTTAATCTATCCATAAAATTCGGAAATGAACATAATTTGGTATTTTTGTCATAAGGTTTATAAAATGAATTTGTTTGTATTAGTGAAACATGATTTTAGTGATAATGTTTCTAATATCACGTCTAATATTTTCGAATTAAAGGATGACGATTACAGGATCTGGAAGAAGAAAGTTTTTCGTTTTCATTTGGAATGGATGGATATTGATTTTGACATTAGAAAAGAAAAACCTTCAGTTAGTACTAAGACCAACTCTTGATATGTGGTTGATCTTCATGAGAAGTGGCACAAATTTAATCCTATCTTTTTGTATCGTTTATAGATATCAATATTTTTATTGGATTTGGAGTTCAATCAATTACCATGACAAAAGTAACAGTATCATTTCATCTTGTGATGAAAAAAAAAATCAAATAATGGTGTAATTAGACAAAAATAAAAAAATATATATTAAATACTTAATAAAATAGAAATTTAATAGGAACTCAATAAAAAATACTTAAATTTATGAGGTAATTAAAATTTAATTAAACTTTAAAATTATATCCACTACTTAACATTAAAAACTTCAACAACTTAAATATTTGCATTATTTTTTATAATGCAAATAAGTAAATAATAATGCGCAAATATAACTTGAATATCATACATACAAATGATAAATAATAATAAAAGTAATAATAATAATAATAATAATAATAATAATAATAATAATAATATGCATAAAGTATTAATAAATAATCAACTCTAATTTATTTATTTTATTTTATTATTACTATTATACTACATGTAGAGTATTTACCATTGTGTGTTTAAAGGAAGAAGAATCAAATATACAAAACTCGTACCTTATGAAAAGTAATCAACAAAACAATTCAATTAAGTTTATTTAAAAAAGTTTAAGGTCATAAAGAACTGATACAAAAGAGTAGAAAGAAAAAAAAAATACACAAATATACTACAAGACCAACACATTACCACTTAATTGTATCGTTCCCATATGACTCCTTTATGAGTCATCTCCATCCTCCCGTTGAATCATTTTGTCCTGGTTACAACTCAACTTCAAAATGAAAAAAAAATTGAAGATACAACCATTATTTTGCGGTAACTTTGATTTGTGTTTGATGTTTCTAAACTTGTCATTCTCAATATCCAATGGTGTTATATACTAAAAGAAAGCAGATTCAATAACTAAAAAGCACAAAACATTTGTAATATTTATAAAGTTCTATCCATCGTAACATTCAATCGGAAGGGGTATTTTCTGTATTTTAAAAAATATGGAAGAAGGTGCAGGAAGAATGCGTCTTTATATATTATTAGTGTTTACGATGGCTAAATTCCTCGAAAGAAACTGCATAAGATGAGGGTAACTAATGAAATCGCTGGGACACTTGAAGTTCCTTCTGCCAAAAGTTCAAACACATTTAAATCAAAACTTGTCAAAGATCCTTACCCAAAACAAAAAAATACGATATTACCCACCACACTACTGGACATGTCCTCCATCCTAATACTTTGATCAGACAAGACTCAACTGCATCGAACTAGATTATTGACCAGCGAGATAACCAGGTCAAATTAAAATAATTTAAATAGGATCTTATTACTCTGAAAAAAAATTATAAAACTATGATCAAATTCAAATTTAGAAAGGATTAATTTAAAGGCCCAACACTGCCATCCACAATGGGTCAGGAATAATTATAACCTACTGCAGAAAACGTAATGACGAGGTTTGCTAAAATTAAATTTGAAAACCACCTTAATCACACCCCAACTCATCATACGGCGTTAGCTCTAGTCTCAGATTTTACTGTCCAGCTATAATGCAAGATATCAATGTAGTTATGCAAAAGACAACACTGAAGCTAAAGAAGATCAAGTTGAATGCATGGAAAACATGCATACCAGCAATTAAAAAACAAAACTTACTGAAGACAATATCAATTAAATAATCAAAACAAACCAGAGTGTTAATTCGATTAACAAACTTGAGTTCACCAAAAAAACAGGAGTTACGTTTTTAAGACTGACGATCTTACAAAAGCTATGGGTGCTGAATCTCGAACAAAAATTTCTCAAAACTATATAGTACGGATAACAAACTGGCTTCTCAAGGACTCTATTTCTTGTCTTCCTTCTCTGCTTCAGCAGCTTTCTTTAAGCGAGCACCATAGTGGCGTTGGTTGGTGCGTTCAAGACGAAGCTTATAGTAAGCTTTGAACGCCTTCATTTCATCTATTACCTTAACAAGGTCAACAGTTGGCTTCTCCCTCACAATGGGCAAGAATGGACCCTGGACTTGGGTAGCATTTGCTAGTTCTTCTGCACTAGAATCACCAGTCTACAAAAATATTTAAGGGCCGTAAAAATCTCAAACTTCGGCAAGTTTCCTACTTCCATGGGAATGATGATGACCATAAAAACAAATAAAACTTTCATATAATTATCAAAATTAATCAAAGAATTTAGCATTACCTTGACCTTTCGTGCCCGTCTTGGGAACACAACCAACTTGGCCTTGTATGTTTTGAGCCTCTGCACATTAGCTTGCAGACTCTCCAAAGAACGATTCTTGCGGCGATGATCAACAGCGATCCCAATAGTTGGAGCAAGTTTTTTGGGAATTCCGGCACTCTAGATATGTATATATATAAAAAAGAATTCGTTCTGTCAGGAAAAAACATAAGGCAGAATTTCTAATGTTTTACAGTTTTTACGTAATTTCATTGTTAACTTAGTCCCTTTCAACATAAATCATGTAAACTTGAATACAAACAGAAAATTAAGAACTTTCCAAGAAATCAAAATTTCATACAGCATAACTAGCAATTAGCATATTCAGTGGGGTACAATGTAAAGCTTCTCCTTAAAAGAATTGTTCATTTTACCTTCAATTCTTCAAGAGAAAATCCTCTCCCAGCTCTGACTTTCATGTTGTATTTCAAAGTCTGACCATGAACAACAGGCCTGAGAGGTCCAGCAGTTGGCCTGGGGAAAATTGTGACAGCCTTCTTCTGCCGAGCTGAAAAATGTGTCCAACGCATATCAAAATTAAAAGACAAACACAGCAATCATTATAAACTCAAACTGATTCTTCTTTGTGGAATAATAAGTATTAAGCCAAAGTGATTAATAACGACAACAATGTTCAAAAAGAGTAAGTATGAAATTAGGTGAAAAATTACCTAATCGTCTTCTGGTCTTCCGTGCTGGTTGATTAAACCAAGTCTTCACATAGTTTTGCCAATGTTTCCGGAAGTGTGAACTGGGGATGACGTTGTTATGCTTAACCATTGCTTACCTTCAAATAACAAAGAAATAAAAGAACAACCAAAACAACAGGGTCAACAAAAGATCATATAAATTAGACAAATCAGCTTCAAACTCCTATTGTCATACTATGCCATTATAACTAAAATGATTCACATTTGATATTCTTCATGGCAAACTATGCTATAATGATAACAAAAAAAAGAAAAAAAATACCCAATTCTCCATTTGTTGTCTAAACCAAGATGATTCTATCAACCATTATAATTTTTTCACACAGACATCGTTAGATATTGTCAACACGTAAACTCGTCTACGTTCCTCCACCCTCTAACCTAGTTAACTAGCACATGGAATTTTTTTCAGTAGGTTTTAGTTCTCTTCCATTTTTTGATATTTCAACACTACACGTCCCTGGAAAATGTTATCTGATAAATTCTTCTAGGGTTATACAATTACGAATCCCACTCACTCAATCATTCACATCTTTCGAAACCCAAAGAAAT
>Ga0209700_103214_pt1 | contig 31709 bp, 25 predicted proteins | sample SiratroredBW_FD_187528 | JGI IMG/M metagenome (GOLD analysis project Ga0209700, IMG submission 187528) | Root nodule microbial communities of legume samples collected from California, USA - Siratro red BW (SPAdes) (version 2) | ecosystem: Host-associated > Plants > Roots > Nodule | place: USA...
TTATTTATAATATATATATATATATATATATATATATATATATATATATATATATATATATATATATATATTAATTAGAGTATGCATGTCAAATAACTCTAATAGTTTGTGACTTAATTATACTAATTTATAAGCTGATTTGATTAAAATAAATTATTTAATATACAAATTTAAGCAGTTGAGATGACAACTACGACCCCCTTGCACACAGTTACTAACTCCATCAAATAATCATATTATTCTGATGTTTATTTACTCGCACTAGACTGCTGGTGGATATACAAAGTAGATTACTTACTTATGGAAACCTATACCTATTGTCCATACCAGAAAAAAGAGAACGAAACATGAGAATTGATATTTCAAATCCTGAAATTCAAGAACACACCATTTCTGAAAGAGAACACGAGTTCAAACACTTCAACTCTCCGTTGAACTTGTAAAAAACGCCAGTCATTAAGTCTGCGGTGATTATTGTTCCTTTATAGTGTATTCTTTTTCTCAAAGTCGTTCTTGTTTGGTCCTCGGACCATATACCAAACTCCTGAAGATCCCCTTCTCTCCAGCATATGTTAACTGTTGTTCCTCCACGAGCCTTCAAGCCTTTCAAGGAACCATTTGGCCATTTCTCCCAGGGAAGAGCAGGAAGTAAGAAAAGATCATTCAATGTACTCTGCACAAGCATTTCTGCAACTGCCGCTGCAAAACTAACAAAAAAAATAATCCTGAGTTGACGCTAAATCTATGACAGACCACTACCCATTGAGCTACAAGGCCTATATTAACCTTTTTATGAGATTAGGAAAATCAAATTCAACAAGCCTGAGAGAGGATAACATCAAAATTGTGAGGTCAAAAACAGAAATCTAATGGTTCAGCAAATCACATTTACAATTATGAAAAGAAAAGACAATAGTGTATATTTGAAATTAGCTATTCAACTCCATGTATGTTGCTTTGGTGCGTAATTAATTATAGTCCAAGTAAAACAAAATGTTAGTTGCTAAAGTAACTTGTTACATTTGCAAGTAGTTGTTTTGCCCAGTTATTGATAACGTAATGTCTGGAGTGAATATAAAGACACAAACATATCACTTTGGTGGGCAAGATATTTAAGTCTGGATGCAGCACTAGAAAACACCTAAGCAAATTACCCAAAGTTGGCATCGATCTGAAATGGTGGATGTGCTGCAAATAGGTTGCTGTAAAGTCCACCTTGAAATGGTATCTCATGTTCCGGATCCACCAAGTTTATCAAGCGCTTGATCATCTTATATGCATTCGAACTGTTCTGTAGACGTGCCCAGCAAGCAGCTTTCCATGTGGTTGACCACCCAGGACCTTCCTCTCCTGTTTCCAAATTTAAAGGATTACTAAGACAAATGTTTTTATTAAGGGCAGATAAACATTGTTTAAGAAAAGCAGCAGGTAGCTGTCATAGTTTCAGTATCTAGCACAACTCTTTATAATTTAAAATAAAAGAAATGTGTTTCCTTCATTCGCATACTTCTACATGATACCCGTCCCAAAAAAAATTAGACTCCAGCTGATTGAAGTTTTATAGACTATGAATGTGTTGGAATAAACTTCTGCATGAGTACTTCTAGAAAAGCAAAATATGAAGAAAAAGTTAAATGATTTTTTCAATAAATTAATATTACTTTATGCATAAACTAATTTGTAGAAACTCTTTCGTTTTAGCTTTTTTAAAAGATGATTTTTAACTCATACATAAACTACTTTTAGCTTATAAAGATATTTATTTCATCTTTTCTATTTTTTTTTTACTTTTAGAAGTACTTGCAGAAAAATTTACCCGAACAGACCCTATGTTACTTAGAATCAGGGCCTTCACAATGCATAAGATCAAGATGTCTAATTATCAAAGGGGTACACAAAATTGATTACTGTGCAGTGTGAGCAATGCAGTTTAATAGACATCAATAAACCTAGAATTCTAGCAAGATAAGAAAATAAGTACTATAATTATTCAGCTTATGCAAACCTCGTTTATAAAGGCCTTTCTCCGCAGCTTCAAACAGGGCTGGAGTTTGCTCAAAAGTAATTGTATGCCCTGGAAATAGACCGAATAGATGTGAAAGGTGCCGGTGATGTACCTCTGGATCCTTGAAATCTTTCACCTGTCCTCCACAAGAAAATTCACTATTTATCCAGCAATATATCACATCAAAGTTAATCATTCAATATAGTAGCATGCATTTTCTATATTCAAGAAAATACCCATTCCATAATGGAACCATCTTGGGCAATATAGAGTGGACGTAACCGTGGTTGAGCTTCACTAACTTTTCTGACAATATTATCCTTTGTTCTCCCTATAACCTGTTTTGAAAGTACATACAAGTTTTTGAATAAACAGAACATCTTATAGTGTGTTAGTTAAAAGTTTGGCAATTTACCTCAGCAGCAGAAAGAAATGTGGAGAAGACTTCATGTATGATTGCCACATCCATTGTGGATGACTGGCTTACACATGCAGGCTCACCGTTTGGAGCAATAAAATTATGTTCAGGAGAAGTTGATGGATTAGTTTCTAGATATCCTTCATTGTCTTCTATCAGCCAGCTCAACAGAAATGAGACACATCCTTCCATTATGGGATATGCTTTATATTCAAGGAAATCCTGTAGAGAAAAACACAACCAAAATTTGCCTTTGTTAGTTCTAACTGAATGTTAGTTTGGTAAAAAATCATTCCACCACACTGCACATGAATTTGCAATTTTTTCCTCGTAGTATTTAAACATCATTTCAAATTAAATTTTGTATATTTTCACATTAAAAAAACTTTATTTAGCATCATCATCCAAATATATCTCAGTCATAATTTCTTTTATAAGCATTCCCGTAGATAACTCATTTTTCTGTGTTTGTATCTTTCAAAATTATTCCATAAAAATTAAAAAGTTTATAAGCACTAATTACCCAAACAAGCACAACATTCTAAAATGGAATAAAATTTAGAAGGACTCTTCCAAAGGCTACTGACTTGTTAAAAACTTAACTTTGTAAGTTTTCTATTTTTAATTTATTGTGTTTTGCACTGGTTTACCTCATTGAATGATTCAGAATTCAGAAACCAGTTACCTTATCCATCGTGTAAGCATAGTGCTCCCATAGATGGGTACAAAGCCAAGCTCCACCCATTGGCCATAAGGCCCACAGAACATCACCACGACCTGCCGATGTTCTTGCCCATATATCTGATTTACTATGTGCCACCCACCCACTTGCTTGGTAATTCACCTTCAGATTTCAATAATTGAATGAGAAGCTTGAGAACATAAGTATGTCAAACTCAAGGGAAATAGTTCATGAGATATACAAAAATAAGGAAGCAAACACAACAGGCATCAAGGTGGCTCAAGGGAATCTGCATTGCTTCCAATTGTTGGCCATTTTGCATGAAAAAAAGATGCAGCAACTACAATTAATTTAACTACTCCAACCAATACACCAAGTAATTGTAGTTAATTATATTCTTGGTTCTATGTTGGAAGTGTTTGATACTAAAGCTTATAATGGCTTAAATAGACTTAGAAAGGCTTCTATGTTGTTCAGTCTTGCCAATCTAAGTGGTAAGGCATTTCAATCAGCTTAGCCTGAGAGCACTACTACGGGTCCAATTTTAGGTCGTGATCCACATTTCTACACATTTTAATAAAAATAGCCAGATTGTTGATACTAGCTGTTGAATTTTAAAATTAGGCTATGTACAAGACAGCATCATGCTTAATTAAGATGGCCTTCAACAAAAAAGGTAAAGAGAATATAAATACTTACTTACATATGCAGTTTTACTGCCATTCACAGACAGAGAGGAAATATAATCAAACAAGGGTTCTTGACACTCTCTAAGATTGCAAGGAAGAGCAGGCCAATAGTTCATTTCAAGATTGATGTTCAAGTGGGGAGCTCCACTAGGAAACAAAGTAACCATTATTAGTCTCAGATTAAAAAAATGCAAGACTTACTTGCAAGTGAGTGGGGAACCAAATGTTGTGGTAAAAAAAGGAAAATGAAAATAGAAACCTGATTAATCCTGACATATAATAACAGATAGCAAGCCTTGTTTAAAACCATATCCATTGAAATAAAACAGAATGTAAACGTACTCCCAAACAGGCTCAAGATCTTTGTTCCAAATTCCCTGTAGGTTTGCCACCTGAGTTCCAGGGCGCGAAGAAGAAATAAGCAAATATCGACCATATTGAAATAGAAGCTCCACCAAGGATGGATCTTCATCAGTCTGAAATGATTTCACCCTGTCAGAGGTTGAAACTTGTGTTACACTGTCCACTAGAGACAGATTAGCTACCGTTGGCGCAAGCGTCTTCAATTCCAAAGAGCTGTCTTCTGACATATTCAGCTGGGTACTTCTCACAAGCTTCAAGGATACCCGGTGAAAAAGATCTTGATAGTCATTTAAATGGCGTGCATAGAGGTCAGAATACGATACATTGCTTATGGAGCTCAATATACTGAAACACTCAGAAGTAGGATCCTTTTTAGATTCTGAAGGTGGTGTGAATGGGCCACTGAAGGAGGATGAAGCAATGAGAAGTAAAACAGCCCAATCTGAAGCCTCAACCTTCAACTTCTTGTCGTCCAAAACACTGATAAAGCCATTTGTACCACCAATCTTCAAATCAAGAATTGCCGAGAATTGAATTCCCTGCGGAGTATCTTGTGCGCTGTGTTGGAGTTGAGGCGAGACCCTTTTACCAGGACACGATCCCTTCATTATAATCTGATTGGTGCCGTTTACGTAGGTTTGATTAATCATTTTGCTCTGTAGAGAAACTGTGAACGAAAGTCTGGCATTTTGAGTGGCCGAAATGTTAGTGACAATGACTTTATCTGGATAGGAGGCAAAATGTTCCCTTTTGAACTGAACATCTCCCACGGAATAGTTGACTTTGACAGTAGCAGTATCCAAGTCCAGCTCCCTCTCGTAAGTTTGTTGGGCGCCGGTGAGATGTGAGTAATCGAAGTCCAATTTTATATCGGCGAGAAGTTGGTAGGCCTAGGCAACACAATTCAAAGAGAATGATGGCCAAAATTGAAATGGAAATGGAAATGGGAATGGAAAGAGTGTTAGATACCTCGGATGGATTTGATCCTGTTAAGGCAGAAGCAGCAGCAGTGGCTTGTGGATATTGTTGACGGTTAACGAGGTTTCTAACCCGAGAAAGGGCTTCTGGAGCTTTGGAATCAGTGTAGTCCGCGGGTGTCCCTGTCCAGAGCGTGTCCTCTGAAGAAAAAAAAACAAAACACAGAAACATACATTGGTTGTGTAATCTGAATGGCAATCGGTGAAGATGAAGATGAAAACTACCGTTGAGGTGGATGGTTTCGGAATGGAGGCGGCCGTAGATCATGGCTCCGAGGCGGCCATTGCCAATGGGAAGGGCATCAGTCCAGTGCTTCCCACCTTCTTCTCTGAACCTAATCTTCAAGTCCGAACTTGTACGCGCTTCCGCTTCCATCGCAGCCCACCCGGAGTCACTGATAAAGTAATCAAAGTAGAAAGGTGTGTGAGGGAAGGAGATATATGCAATCGCATTTCCTATATATAGGTATTGTTTTGAAAAGTAAATAGGTAGAATTTGTGTCTTACAGTGACAACAATTTAAAAATAAAGTGAAAAGTATTTATTTAGTAAGATAATAAGATATTTGTTGAGTAGTTGGAAAGGAGGGAAGAGAAGAATGGAGAAAGCGGTTAGGGCGTACGCAGAGGTTCTGAGATTGGTGAGGCTCTTGCCAAAGGACACCAGGGCTTACTACGCCAAGTATGCTCGCGAGAACTTTGTCAATTACCGTGAAATCGATCCTTCTGACGTCTCTTACCTCTTTCAACGCACCTACGATCACTCTCTCTGGGTTCTTCACAAGGTTCCTCTATTCCCTTTTCCTACGTTCTTTTCCAACACAACACTACAATATATATACTATTCTCATTCATTCTGCATCTAATTTTCCCAGCTCATTCCATTGCAGTATTCCATTGATAAATCTGTTGCGGATAAGCTGAAGGGAATATGCTGCAGTTGATGCTGCCATGCAGTGCCCTCCAAGTGTTTGTTGTTTTTTCTGACTCAAAGTCCCACCACACACGCTACTACAACTACCCTTCTGCCCCCTAAAATAATATCGATTTGCACTTGTGAGTTATGAATGAACTCTTTAAACGCAAGAATCTTACGAGTTTTACGCGTTTAATTTTTATTCACTATGCATGCTTTACGTTCTACAACAAAATAAAGTTATACAATGATCCATGATAGCTAGGATAGATCACGGCGTCTGCAAATCATATCTGTATTCAAACCAAGCTTCGTACTTTTTATATAATACACATTCTGATGATCGTTGAATTAGTTGCCCCCTTGTACTACATTTACCATTTTGCACGCATCATCCAATACAGTCTACGTATACCATAATGTATTTTGTTCTAGCTAAAAGTGCTCTACCACGACCAACCCTGGAAAACCACCTTCAAAGCGCATGGGTCTGGCTACCGTAAAAAAGGTCACGCTTGATCTTGAAGAACCAAACAATGAGCTTTGCGTGCGTTTTTCTCCATACGCGATTTGAAGAATGAACATTATTGAAGTTGGAAATATAATTTTGAAAATTCTAATCTATATTCTCGAATTTCAAATTAAAAAATAAAGACCAAAAAATAGTTAGTTCAAGTAATATTAGATCTGGTTTTCTTAAACATGATGTAGCTGAAAGGAAGACTGTACCAAATTCAGTCAACTAGATTTTCGACGTGTTTGATGGCAATTCTAATATTATTTAAAATGTTTTTTATTTAAAACAATTTAAATATGTTTTATCATTATTGCATGGACCAAATTGAATACTTTAGTTGCACTCCTAATAGTTAATTGTATTTTGTTTAAAGTTGACTCTCTTAAAAGCTTTTGAATACGTATGGTAATTTAAAAATATGATTTATGATAGTTTTAGCCTCTGCTAGAGTAAAATTAAAAATCATAGCAACCTCACATTGTCTATTATGCCCCATCTAATTTCTTATTGGATGTTTGATTTATCGACAACACGTTTTCCGGTGCCATTCCACAAAAAAATTTGAGTTGGAGAGTTGAGTTGACCGTGGGTTTAAGGATTTACAATGGTAATTCATACTAATTAGTTTTCATTACTTTTCTTCATTTTAACCTTTTTTTTTTATTATTCTTATGGCAATAGTCTAACGACCTCTTTGTTTGTCTCCTACTTATCTTCCAGTTCCATTGTCGACTTCTCCATCGATCCAGATCTATTTTTTTCTAAAAGAAATCATATCTTTCACAATTAATAATAATAAAGATAAAATGGTGTATATTTTTTCTTTTTCAAAACTATCCTCAAAATATAATTGCTTCTAGATATCCATTAATGCATTTTGGATTATATAATTAGGAATGCCTTTCTGCATAATCCATTTATTTATTTTTATGGATAAAATATGTTTTCATTTTGTATAATTTAGATATACATTTTGAATTATACAATGTAAAATATTTAGTCGCATAATTTAGGAGTGCATCTTGAATCGTACAATTCAAAATCTATATTAAGATTAAACAATATCGAAATCTAAAATATATTTTTGAATCCAAAAATGTATTTCAAATTATGTAATTCATAATAGACTTGGAGATTACATAATTTAAAAATGTATTTGTGAATTCAAAAGCGTATTTCAAAATTATGTAATCTCAATTTTTTGGATTTCGCAATAGAAAAAATTTAAAGCATGAAAGTATTTTGCTTTTCCAACTTTTCCATGGAGGTGGATGAATACACCATGGAGTTGAAGAAGAAATGGTCAGATGTATTTATTAACTTGACTTAATAAGTTTTAACAAATGTAGCATATATTTTTAAATTGTGAGGACACATATTTTATAAAGACTAAAATTATTTATTTTTTAATGTTTTGAAAAATATACCATAGTAATAGAATTGATTTCATTTCTATTGTTTTAATATCCTACGGTCGCATACGCATTATTATCTTATATTATTATTTCGGAGATTATTATACCATAGTAAGGAGATTATTGTATTTTCAACAAAGTTTAAAATACATCATGTGAAGTTGTCTCTATATTATTATTTCGGAAAGATGATTTTTAATGCTAAATTGAATTTGAAATTTGAGATATCTATTTTGAATTGAAGTGGTTTATAATGTTGAAGAAATTTAATATGTTTGATAAGTAAAAAACACAGTATAATTAGTAAATGTTAAATTTGTAAATTTGAATGGGATTATAAATATCTTATATTAGTCAAATGATGAATTGTTGATTAACAATAAGTAATTATTACATATAGTGTTTTATACCATTCGGTATAAATATATGAAAATTTGGAATTCATTGGCATCATTTTCATTTTATTCATTTATTTGTTGCTTCACCTACAAACAAGAACGCCCTTTGGAAAGATCGTGGAAGCGGCAAGCACCTAGCTGAGTAACTCTGCTTTCTCCTCTCATTTCTTCCGTCGCCACTCTCTGTGTGTCAGAATGAGTTTAGACTCGTCTCGCTCAGCTAATTCTAAACGAAGTTTCTCTAATTCTATATCTTCCAACCGCTCCAACGACAGCGGTAGAAAGAACAGCAAAAGGAAGAAGACAGACACCAACCAGAAAACCCTAGGCGCTGCCTGGGGCTCAAATTCAACTTCCCGCTCTTCCTCACGAAATTCCGCCTTCTCCGGTTTCGCCAGGTTTTTGTTTTTTGTTTTAATATTATCATCAATTCTTATCTTATCAAATTTCAAAAACGATAGAGGATGTCGATTTCGTATTTGCTCTTTTGTCTCAATTTGTTAAATGACTCTAGAGTAATGCAGTTATATGACAGAGAAGAATCGGAAACTACACAACCAGTTTGACGCCGAGGCTTCCACTTCGTCTTTAAGTGGCTCTACTTCTGGGAAGCCTATATTCAGTGGAGTTTCAATTTTCGTTGATGGTTTCACGGTTCCTTCCAGCCAGGTTAAGCGTTTTTCATTTTTCATTTTTTATTCTCTGTATGTCTCCCTGATTCGTGGAATGTGTGAACATGGCTGGAAAGTATCACAATTGTATGAAGTCACCGTTCCTTGGCTTAGGGATCAATTATGTCAGGAAATTGTAAATTTGACTCAGATTTAATTGTAAAGATCCAAAGAAACTACATGACATTAGTGACAAACGTGTTTCAGGAACTGCGGAGCTACATGCTTAAGTATGGTGGAAGGTTTGAGAATTATTTCTCTAGACATCGTGTAACGCATATCATCTGCAGTAATCTGCCTGATAGTAAAGTCAAGAACCTCAGGTTTGATTTAATACCCTTCTTTAAATTTTAGGTTTTGAGTCCTACTTTTTTGAATCAATTTAATTTAATTTAATTATTGGATACTTCAATACAGAGCCTTCAGTGCAGGGTTGCCAGTGGTGAAACCCACTTGGATTTTAGATTCTGTTGCTGCTAATAGACTTCTGAGCTGTAAGTTTTTTCATTTCTCTTCCACTTGTATTAGTTTCATTTTCTTACGTCAAATTTCATTATTTGTATGATGAGACGAAGAGAAGTACGATTGGAGCAATAACGTCTACATATTAAAGTTTTACTATCTGATCCTGCCTTTTTATTTATTTGCTTATTTAATTATTTTTTTCCCGGCGATATGAATATATGATAATATTATATCTGTCTTTCCTAGTCGGCGTATCTCATGTGATTTAAATTTTGCTTGATAGGGGTACCTTTCCAACTTGACCAACTAGCTAAGAACCAACCAAAACTGTCAGCCTTCTTCACATTGAAAAGGTGTACAATGTCAGAGGACGCTTTAACAAATTCCCTTCGTCAAGTAGTGTCAGATGTTGAAGATTCATCTATGAGGGCTGGGCAAACAGATTCTGAGGATAGAAACTCATCCAAAATTGGGGAGATGAGTGAACATAGTGGGCAAATCAGTACTGCATCTGATGATATTGTCTCAGAGAATAGTAATGCAATTATGACGGAGGAGCTTACTAGTGTTAGAGTTAAGTTTGATGAAGACCAAGCAGCTGGAAGCAATGCTGCTCTGAAAGATGAGAGCAATTTCAAAGGTGAACTTGAACCCACTCATCAAGCACCTTCTACATCATTTAGTTCTCACTGCTCAGATGAGCAGAATGCAAGAGAATTTCCAAGTTCTTCAGGCACTAAGCCTTTTAAACAATGTCATTCAACTTTCTCGGACCCTAATTTCGTGGAAAATTATTTTAAGGTAGTGAAGTTAGAACATAGAAGAATTTTTAATTTTCATATTGCTTGGTGAAATGGTAGCTTTCTTGTTGATGACCCACTTTATTTTCTTTTTAACGTGGCTGTTATCTGTACCATTATATAAAGAGGATACATTATTTGGTATTGGTATCACTTTTTAATTGGATAATTTTACTCTCTAAAAATAAAAATAAAAAAAATTATTTATTTAATAAAATACATAATTGAATAACTTTTCTTTTTAGAAATAATGGCTACATAATTTTTTTAATACTGTTTTTACAAAATTATATATTTATATATATTTTAAGTTGTATTAATTTTTTATTTTTTAATTAATTATTCATAAAAGTGATAAAATTATATATATTTTAATGTAACAAAAATGTGAACACATGTGTTTTCGCTAGTTGTAGTAATCTAAATTTTTTTTGTACTATTCTGCAAATAAACTGGCAATCAAACATTCAAGTCAATGATAATTGTTTCTTGCATCTAAAGATATCAATCATCTCTTTAACTTCAATAGATAGAAAAACAACCTACTGCTCATGTGGAACAGGGGGTATTAACTTTCTTATTAGTATCATGTTGTTACGTATTGTGTAATTTACTTTATCATGTTGCTGTTATTGTTATTGCAATATCCTGACTGAAGTTTGGTTTATGCAGAGCTCACGACTACACTTTATAGGAACCTGGCGAAATCGGTATCGAAAACGTTTTTCTGCCTCGTCTTCTGGGTTTAAGAATGAAAACTCTATTATTGGTGCCTCTAATAGTTCTCGTAATTCAGTTATTATCCATGTTGACATGGTAAGATTAAAATACAAGGATGTTCAGAAAAATTATTGCTGTCAAGTAATTTTCCTTTATAGATTTTGGATAGATATGTAATTTAACTCTATACCTGTATGCTGCCCAGGACTGCTTTTTTGTTTCAGTTGTTATCAGGAACCACCCTGAATTGTTTGATCAGCCTGTAGCTGTATGTCACTCAAATAATTCAAATGGAACTGCTGAGATTTCTTCTGCAAACTACCCAGCTCGTACTCATGGTTGGTTATATGTCAGGTTATATATGATAGTATGACTCAGTCAGCTATGTTATGACTTTTTTGTATGTAACTTCTGCTTTTGATCATGTGCTAGGTATTAGAGCTGGTATGTTTGTTCGAGATGCCAAGGCTCTTTGTCCCCAGCTCGTTATATTTCCTTACAACTTTGAAGCTTATGAGGAAGTAAGAATTAGTAGGGTGTCTGTAGTTGAATGGCTTAAGAAGCAGAGTATCAGAATATTTATTTGTCATCATATCTTTGTATCTTTTTTCCCCTTTTAATAAATCTTTACAAATGTGTATTTGACATTTTGCAGGTAGCTGATCAATTTTATAGTATATTGCACCAGCATTGCAACAAAGTGCAGGTCTTATGATTTGACATTGTTCAAGTGCATGAAGTTTTCAGTTGACTCGTCCTTAATGCTATAATGGCTACTTGATGCAGGCTGTAAGCTGTGATGAAGCTTTTTTAGACGTCACAGATTCAGAGGTAGAAGATCCCAAACTTTTAGCTTCATCTATTAGAGAAGAGATCCATAAGACCACTGGATGTACAGCTAGTGCTGGTATAGCTGGAAATATGCTTATGGCTCGTATTGCTACTAGAACTGCAAAACCAAATGGTCATTATCACATAACTCCAGAAAAGGTATGCTCTGGATTTTCTTTTATTTAATTTTTTGTTGTTTTCATAATTTTCAATTTTTATTTGTGGCATAATGAAAGTATCATGTAAATCATATTTACAAGTTCTAAATCCTCTTTTTTTATAATTAACTTTCTGGTCCTTTTTGTGGCCATAACAGTGTTCCTTTTTTTTTTTACTTTTTATGAATTTTATGCTGAAAACTTATGCTTATCTTTGGATATTTACAAATTCGAATATCGATGCCAATTGTTGCTCTTGTTCTTTTATTTTATATTTTGCAATTGTTGATTTTCTGTATTTTAAATAACTTTCAATGAGAACTTACAGAGTAGTGCCATGCTAGATGTGAATTCTAATACTCTAGACCTTGATACTTTGGATTTTCCTCAAAGGTGCTAATTTTAGGTTTGACATGTATTTTGGATGCGTTGAAATTGACAATTTACACTTCACCAGAAAAGGTGTACGGTGATTTATATTACAATTTTAAACTTATATTGTCTGGTTTTGATCATCTTATTAAAAAAATGGGACACTGATTGCATCAGGTGTGATTCTAGCTGCTGTAGTTCACTTGCATAAGTAAACCTACTTGTATTTTGTTCAGCTTATGCATTTTGATATTATATTTGATGAGTGGAATGTGTTACCTTGCTCATTTATTTAGTTTTGCCTTTCCAGGTTGAAGATCATTTATGCCAACTCCCAATTAATTCACTTCCAGGAATAGGGCATGTTTTGCAGGAGAAGTTGAAGAAACAGAATATACACACTTGTGGACAATTGCGCATTATTTCCAAGGTTTTGCTATTCATTATAATTTCCTTCTAGTGTATTATAAATGTTGTTGTTCCTTGACTTCCGAAGGTCTTTCAGTCTGTTCTAAGCATTCCTCCTCTGCTTTTAGACATTTATCTTTTCCATTGAGTTGGGGAACATGGTTTGACTCATGAATTTAGAACCCCTTACTAAAAGTGACTAGAAACTTGGGAAAGAATAGTATTGACTTGTTTAAAATTTTATCGAAGTATTTAATCATTAGCACAAATTTGTTATGCTTTTACTTGGTTCATTTACTTGTATGCTCTGTAGTAGTCATGTTCCACTTCCTTTCTTGGCCATTATTTGAAAAACATTTGTAATATTTGTAGTATACCTTTATTTATTTGCATCTGCAGGCCTCACTGCAGAGGGACTACGGTATAAAAACAGGAGAAATGCTGTGGAATTATAGCAGAGGAATTGATAACCGGTTAGTTGGGAACTTTCAGGTATGGAATATTTATCTAAAAAGTACATATATAGATATATACTTTGGATATATGTATATATGTACAGTATGTGCGTGAGATAGAGAGATAGAGAGATATATATGCCTCTGTCTGCGAGCATGGGCGTGTTGCTTCTTTTATTTTTCCTTTCATTTTACACTGTGTCAATTTCTTGTATAGTATGTAATGAGTGTATGTGTGTGTTTGTGCACATGTTGCTTCTTTTCTCTTTTCTTACATTTTAAATTGTTCCAATTTGTTGTATGATGTATAATATATGCTGTGTTTCTTTTCTTTTTCCTTCTTTCTCTATATGAATCCACATACTTGAATGTTATTTTCTTTTGCCTTCCATTTTACACTGCCATTTTTTTTCTGTAACAATATCCTTTTTCTTTTATCTATTCCAGTCCTTGTCTAGAGATTGGCTAACAACTGTAATAGTGAACAATGACTGAAGTTTATAAATTGTCAGGTTAATACGAATAATAATACCATAATCAGTCATTGTACATTTCAAAATAATTGATTGTGCTATGCTCCACAACATGATTTGAAATAATTGTGCCACTGGCTGGTGGTTTCACACTTTACTTTTAATTTTCTAACTCAAATGTGTTGTTGTTTCACTTTTTCTTCCTGTGATTATTATTCTTTCCTGATCTTGTTTAAGATGACATCTACATATCTGCAGGAAAGTAAGACTGTTGGTGCTGATGTAAATTGGGGCGTAAGATTCAAAGATATAAAAGATGTTAGTATTTTCTTATGCTATGTGTCATATTTTTATATTTGTAAACCTTACTATATAAAAAAAATCATTCAAAATGTTGACATAAAGTTATTCCAGTGTGAACACTTCCTAATAAATCTTTGCAAGGAGGTCTCATTACGATTGCAGGGTTGTGGAGTGCAGGGGCGCACTTTCACTCTGAAGGTATTAGTTTACTTTCAGCTTTATAAGTGTTGTCTTTTAGATTATTCAGAAATCAGCTTTTCTGTTTTAGCTGGCATGCTTCTTTTTATGTTGTGTTAAATTTCTGAAACTCTTGTATTATTATCTATCATAGTGTTTCTTAATATTTTTAAATATTCTTGGAAATATGCCTTAGATCAAAAAGAGAAGGAAAGGTGCTGATGAACCTGCAAAGTTTATGGGCTGTGGGGACTGTGAAAATCTGAGTCATTCTGTAACGGTAAATATTCAAAAATCAAAAGTGTCAATGTGTATATTAAACTGACATCTTTTCTTTCTACGAGTGTTTCATTAATTGTTTTAAGGTCCGATTTTGTGTTTGATATTCTCATCATAGGTTCCTCTTGCTACTGATAATGTGGAAATACTCCAAAGAATTGTAAAGCAGCTGTTTGGATGTTTTTACATAGGTATCTTAACTCAGACATGCTTATTCTTTTAATGTATTCCATGCTTGGCAAAGCATATTTCTGGCTCAATATTTAATTTTTCTTTTCAAAGTTCTGTCATGAAACATCCAAAAATATAAGTATTGTTTTTCTATTAGCTAATACGAGCTTACATGTTTTCTGCCATTTTAATGAATGTATAACTAAGCATGCCATTTCAATGAATGTATAACTAAGCAGTATGGAATCTATTCGTTTGTATCTGAATGTAGTGAATGATTTACTGCATTTGCTTTTGTTAATAATAGATTTAGACTCTTTCAGTTAAAAGGAGGGGAGACGAGGGAAAATAAATTAATTGCTATATACTCTTACAAAGGACAAATAAAACCATTATAATTCAAGGCTAATTTAGTCATGACACTTTTTAAATCAAGTACTTTCCTTAAAATCCACCCAAAATTAGAGGCGTGGGCAAATACGAGATTGGGGGATTTGATCCTCTTCCCTCTTTAATAGAGATGTAAAGAAAACACAATACTATGTTAATAAAATATAGAATATGGGATATTGTAAAAAGGATAGACTTGAAAAGAAAACTAAAGACATATTCTATAATTCTGATCATTTATAGCAGCAAGTACAACATTTAAAGTGTAGACATGAAGCATGTATTTGGTAGGGACTGGGATATTATGGGTGCTTAAGTCTCACATCAAGTAGTATGAGATATTCAATGGATTATTTAAGTATTTAATTTTTCCTCCTTAATAGCTAACTTTTGAGGGTGAGTTCCTCAAGTGATTGGGTGCTTATCAATTGGTATTTGAACTGGTTGTGTTGGTCTATCACAAAGGGCTACCTACTAGTCGTTGTAATTGGTGGAGGGTTCTAACCAACAAGGAAGTTGAGTAAAGTGTCAATGAATAAAGTGTTAGAGTGAAATTTGCTAAGATGTTGGTTCACAGGGTGGTGCTATGATAGAAATTTGGGTATTATGGGTATATGAGTCCCCATCAAGTAGTATGAGATGCTAGGTGAGGTATTTAAGGGCTTCATTCTCCCCCTTTAATAGCTGGCTTTTGAGGGTGGGTTTCTGTGTTTGGGTGCTTATCAAATATTTTTATATTTTTGTTAATTTATAGTAGTAGGTACAACAGATATATAGATATTGTCCTTTGGCTTCTCAGCATTCTCCTAGGTTCCATTTTTCTCAATTACACTCATCTCCTCGTTTATGACTTCAATCCTAATATAAAAAGCTTTGTGTATTGACAAGGGAGTCCTAATATGATGAACATCCTTCTCATAATTGAAGCTTTTAGGAGGGCTGTTGATCCTTTCATTGTATTAGAGCTTATATTATCAAGTGGTTAGGATTCAATACTTTCCACTTACATTCTTAATTAAATTAAAATTTCATTTGAAGGTATAGTTGGCCAGTGCTTCACCCATGATTCAAGTTCAAATTGCTAGTTTTCCGAGAGGGTTGTGGTAGAGATGTAAAGCCATTCTGTTGTAATTGGTTAGCAGCCTGTTCATAGCTGATGATTGACCACAGTTAGTATTGGCCTTGAGTTTATACTGAAAGTTTTGTAAGACACTTAGGTGAATGGCTTCAGGCTGCATACTGTGTATTATATTTCAAAATAAATGCTTGCATGTTGAAGCTGGTTGGTGTTTATGTCTTCAGACTTCATATTTTAATTTTATGATGGTATTTTCTTCCTGTTCATGTTATTTAGTGTTTCAGCCTTGACTTCTGTAAGGGAATCCATATATGTTGATGTTAGTCGTCTCCTTTTTTTGATTTCATGTAGATGTCAAGGAGATTCGAGGTATAGGTTTGCAAGTTTCCAGACTTGAAAGTGCAGAAGCTTCTAAACAAGGTATCTGTATTATTCAAAGTGAATCTTAACGAGTTGTGTTGGAATAACATTATTTGGTTGTGCACATAATTAAATTTATCCGTAATGCCTGTTGCTGATATCTGCTACCTTGTTGTATTTCATCTTTCCATCCTTCTATTTAGTGTGTAGAATCTTTTTACTGCTTTTTCTTAGTTTTGAGCGTTTCTTTTCTTATTTTATGTAATTTCTGTATAGTTGTGGTAATGCTACTTATTTCATGAAGGTACAACAAAATATACTTTGAAATCATGGCTCACTTCTGGATATGCTAGTGTTGGAAATCAGAAATATCCTATGGGTAATGGCACCCCCTATCTGTTCACACTTAAAATTCCTCATCTAGTGAATAAGGCTTTTGTTGTTGTTTTATTCTATGGGTAATGGACAATACTTCTTATTGTTTAGATGATTTTTTGCTTAGACTTGTATAAATTTTGATTTTTTTGTTCATTTTGAGGTTTTATGAATGATGGAATTAATACAAAACTTTTGTGGTTTCTCTTTCTTCAGGTCATGACAAGCAGAGCAGGGATAACACTTTCAGTCCTGCATCTGTAAATCTGCCAGAGTCTTCGGTGGAAATGGACAATAAAATACCAAATAATGAATCTAGTACTGACCGAATTTCAACACCCCCTCCTTTATGTAACCTTGACATGGAAGTTATAAGGAATCTTCCCTCGGATGTATTTTCAGAATTAAATGAAATTTACAGAGGGAAGTTAATTGATTATATTGCTAACTGGAAAAACACAAGTGAGAGTTCTAGCCCTTCAGGAAACTCATTTTTGGAGCAAAAAGGTAAGCTTTTCCGTTTCATTAGTGTAAGCATAACACTACTCAAACTTGTCACGCATGCTTTTAATTTGTTTTTGTTGGCAGCAACAAACAATGAAGAGGAACTTTCCTATTCTGAGCCGATTCCTCAAATCAATTTATTTTCAAAAAATAAGGTAAGTATTTTTCCCTATTTTATTATATCTTATCTTATCTTGGATGATCTCTTAGAATTGGCCTTCATATTTTTACGATTTTTTCCTTATTTGATTTTGATTAAGATTCTTAACTAGTGGTATAAATAGGGTTAGAGCTTTGAATCTAGCTAGTATCACATTGTAAATTGTAATACACAAGAGATATTATTTATTATTTATATTCTCTTATTTTCTTCTTCCCTAACTAAATCTGTATGCTTTCACTTCCATGTACAGTTAATCAAATTATAAGGCTGAATTGACCTGTCTTCCTTGTTTATACCTTATAATACCAATTTATGTAACTACCTTTAGTGTGGTGGTTTTGCAATTTGTACTGCAATTAGTCATTAAACTGGAAGAAATATTAGCACTTTTATTTGTATCCATTGCTTTATTTTTCTAAAAATGTTTCATTTGGCAAAATATGTCATTTATTTACTAATAGGCAAAGCAGTACGTCTCGGGCACTAGTGAAGGTGAAGCTATACCATATCCGCCGTATGGATCCAATTTCAAGGTTACAAACCATTCTAGTTTTGAAAACAATGATTTATTGCCTTCTTCTTTGAGTCAAGTTGACGGTTCAGTGTTTCAACAATTGCCTGAGGATTTGAAAGCTGTCATTGTTGAGGAGCTTCCTGCACACAGGAGGCCAGAGATTTGCTCCAATGTTGTGATCCCTCCTCTTGAAAACAATTCATCATCAGTAGGCGTTGAAATTTCTGATAATTCTCCTATATCTAGTAATAATGACAGCCTGTGGGTTGGAAATCCTCCAAATTGGGTTGGGAAGTTCGAAGGTAGCAGTTGCTTAATTTTAAAGAAACTTGCAGAAATGTATTTCAAATCAGGGTTGGCAAGCACATTATCTTCAGTTTTGCGCCAAAATATATCTGAATTCTGTGAGCTAAATCTGGCCCAGCAGTTTTCTGATGAAACTGTTCACATTATGTGCGAGCTACTGAGGCAGTATATCAAAGTGAAGATAGAAACGGATATTGAAGAGATTTATATTTGTTTTCGGCTTCTGAAAAGGTATGTTAATGTTGCAAGTTAATTTGGTACCGTTCTGTTTATTTTTGTTTTTGTACATAATCATGTGCTTTTATCCTTATTCTTCCCACATTTTTTTATTCAGTTTGTTTGCTAGATTTAGTCCTTTAGTGTTAATGTATATTGTGAAAACTAGACATAGAGGCTGGAATGGATTAAAAAAGAGGTTAGTTAATTGGTAGCATACTGTCTTCTGTGTGTATGTACCATCAACCATCTTTTGGTAAGTTCCTCATATCCAGTGCAGTCATGTGAGCTTGGAGTTTTCATAAATTCCTCAGAATTCTGTTATATTTTGAATTTGATTGATGAGAATTACATTACTATTGAATTAGGAGAAAGTACTTTGTTGAGTTACAAGATGATGTTGTATTCATTGTGAGTATGGTCCTGCAATCATTACTGTTTTTAAATTAGAGATCTTTGTAATCATTACTCCAGGGGGTAGAGTTCTCTATTTGTATGCATGCTCATCTACTGTTTTTAAATTCAATCAATTCAATAAATATTTTTTCCCCTCATATAGCTAACCCTTTTCAAGTATAACTATTAAAAATAATGTGAAAGCTGTGGTAATATTTCAAAGTCATTTTACTTACTAGATTTTATAGATTATTTTTTGACAGTCTGTGGAGTAAAACATAATTTGTTTTCAGGTTTGCAGCTAAGTCCCAATTTTTCCTGCAAGTATATAATAGTGTGTATCCTCACCTTCAAGTAAGCATTCAGCCTACTTTCCGTTTTACCATCATCTGCTGTTTATCAATCAAACAACACTTTTTAAAATGGGGGCAAAAGCAGGCAGAGCACATGGTTGTATATAGACTAGTTCGTACTTAACAAAACATAATTTATGTGAACTAGTATTTGTTTGTCTTAGTTAAAATCTTTTAAATACAGAAATTACAATTTCAAAGTTAAAAAAAGTGGTGTATTTCTTTATAAAATAATGAAATTTATTTGGCTGATCAACTGAACGTAAAACATTACAAAGAGAAGGATAAACTCCTAAATAACACTACAAAAAAGAAACTAATCAAGAAAAAGAAAAGCAATGGAATGAACCTAATCCCACAAAATATGTGTTAGGAATAGGTCATGTGCTTTATGCCAAATAAAGGCCAAATGTCTAAGCTTATTCCAAATTAAGTAATGTGTCAAAGAGTTGTGCGTAGAAAGAGAGTTTTATATATGGATTGAATCACTTGGTTTATTACACCATTTTATATTAATAAGGAGTTTGTGTAGTTGAAACACATGGTTTTCAGCACATGCTTCGTTCTTTTTTCTCTATTAATACAGGACCTTGGTTCAAATTTTGTAGGCAGCTGTTGATGACAATTATGGAGGGACTTTACTTTTACCATCATAGTAGCCCTCAAACTTATGAAATTCTTACCTTGCTATGGTAAACTTCAGCAAAATTCACTGGTATAACTGTGTAAGCCGATGAGGTCAGATCCAATTCAAAAGGTGCTATTCACCACTGATGTGCTGCAGAGTATGTCCGACTTTAATCTGATAGCTAAACATTTTCTTCAGCATATGTGCTCATGTTAATGAATCTTGCATTTCTAGTCAGTTAATTAAACATTAAACTAGTTGATAAAATTGAAATTTTATGTTCCGCTGTCTGCCTTATACTTTCTGTTCAACACGTATGAATTGTTCTTTTGTCTTCTATTGATTTTAAAGGACCTATGTGTGATGTTAAACTTTATTGACCTTTTCATTAACATTAGTAATTAGTCGTTTATTTTTTTTCTTTGTGACTGCAATATGACTTGTAAAGCTCCTGTGCTGTTTATTTAGTATTTTAATCCCTTGTCTTGTATAGTATCTCCTGTCTTGGTTATTGATCATAATATAGATGCAATGTGTATTTAACTCATTACTTAGTTATATGAAGACTGTTGGCATAACCACATTGGTTTGATATTCGGTTTTTTAGAGATATTTATAAGGTTTATGACGGTCTTTAACATTGCTGAATGACGTCATCATGTGATCCATGTAGAAAATGGTATGTGTAGAGGTTTATTCCCATTGCACAACAGCATAATAACTTGCCACATTACACTTTGTATTTATAAGGAACATGTATTTCCATTTGCGGTATGTTAACTTTTCTCTTTAATCATTTCTATTGTAAAATTAGTGGTTGCTTCTGTTAAACTCAGAAGAAGTGTAGGCCAAAATACTTGTGCGTTCTCGGGCCAGAGAGTTTTCGCATACAGTCTTCGAAATTTAGGTTTGAACTAAACCCCAAAATCTAATTATGGGTTAGGGTTGTTTATTCCATAGTTATATACTTTATCTTGGTACCATCTCTAGTCAATGTGAGACTAGGGTTTCTCCTAATACATTACCTCACACCAAGCATTATTGGTTTGGTGCACGGATAATATAAGGTAGGTTACCCAATAACAGATTTAGGATATGACCTGATATGATAGAATTTAAATTTTAAGTTTTAACTCAAACCCGAAAAGCTAGCTCATAGAATGACGGTTTCCGCTTATTTATATACATTATCATGCCAATATCTCTGGTCAATATAGGATTTGGATTTTTCTGAAAACACTCACAAAGTCAGGGCTTTACAATACAACAGCTTAAATTTTACTTGATTTGAATGTCCATCTATCCTAAGTTGTGAGTTTTACTGGTTTTAATTGGTAGAAAAGAATAGATGGTTGAGCTAAACAAAGAGGGTGGAGAATTGGTTTGAAAACTTTTTGAAAAGATTTACCCTTTCTTCAAGTTCTTTTAAAACTATTTCAATTTGAAAAACTGAATGCAATTAATTTGGGAATCAAAATTGTTAAAAGGTTGGTTAACATCAATGTAAAAAAGAAAGAGGAAGAGAAAGATTGTTTCAAATTTAGAATAACTGGAATTCACTATTTTCAAATATTTGTACAAGCACTCACACATAATTACAAACACAAGACAACAAACAACTACAATACAACATCAATTCTTGAACACACTCAAGATATGTTCTAACCTTGAAACACTCCAAGAACATACAAACCTAATCAACAACTTGATCACACAAGATTATATACACTGAAACAGTTCTAGCAACTAGGAAAAGGAAAGAATGTACCAAAATTCACAGCTAAAGCACAACACAAGGTTGATTCAATCAACACAACACAACCTTTTTCATTCTTAAACTTCAAAGCACTATTGACAATTGAAAATAGCTCAAATGATCTCAAAAGAAATTGTATTTCACAATGATATTAGTTGTATAAAACTGTAAGACCAAGGCTCTATTTATAGAGTCTAGAAAACACTAATTAGAAAAAGATTCAGTTGTATTTAATCGATTATTTTAAGTTGGTAATCGATTATTCTTCTTAAATTTGAAAGCCAATTACAATGCATTCTATTTCAATCGATTATGGCATGTGGTAATCAACTATTTCAGTTTTGTATTTAATTCTGAAACAGAAGTTAGTCAGTTATATAATACTTTAATCGGTTAATTTTTTAGAATATTGAAAATACTTAAATTTGCTTTCTATTTTAATCGGTCAACTAAATTGATAATCGACTATTCTGTTATGAAACCTCTCATAAACAATTTAATCGATTAGTTAAAAACTTAACTGATTAACAAAGCCATAAAACCTTTTTTCTCTTGTTTTTTAACTTTTCAAAAACACATTTTAATTTTTTATATAGACTGTGTTGTTGAAAACCTTGTGTGAAAGATTCACAACCACGTACATGAAAGCTAAAACGCTTAAAACATCTTTAGTATCTATATCTTCAAACAGCATTATCAAACCAGCTTCCCTTGAGGCTTGAGATATCACTTCAAGTCCAACATTAATTACCAGACATTTTACTTGTCAATTCCATTCTCAGATTCTGCTTCTTTTGTTTTATACTTTTTTGCTAGCTGATGCTCTAGATATTTTATTACTAGATTTATTCTAGCATTATGAATATCATATATAGCTATAACCAATATATTTTCTCAGGCCAATTCTCTGTAATGCTGTCTCCTTCCCTCCACTTCCCAACTCACAATAGCAGAATTGAGGTTTTGCTTGTGGCTCGACAACACTTTCATAACTGTTGAATCAGAAATTGTTATTGCACTTGCAGTTGGAAAGGGCAGATTTAGTCATTTTGGAGAACCGTATGATAAAATTAATAGGGAAGCTGCTTGTATGATTTGCTACTAGCAAAAAGAGGTAATTTGTTACCATAATCTGTGTAGGTAATTTGGTTTGGTGTGATATAGATTTGTCAATCTCTATTCTAATAATATGGGTAGGGGGAGAGATGCTTCATATAGCTGGATTTTTTCGGGTACAGTATTCTATAAATGCACTCATCTTTTACCATTATGACTGAAATTGAGCAGTTATCCCTCTCCCGTATAGCTTGGGATTTATGACCTGCAGTCACCGAACATGAATTGAATATATTAGTGAGTCTTCTTGGTTCACTTAGGTGATGTGAATTTTGATAGATGTGTGTAAATGCTGAAGGATCAAGCCGCTGTACATGTGTCCAGTACCGAAATATCATTTTTATGCATTCATCAGCAATAGTTTTTAACAGATTTGGGTTATCTTTGGATATGGACAGGATGTCACGCTGAAATTGAAGGACTGTAGCTCAGTCTACTTGAAAAGGCATTTTCTGCAAGTGAAGGCATATGGGGGATTGGGGACAGTACTTTTTGCCGTCATATTGCGCATAACTTGATGGCAACCACTGGGTATTAATACCAAATCCCAGACTTCTCTTGGAAGAGTAGTTTTCTTGCCACCAAATATCGGGGAAATATAAACATCCACCATTCCATTTAGGAGTGGATTGAGATGGAAGGAAGAGTCTCCTGGAGGAAAGAAAAAAGGTAGAGAGAGAGTATCTTATAGATGTGATGTGACGTGCTGTAATGGTAAGAGAGGAAGAAAAGGGTTATGATATGTGAAAAATCTTATTATTTCTTATGTGATCTGTAGCCACTTACGACTGTTTTTATTAAATTTGTATTGAATAATTTGATTTATGTTTTAATTATATATTTTATTATTAAAAAAGGGTGGCAAACTATCTTTTTCTTTTTATACTTTGCAAGTGAACAGTGATGTGTCCGTTGCATCAGGTTGGAAGCAGCGTGAAGCGGAGGGATTTGATCCACCAAATTCATTTTCTAAGAGGGGGCTGTTTAACTATTGGTAGTAAAATATGCGAATTTGCTTATTAGTTTTTTGCTTGAAAGAATTGTTTATGTGAAGCTGATTGAGAGGTTGTTGACTTCTGGAAAGTACGATCTGCCTCACTTCTCAAACCTAAATATGCCCCCTAGCTTACACCACTTGTTTTGGAATGGAACCCCTTTACATCTCTTTTTATGTTTTTAACCTATAAGATTTTAAACTGAAAAGTGACTATATTTTACTCTTTCACAACATTAAGAAAAAGTTTAATTAGTAGCTAACTACTTTCTAAAATATGATTTACTAGTATTATAATAAAATATTCCTAACATCTGTGGCTTAGACAATTAAAGCAACACAATTTCTTCTCTTTAAACATTTCTTACCATAAGTTTAAAACAATAAAATGCCTGTCTTTCTTTCTTTAGAAGAAACGTTTAAACAAAATAAAATAAAGCTAAGATGTCATTTTTGTCTGTTTCTCAATTTTTATTTGTTTGTATCCCATAATTTATTTAATATTTACAGATTTTGATCATTTTTATCCAAAAAAATGAAAAATCCTGGCCAGAAAATTTTCATCTTAAATGGATATGTTTTCAGTTTTTTATTTTGGTCATCACAGTTTTTTTTTCTTTGTTTCTTGTCTTTATGGAGTTTCAAATCACTATTTTTAATTCTTATAAAATATGTAAATTTTAATTTTGTTTAATTTTAAATATTCTTTTTATTTTCAGCCTTTTAAAATTACTACTTTTAACTATTAATATCTATCTTAAGATAGAGAAATAAAATACATTTTTAGAGATTTAAAAATTTTTTTTTGATGTATTTTTTTTCGATTTTATACCACAATACTATTATGTATTACTTGAAATAATGATTTGACTTTTATTTTAGTACATAATTTATTAATTAGTATTATACAATAATAGAAATTATAAAAATTAGTCATTTTTAATTTTAAAGAAAAAAAAATCGAGAATCGAAATCAAAATTTGATCATTTACAGAGATTCTAAACATATTTAAAGTTTTGTCTAATCTAAATTCAAAAAATAGAGGAGTATAAATCGGCATCAGCTTTTCAATTACATCGCAGCAAAAAAAAAAATGAATTTAATGTAGTCTCATGACTTGTATCTGTGCTATATTAATATGACTGATAACTACCTTTTCTGATATATTATTATAGGTAAAAGTGAGCTAAGCCGGTTAAGCTGGTTTGTATTTGACTTTAGCAGTGGTTCGAATTATTAAAAATAAAAAGTTGAAGAATAATAAAACGATTTTCTTAACCGAAACCCGATCCAGTTCCTAAGGTATATGTAGTATACATATGAAAACAAGAAAAGTAAGTTATGAAAAAAAGAAGTTATTATAATTTGGTCAGAGATATACTTGTTTGGTTGGTAGGCTTTTGCAAGATTTGGTAGAAACGTGTAAAGCTAAGATGATGCAAAATCTTGAAAGGTTGGATGGGCAAAAGGTAAACAATTGGTGCATACTTCGCCATTATCTAATACTCATAAATTACTTCTCTAATGGAAAATCAAGTTTAGTCCAAAAAAGACACCTCCCTATGTTTTCCCAACGCATATAATACAGTATTTACTTACTTTTAATAATATAAATATGAAAAACATTCCTTCAGAAACAATGCATTACCGTATAGAATAAAGATAATTTAAGATTACTGCTGATAATTTACTTCCATTTCATAATTTTTTTTAATAAAACATTATATAAATAAACAAATATTAATACATACAGATGTAATATATGGTAGTAGATAATGAACAATGATGTCAAATATCACCGCTCTATTCTGTAACAGTGTACATAACTAATAAATACTTTTTCATTTAAGGTTAATAAAATATGAATAAATCTATCTCCTGCGAAATGATACATATAATTTAAGACAGTGTGATAGATAGAATACAACCACGTGGATTCGTACTCCGTTCATAAACAAAAGTGTGTGATTATAAAAAGAAGTTGATATATTTTGAAGAAGATAAATAATTTAAAGAATAGTAGGATTAAAAAAGAATTTATTATAACTAAAAAGTTGTTTTAAAATTGATATTTGAAACTAAAAAGTGAGAGAAAGAAGTGGGTAAGTTAGGTTATGATGTAAAGTAGATCCAATACCACGTTGTAGTGTAGAAGCCATAAACCCTTCAACAGTCAACAATTGTACATTACATCATCTGTTCTTGTTTTGCACACAGACCTTTTTGCCATTCAAACCTCAAAATTCAAAGCAGAGAAGCAAAGTCCGCCACCAGCCACAACACAAGGATGAAAGTCAAACAACCAAAGTGGCTTCTTCAACACACATTTATATGCATATATATACATGTACATGCACAGCATGATTCATAATTCAAAGAAAATGAAGATGGGTAATTGTGTTTATTATTGTTGTTGTTATATGATTGTGGTTTTGGTGTTGGCCTTCTTCTCCATGAATGTTGAGGGAGTGAGACCGCTTAAAGATGATAGTTCTTCATCCTTCTTCCTCACTCTAATAATGCAGAGAGCATATTCCGGCCCAAGCCACAGAGGACGCGGTCACTGAACAACACTTCCATTTCTTCTTCTTTCTTTCCCATTTGTAAAAACTACCTCAATACATTTTATATTGATTCACCAATCAAACTGAATTACACTGTTTCTTGCTCTTTAATCTTTAATCTTCTTTCTTCACTCTCCACTCTTCACTGCATTCTCCATTTTTAACTTGTACATACTTCATTTATATCCTTCATTCCCGTCAAATTCAATCCAATTAGTTTTTTGATATTTAAATCATATAATATGTAACATGTAATTAAATGAATCAACAACAATATCGATCATCTAATCAATACTCTTTGTATCAGGATAGTTTAAATTTTAATAACAATTATTTTTTTTTTAAAATATCACAGATAGTTAATTTTTTAAAATAATTTTGTGGACAAAAAAGTATTTTTGAATGATTATAAAAACATTAATGAATGAATTAGATGAACTTTTATTAATAGATCGTGAGAGTTGAACTTTAAATGAATTCTTAATAAATATAAATAGATTAATGGATTTTTTTATTCATCATTTTCCCAACAAAAACTATATTGTTCAGTCATTCAACAAGTGTAGTCGTTTGGGGACTTTATTAGTTTTGAAGAACATTTTATCAGTTACATTTTATTCTTTTTATTAAGATTGAAACTTATATTTACATAAACGTTAAAAAAAAAAAAAACTCAATAATATAGATGGAAGAATTTTGTTCTGTATTCGATATACAATATTGACGCGATAGGATACATAATATATTAATATAGAACGGTTATTCTTTATTAATCGCAATCATAATCTTACTTTTTTTATTTTTATTAAAATTTTTAGTGTTTAAGGTTTAATTTCATCGAATATAATGCAATTTAATTTCTACCACCACCATCCGTTGAACATGCTATCAATTTTGGTTCAAATTGAGATAATCGCCATCAAATGCTTTGTAGCTTAGTTTAAGTAGATGGTAGTATATTTTTTATTTTTTTAAAGTAATTAAAAAATAGTTATTCATTTTGAAAGAAAAAAAAAAAGATAAACTATTCTGAATATACTTAAGGTAAGGCTCCTTCATTAATGAACTATTTTAAAGAAAAATGAGAACAAAGATTGATTCTTTTATTATATTTTAATAACAATTATATTGATTCTTTTATTATATTGGTGTAATTTTATTTTACAAATGGACACATTTAATAAAATTTACACGTTTATCGGAAACAATATTTTAAAATAAAGAAATCATACTCTCAAACTCAATTGGAAATTTTAGCACTTTCAAAACACACTTTTTATTTTTTTTTTATATAGAACTTGTGCTTACAACCATAATTTCTAACCTAGTTTTTGGATTTTGCATTTTTTTAATTAATTTTTCATTTTTCAACAATAGAAAAGTGCTTTACAATGAAATCATTCATGCAAGCACAATTTCCTTAGGAATTTTTTTACCTTTGTTTTTTTATAATAGATCTATTTCTTTTATTTAAAAATTGCTATTTCGAAAGTTTTTGAAAATATATACGGTTTGTAATTTTATACAAATGTTTTTATGTATTTTAGTTTGTGCTTTTTTTTTCCAAGAGATTCATTAATTAAATTAGTGATATAAATTGAATGGAATTTGAAAAGTAAAAACTAATAAGTAGACTAATAATTTTAAATAAAAAATATAAAAAGATTAAAGATATAAATATACAACTTTATACATAAGAATCATTCAATATGTTATGGACAATTTCCTCTATAACTTTCAAATAACATTTTCTTGTTTGGAGAAAAATACACATATAGTGCATATACACGCACAATTTTAATGTACACTACTTCTCTATTACTAAGAAAAGAAAAAAAAAATTTAAAAAGAAATATGAAACCAAAAAGTGTATACAAGCACCATCTCGCCCCGAAAATTTGTAATGAGCCTGAAATTATATTGATTCTTATGTTAAAATCATGAAGCACGATTTATCTATGAGAGTAATTTCTTATTTAATTTGTTAATAATATTACACCACTTTGATAAAGAAAAAGAAAAATAAATTTTCCCACCACTTTACCTATATGTGAGTTCCAGATACATGGAAAGGTTTCCCTGAGATATAAAAAAGGAGATTACTCACGAAATGGCCGAGTGGGATGCAAACGGGCACGCTCCTTGGGGACTTATTGACGGCGTAGCAGAAAAAAAGAAGCTAATACTGAAAGTCACAGTAATATAGCAAAACCTTGTGTAGACTAGAATTGCCGAATTGCTGAAACAACTTGGGCAATGCCTTCAAATTTTGTTCTATCTTTGAGAAGCATCTTAGCCAAGTTAAGAGCCTTCCGTTCACAGGTAGCCCGTTTAACAGCATCAGTAATGGATTCAAAATCCTCAACATGGGCCACCCCAACGATTCTCCTGTCAATCATACATTTCACACTCAATTCTTATCCACCCAACCTAAAACAATGCATGCCATCAACATTAATTTCAACTGTCACCTTATCATTTTGGCAGCACCAAATCCAAGACTGTCATGAAACAATTCTCTCATGTATCTCTTCTGCGCAAGGACTTGAACCTCAGGATTGTTATAAATTGTTGGAAGATATGCCTCGCCACCACCATGTCTGTGCTCATCCCAAAGCGCAACGAAATTTTCGTAAAAGAGATTCCAAGTGTCTTCAATTGTCTCAAGAATCCACTCCTTGTATGCCTGCAAAACATAGTATTCTGTTGGTTTGGTTTCAGCAAAGAATATCACTCTTTTCGCCTTTAATCAGTAATCTGTAACGATTAACGAGAGTCATAAACTCATAAGGATGGTAAAGGGGGTGTATAAAACTAGAATTGGACGTACTTTTCTATCATGGGGTTGATCAACAAGTCCATCCTGAGCAAAGAAAGCCAAGATCAAGTTTCCCAAGAAAGCACCAACGTCAAAACCCATGGGTCCATAGAATGCAAATTCTGGATCAATGACTTGAGTTGATTGAGGAGTAACCATGACAGAACTAGTGTGCAGATCTCCATGAATCAGTGCCTGGGCCTGCTCTGAGAATCTGGAGGGATAAAAACCAAATAAAGAGCAGAGTAGAGCACAGTGCATTATAAAGGGAAAGTGTGGGAGTGCATGTACTTAGATTTGAGAAGAGCAATTTCAAGCTTGAGGAGATTGTCTTGACGAAGAGCCTGGGCATCCGAATCAAGATAGGGAGAAGTCCAGTGGTTGTATTGGGAAATTTGATAAGGGTCGGAGAAAACAACTCGCTCAGTGTGCCTGCACATGGCGGCGTTCCCACAGAATTTGGCAACTGCAAACAAGAGTGTTAGGACTTAAAGCAGAGGATGTTAAGTGAAATTAATTATTTACCTTGGCGTTTGTGATCTAGTGTGGAGTGGAAGAGGAGAGAAGTGAAGAAGAAAGTGTTGGCCATGAAGTGTGCGATGTGGCGTGCGAGGAGTGGATACTGAATTCCGGCAATGAGAGCTTTTCTGAGAATGATGTGAGGAGGGGGAAGGTAGCGCATGGCGATCAAGGACATGGTGGGGTCAAAATGATAGAGTTGTGGGACATGGTGAGGGGTGAGGCGACCCTGTTCTTCCAGGGCCGTGGCCTCGAAGTATGCTCTGTCCTTGGTGAGTGGCCATGATTCTCCGATGCAACGAATGTAAGGGAGAGCCTGCTTGATGATAAGGGAATGGTCGGAGTTGCTGAGCAGGAACACGAAGTTGAGGTTACCATCTCCGATCTCTTTCACGGTGAGGTTGTGATCGGGCAGTTCCAGCTTGAGTTTGGAGGAGAGGGCAGGGACGCTCTTCACGTACTCTACCACTGACCTCTCGTCAAGTCTTCTGAACTCCAAAAACGCCATTCAACAGTCACTTTCTATCAACCCTAAATCAATTTCTTACTTCAGATCACAAATTCATCTTCTTCTTCCCACCACTTTTCAACTACCAATAGTCTCTGCTCAAAACTTCCTAACATCAGCTACCAAAATTCGTTTTTGACACAATAACCAACTACTCCCAAGCTCATTCCCATGCCTCATATTCAGAATATAACTTATCTCCACCTTTTTTTTTTTTCAGTTAATAATAATAATTGTGGAAAGAGAAAAAGAAAAAGAAAAAGAAAGAGAATAAAAAATGAGTGGAAATGAATGGAAGGATCGTTTGAAAACGATTTTATTGATATGATATAATATTTTTTATTTTTGTATATATTTAGAAAAGTAATTTGTCAAATAAAATTTTAAAATCTTTAATGTAAAAATTAGTTTTTAAAAATTTAAGTTAAAATTAAAATAATTTTAAATAAAAATAAAAAATTGAATATAAATTTTTTATGATAAATATTATATTTCAAAATAATATTAAAATAAATTAAAATAAAAAAATATATTTTTAAATAAGATAATTAATAAAATCTTAAAATTTAAATTGATTAATTTATTATATTAATTGTTTAATTAATTATATTTAAAATATGATTATTAATAAAAATAATAATTTATTATGTCAAAATAATAACCTCAAAAGAATTTTAAAAAATATGAAATTCATAACCTCCAGCCATCAAGAATGTGAGTCTTGGTTATTGATTTCTACTTAGAAATTTAAACTCATAATTAAATATCTAATATATTTTTATTTTATATCTATATCTTATTATAAATTTCTTCAATTATTATGATACGATTTTTTTCACTCACTTAGTTAAATTATAAAACTTTATATTACTTTTAAATACCTAATTAAATAAAATATAATTATTATTATTAAGGATTAATTTTATAAATAAAAAATTAATCATTCTTCTTTATTAATTACATTATTACCTTAATAATAAATAATTTTTATAATTTTTTAATATATTTATTTTTGCCTAAGGATAGTCTAAAACTCCTATTTTAGTGAAAGTATGTCATACGAGTCTTAATGCTTGTAATAGAAGTTTTAAAATAAAATATGTTTATGTATGATCACTCATCTAATACCACTCTTTATTTAGACTTCTTCAATATATTAAATCCGTCTACTCATTTATCTGTTTGGCCTTAAACTTTCCTATTTGATCACATCATATAGCTCCTTAAAGTGCAATAACACTAAGTAAAGGCATTTTAACTAAACGAAAAAAAAAAAGGTTAATTTTTATACGTTAAAAACTTGCTTATACATGTCACAACCGGGGTCACGACGGAGACGGCGAACAAAAAATAATTTTTATTTTTTAATTTTTAAAACAGAGGAGTCGCCACCATAATTTATTAAAGGAAAATTATGGAAAACCAAAAACAAGATAAGGCAAGTTCGCAAAAACCAGATTTCAGGTCCGGGAGTCGGTTACGTGTGGG
>Ga0209700_103216_pt1 | contig 31695 bp, 16 predicted proteins | sample SiratroredBW_FD_187528 | JGI IMG/M metagenome (GOLD analysis project Ga0209700, IMG submission 187528) | Root nodule microbial communities of legume samples collected from California, USA - Siratro red BW (SPAdes) (version 2) | ecosystem: Host-associated > Plants > Roots > Nodule | place: USA...
CCAATTCACTATTTTGTGTCGGACATCAGGGGCCATATAAGCTTCCTGCAAGGAAAAATATTGGGACATAAAACTAAGAAACAAATATTATACTAAGAATAATAATTTTCCACAAAAAAAAAAAAACATGACAAATTTCAAGCATTACATTTGTATTTGCAGTTAATGTATCTGGTGAAATGCCAATCTCCAATGCTACGTCTTTTACGTTAACTTTTCCTCGATCAATCAACTACCAAAGAGTGAAGGTCAATTTAAAGCAAAAAATGGAATGAGATCAATTGTTTACAAAATTATAGCTTCATCCAAAACAAATACATGTATGGATATACTTAAAATAAGAATACCTTCTTCAGAACTAGAGCAAAACTGAGAGAATCAGATACATCAACATTCTCATTCCCTCTCCCTACTACTTCAACATTTTGTTGGGGCACAGCACCACATCCCAACGTGTGAGCACTTAACCTGCAATCAGGTAATCCTCCATCTGGTGGTTCGTCATTATGGTTCAATTTGTCAGGATTACTGTCAGAGACTAATACTCCATTCCTGCAATCTCGTAAGTTGTGTTCACCACTCACTGGCAATGTCACTGGAAGGTCATTGGCTTCAGAAAATTCATTTCTAACCTCAATAAAGCCTTCCTGTGGCAAGATGTTTCTACTCTCGGGTAGATCTGAGTGTTTCAAGCAAAAAGCCCTCAACTCAACCTGACAAAGCACGACACAAAAAAGTAGCACTACAGTTTAGACATTTGCCATCAAAAACAGGAACTGTTGGCAACTTTGGAATTGCTCCGATATTGATATTCAGCATTTTGTTTATTTTTATCTTTTACTTTCTTCTTGGAAAGGGGAACAGGGACATAATACAGAAAAATACAGATTACTCACATTATCATTACCATACTTTGCCCAAACCTCCATCCTATGTCTAGCTTCTCTTGCACATGAAGGGTGGAAAGAAGTTCTGCAGCTTCCTGAAAATACCACACAGAAAAAATGACTTGCAAGTTGCAAGAATTTCAGGAGAATAAGATAGCTAAGAATACAACGTACAAATCCAACTCAAAAGATCAAAAGGAACACGTAAATTGAAATATTTACTGTTTAGAAACGGTAAATGCAATGTGTCAAAAAAATGGTATGGAAGTACAAGAAAACCATAAGCAAGCATGACAATTAAAAACAATAAACAAGGAAAAAAAAAAAAAAAAAAAAAAAAAAAAAAAAAAAAAATAAAAAAAAAAAAAAAGGAAAAAAAAAAAAAAAAAAAGCTTTATCCCACTAAAGGGGGGTTTGTTTAACTTTGTCTTCTTACATTCCCAGGAACATAGAGGATGAGAATAAATGTTCTAATGCTTATTAGGAGGTTATGAAAATATATTCCAGAAAACTATTTATTCCTACGAAAGTTACATTCCCACATTTTAACTGGTTTCCACTCCCATGAGAAGGGAGTGAGTATCTCATATTCCCATGGGAATGGAAGTTATTTTCTATAATAATAACCCATCCCCACAACATGATTCTACCTTTATTTCATTTTTTGATTTTTAATTAATAAAAAAAATTTCTGTATAAAATTATTAAATGCCAGCCAAACATGTCTATAAGAATAATATTCTTCGGTATAATATTTGTAGGAATATGATTCCTTGGGAATGAAAAGTTTTAACATGAAACAAACACCCCCTAAGTAAAGTCAGCCACATGAACAGCATGGTACAATTGGGTTGACTGAATTATAGGCTATGAAGCACGGACAGAGACATGGATACGACATCACACATGTAATCTCCAAAATATAGGACACGGGGACACAGATCAATATATTACATCACTATGAATTATATATATTGACAATCAAGATTTATGTATTAAAAAATCATCTATTGACAAGATTAGCTAAATATAACAAAAAATAAATCTTAATCATTCATCTAAAATCCAAAAAGTGAAAAGAAACATATATAATCTAAATATTTTTTTATTATGTATAGGATTTGTTTCTTATCTCTAATAATTTTATAAGTTTTTAGAAAATTATTATATTAGTCCCTTTTTAAATTGTGTTGGAACTGTATTAGAATTATCAAATACCTAAAAAATTGTCTTTTGAACTAGAAACTTCACCTATACGTGTCCTACGAGTGTCGTATGCATGTCAATGCCCGATACGTGTCAGACACGGGACACGTCACTTAAAAAGGAGTGTTCGAGCTTCATAGATTATAGGCCACATGCTCAAAGATATTATTTACCATGGGATTAGGGATGGAAATAGGTCAGGTTGCCCGACAAGGACTTATGTATTGCCCTATATAGGCTTAAGTAAATCTAGACTCTTTTAGAAAAGAGAAGGCTTTTATAAAAGTCTATTTATTTGGTTAAAAAAAGTGAAGCATTAGGCTATTCAAAAATCCTTTTACACCTAACAAGCTGGCCTATTTAAGTAAAGATATATATAGATATAGATATATATTTATATAATCCTTTGTTAGCACTAGCATTATTATCATTATTATTATATTAGAATTGATATAATTCATATATTTATTTACCTTTCTTAATTACAAAGCATATTGACCCACATAAAAGATCAAACTTAAAAGATTAATATATAATTTTTATTTTGTTTAAGGTCAAAATAGGTTTTCAAAAACTATAATTTTAACAAGTAAATAAAATAAAGTTATATTATATATATACACATAACTATATATAATATATATTCCTCATATATATACACACACACACAATACATCTATTACATAATAATAACTAATGGGACTATTTAGGACAAATAATACAACTCTACCCCTTTTAAAGACTTTATAACAAAACTAACTTTTAAGCAAGCTCGCAAGTCAGGTCAAACATTCACACAGATCAGACTAGACCTTTTAAAAAAGGCTTAAAAAACAGATAAATAGGTTAGGCTTCAAACTTTTTTTTAAGGAAGGTCAAGTCTGGTCTGGTCTGCCTTATTTCCACGCCTAGCATGAGATACCCCTTAATAATTCCATTCAGTGCTCTTCTTAGTCTCCCAGTATCCCTTTTCACTCAACTAAAAATTATGCAATCTACTTTCCACACCTATCCTATAGCTGGTGTCAGACCTAGGTAAAGGAGGTCAGTTGCGTTCGGGGAAGCCCCACTTACCATTGGAAAACATATTAATGATGAGGAACGCATTTTTGTACTATACTTGTAATACTTTACTCACTCCACTATTCCAAACCTTGCTGGGGATGGCAAAAAAAGTGGGATTAAAAGATTAGGACATGCTGAATTTGTTTAATATAAAAGAAAATAGTGAAGCCATTCCATCTGTACAAGTTACTCACAAGTTCCATTGTTCTGGGTCTACTAGCCTAATCATAACTTTCCTACCCCCAGATGGAAAATCCTTCCCCTTTTTTAGGCAGTTTTAGCAACCAGTATAGAACTTGTCAAAATCCCAGACTAGTATCATTCATCACAACAAAAAACAATCATTGAAAGTGAGAAAGAAAAGCTCTTAAATATCGTTAAGCTTATTTTGTATGGTGGGTTTCCTGTCATAAAATCAGTAAGACTTGTACCTAGACAAAATCAGAACTGAAAGTTCATGAAACTATTTCTCAACCGAAAATACCAAGATGATCAATCTTGTGTCTTGCCATAACAAACAGAAGTATAAACAGGATGATAAAAAATTTGACAAAGATCTATCTTTTAAATAGGAAAAATTCGATTATCTTATTGACTTTTTGTAGAGAAGATGCCTAAAATGTTGGCACCATTGCAGCCAAGGCAGAGTGGGGTGACATATTTTTTGCCAACTGCATAGACAATTTGTGAAGGGAGGCCCAGCATGGTGGCACCATAGACTGCAATGGATTGTTTATATGGCAAAATTTTGGCCTTCCCCCATTGGTAACACTGCCTCATTCCGTAATGCCAACCTCCAACCCAAGGTCCATTACCAACAAGAATATGGAAAGGAGACACAAATACTTAATGATATGGCAAAGGAGTTCAATGCAACTCACATTAATCACTAACAGTTTCCTGAGCCACGAAAAGCTTAATCAATTACACAAAAGTAATTACAAAATCTAGCTTAGCATATTTCAATCACAGAATAGGCCTAATTAACAAGTCAATTGTCCAAGACACTACTGAGAACACGCAATATTCAAAAACAAGGATTAGGATAGCCAGTTTAAGTTGAATTGTATACTTGTCTTAAGAGAAATGGAAAGAAGATCACCTTTCAACCTAATTCCACAATTCTCCAGGGACCAGGGACATTTTATAACAAAATAACATGGCAAGATGCACTAGAATTAGAAACATAAAAGTTTGTTTTTTCGAGAATACAAAGAACATAGCAAATACCCAAAACACTCACTTGAAGCAGGCGTGTCATATAAACAACTCTATGTTTAAGTTGAACAAAAGTACCAAAACAATATTTTAAATATAACCACTCAAATCATACACAATAATTAATACCCATCGATTTTAATCATCATTTTGCAATCGAAAAGTTAGAGTTCTTTAATCAATATGATGTTTCGAGAATAAATCTGCAGATGCAAGTACTCAATGAACAGTGCAATTTGCACAAAAAATGTTGGGAAAAAATATTAAAATGTGCGGTCAGAACCATGATAATGATAATTAATATATAACTATAAGAAGATTGCACATTGACGAGGTAAATTGAGCTCAATTTTACTACACCTAACTTAATACACAAATCATCTTAGCAGAAAGTAACCCAGTCATCCTGCACACTGACCAAAAGACAATAGACATACAAAATTATGTGACCTTAAAAAGCACTGCTATGTGAAGCCAAATCAGAAGGTCTAATAGAGATGCTTTTAGTCATAGTTTGAAAATAGTGCAAAATTGGCCTAAGAATTGAAAATTGTAAGGTACAATAACAAAACATACCATGACTGCACCGAACACATGCACCACTCTTTGTCTTGCAAACACTACACACTAATTTCTTCCGGGTTTCCTTGATTTCCCCCACATTCATAACAGGTTCCATCTTCTCCAAATCATCTACATAAACCTCAGGCATCCACAGAGAGCAAAATAAGTGCACAAATGAGGCAGAACGAGCACCTTCACTGCTATGAACTGGTTTTAATGCACCACCCTTCTTTGGGCAAAGAACACAAGGATTCACTGATTCATCAACATCACCCATTTGCTTGCACCAGGAACACAGCCAAGCCTCATCTACATCATCATGCACACCATAGCACTTACAGTGAACTGCCATTTTACAAGAAGTGCAGACAATTAACCTACTGGATTTGCTGCCAGTGTCTACCCTGCCACAATAATGACAAAAGGGTTGACTCTCATCACTAGGACAAGTCATTATAACTTTCTCCAAACCAGCTTCGACACCCAAAAGCCTCCTTTTCTTAGAGGGGCGCTCAGAAGTCAAAGAAAGTTTATTTCTACAACCTAAAAACCACTCTAAACTAATAGCAGAATCAGAAATGTCTTGATTCTTGTCATCCTGAGGACAAGCTTGTTCAACAGCAGCATCCTCAATTGTCTCAATTACCAACAATTCATCCTCATTTTCCACAGCTTCACCAACCTTCTTTGCATCCTCACTACCCACTAAGCCAAGCTTGGTTTCGTCCTCACTACTGACTCCTACATTGAATCTTGGAACAGGCTCCATTTCATTCTCGCTATGACTAGTAACTGCATTGTACCTTGGAACATTTCCCAATACCTGAGAAGCTAGACTAGAAGCGCGAGAGAACTCAAACAAGGTGTCAATATCAGCCAAGGTTAAGTCCCTAAAGTACTCCTCAGTCTCAATCCAAATGTTAGAATCGTCAGGTTTCTTCTGGTTTGCCCTAGTAGAAGATTTCCTCTTATGCCCACCGGAATGGGACTTCTTAGGACGTCTCCTGTTATCAGTCTGCCGGTTCAGCAGGCCAGCCAACCCACTGGGCAGAGTAAGCGCAGCAGAAGTTGAAGTTTCTTCAGCAACATCGAAGGGAGAACGCTCCGCGAGCGCTTTCCTAGCCTGGGAGAAGTAATCAATCTTACGTACGGCAGCAGAATCACAAGTAATTTCCGCCACAAAGTCAGACGGATAGGACCACCCCACGGCGGCGGCGGCATCCCCTCCCTCCGCCATGTCCTTCAACGGGTGACATCGGTCTCCGGTCATCGCCGGCAACAACAAGGTACACAGAAAGCAGAGCATTCCATCATATCATCCAAACCCTAGATTAACAAATTACGGATATAACCCTATCGCTTAGGCTAGTGAAGATTCGGTTACAAACCCTATCGTACCTGGTTCGATTTCGCAGCGAATGAACGAACACAAAAAGGAAGAAGAGGATAAGCCCCCATTCTCTAGGGTTAGGGTTCAGTTTTTTTTTATTGGGATCCGTTTTTTTAGACTTCGTTTCGTGCAGTTCTCTCTCCAGGGCAGGCAGGCAGGGCAAGAGTGAGGTGAGAGAATAAAAAAATTGTAAAAAAAATAAAAGGAGAAATTAGCTTTTTGTGCTCTGGTAGATATTTTTATAATAGGGTATTGTATGTCACAAATTTACTCACACTTGCCACACATTATTCCCAAAACATATACACGTCTCACCCCTTACCTACTGCATCCATCAGATACATAATAATATTTTCACTATAAAACAAAATTATTTTTAATGCTTTATTTATTGTAGCATTAATTTTTTGTTCACTCCTAATAAATAAAATCTTTTTGAAATAATATTTTAGATTTTACATATCTGTAATATTAAAAAAATTAATTAGATGTAACAGCAGAACCTTTTCTTGACTTTTAAGAGAATAGGAGAAAGTGTTCATCATTTTCTTTATTAATATACAAATATGAAGTTTTTTTATTATATCCCTTATTTATTTTTATCTAGAACACCTTGTTTTCTTTATCAAATGTTTTTCTCCTATTTTTATTTAGTATTTTCTTTGATAAATTTGTTTAGTTGAACAAAATATAAATGGCTTATTGTATCGTTCAAAATAAATAAGTGAATTCTGTTTCTCAAACCAAATCTGTATTGAAGTTATTGGTATATTTTAGATGAATATGTTAAAATAGTGATCATCTAGCAAAAGTAGTAGATTAACATATTAGATTATCTTCTTCTTATTATTATTCAGAATATTGTTGTCAAATTATTTTACTTATTCATTAAAAGTTATAGTTTTTTTTCTATATTTGTTGTAAATTTTAAATACAAATCTATCATTTTATAACCCAGTTAAAGAGATAAATGTATATTATGATAAAAATGTCAACACTACCATGAAGATTATAAACATTTATATTTCAATTGGTAATAATTAAAAAAAAATACCTTCATATTCATATTTTCTTTTAGAAGCATTTACATTTCAATTAGTAACCATTAAAAAAATATGTTTTTATATTTATATTTTCTTTAATTTTACTACTATGGTTGTGGTGATATTTTAATATATATATATATATAAATAAATAATTATATATACGTTAGTGAAACATAGTTATATTTGAACTTATTCGAATTTAGTTGATAACTAGTTGAAAATTTTAATAGTTGAAAATTTTAATATATATAATTAGCCGAACATACATATATGTGCATACTATATCTATTTTTGATAATAATAAATTCAAATCCATTATGTGTTTCTGCAGAAAATTTTGAACATAAGATTTCATGTGAAATATCTTTTCATTATTTTTTTAATATTAAAAATAACCTATGAACTACAAAAGTCATATATTGAATTTAAGGATTATTTTAATCTATTTATGAAATTCTTGAGAATTGTGAATATGAAATGTAACATTTTAAATACATATTTAATATATTTTTGGACGATTGTTAATATTGTATAAGTGTCTTGTTGATTGAAATGTTTTTTTTCAAATGAGTCAAAATTTTGTTTATTAAATAATATTTTATAATTATTATTTGATTATGCAGTGTTAAAACTGTTTAACATAGCGATCTCATTATTTGATTATGCATATTAAAAATATCATATTAAATTTATAAGTTTTATGATATTGATGTTGTTAGTTTGAGAACGATTGATGATCGTAAAAAAAATTGATCATTTCAAAAGAAAATAAATTTATTCCGAATACATAGTGAATTGACCTTAATATTATTAGAAAATCATAAGTTTGTGTGATTTATATTAGTACACTTGTGTCTTTTTTTATTGAGTCTATAATACTAATATTTAAATATTGTACATGTGTCTTGTATAAAATATTATAAATATTTTAAAAGAGCACTTTCATAAATTGAAATATAAAAACTTCACATTTTTAATAAGTGAGTCACGTATCAATATATAAATAATAATAATGTACTTTTACAAAGCTGTCCAGCTTAATATGAAGTAATAAGTCTTATTACTAAATAACTTTATAATTCTTAGAAAGACATACATTCATATAACATTCCATGAATGTGTACACACATTCAGTAATCAATCATTACTTTATTTATGGTTTTTATGTATGACTTTTTTTTTTTCTTACTACTCGTGATTTTGATGTATCACATTTATTCTTTGTCTATCATTATTAATATTGTTAAATTGTTAATTTCATGTTGATGTTCAAGTGCTAACTTGATGACCTAAGTCAAGGGTTTTCAAAATTCATTACATTGATATTGTTATAAGATGTCATAATGAAATAATATTACAAAATATATAACTTCATAATGACTAATTTTACCTTTACTAGTTTTACAATGACTAATTCTATAATAATTAGTTTTACAGTTTCATAACTAAAATAGAATTAGTTAAAAATTCTATTAATTGATAATGCATAGTAATATTTTAAACTTAACAATAATATTAATTACATAATATTCAACGGCAAAGCATAAAAATTGTATGACATTGATATAATGGTTATTACATTTTAAGTCCTTATTTGTGTTTGGGGTTTAGACACAATATTTTATGTGGTTTTTTTGGTTGAATTTAAAATATGTTAAATATGGTCTAATATAGACATGTCTCTTGTAACCTCTTTTAACTCGATAAATCCATTAAAATTTGTTGTCTCCTTCATTGCATTTTCTATGTTAGACAAGTTAATAGGAAGACTTACATTTGTAATTGTTTTTCCCTTGCACCTTTTTGTTAGACTCGAAGATGCTTAAGCCCCAAAGATACAATGTGATGAAGAATGAAGATAAACATGTTGTAGATATGTCTGCAATATTTTGACTTTTTGTGTAATTGTTTTTGTACATGATATTTCACACAAAGGTATTTTGTATTCTTGAATCAATATTGTTTGCATAATAGTTGCATTTTGGTTTTATGTCTTCAAAGGTTTGAAAAAATAATTTCAAAGAAGTGTGATTTTTAGGAAAAAAAAACTTTAAAACCAATTCACCCCTCCCACCCTTAGTTTAATTGTGTTATTCTCTTTTGCTGACATCTTTTAGTTGCCATTTGTCTTACCAGGTGAGATAGTGGTGATGATGTGTCATATTCATCAACTTCAATGAGAATTTTTGAGTTAGAAGATGATTAGTACGCACTTGAAGAAGAACTTTTTTCTTTTTAGAATTAACCACAAATATTGAGTGTCATTTTTATTCATCTCTCAACAATAAGCAAACATGTTCAAATTCTTTTTTTTTCCTTCTTGATTATTCTATGAAAATCCTATGTGTGAGTGACATAATATTCTTCTTGGTCTAATCATTTTTCCTTTGGCTCATTGTTTGTTTATAGCATGTGTTAAACTATGAAATTATTGGGTGAAGTTTGTTTTATCAAAATTTTAATTGACTCGTAATCCTATTTTTGAACATGTCATATTTGTCACTATTGTATGTTTCCTTATTGTCTCTCAATATTGGATTAATGACTTATCAACACTGATAATCAGGTCCTCTGACACATTCGACCATGTTTAACTTAAGATTATATATTCTTATACCGAAAATGTTACACGAGGTTTCTCTTAAGACAAATTTTCGTTATTTAATGAAGTTAGATAGTATTAAGCCCAATTCATGAGAAGTAGAAAAAATGAGCATTATATTGACTAAGAAGGTCATGCATGGAATGATAAGGGGTGGTGGAAACACAAAAAATGGTAGACATTAAGAATGATTATCAATATGACGATTTTGGGTTGTTGATAAAGACATGTACGGTGTATTGAGATTCATGACAAATGATGAATAAATGTAAATTTGGAATTTTATGAATTTTCACTAATTTTGCAACACATTTTAATAATACTAATAATTAGGTCTATTGAGACCAATAACATATTAAAAAGGATATGTAGAAAAAAATATGTGAAGCAAAAAAAGTGAGATTTCTTTTTTAGATTTAACACCATTTTATAGTCTCGTTAGATCATCTCAATGATAATTATATTGAATCCAATGATACAATTGTAAGGTTAATTTGCTAAATGACACTTTTTATTTTCTCAATATCTTCGTTGTTTTATTTGTGTGCAATAATATTTTTCCACACTCAATGTTGACTTTCTCTTATTTTCTTACAAAAACTCTAATATTTACTTTCTTCTTCGTATCCCTCCCCCCTTTATCTTAATGTCCCTTTCTTATTTTCCCCTTAAATTTTCTTTAAGTTCTCGCTCATTTCCTCCTCTCTCCCTCCCTTCGCCCCCGTTCTTCCTCCACTTAATGTTCAAAGCAGATATTTTCCTTATTTTTGTGTATACTATGTGTTGATTAGAAGTGTGTAATCAATTTTGTGTGAATATTTTCTTAAATAGAGATTATCTTTCTTTCCTAAATGAAATTCGTAATTTTATGAGAAATATAATATAAAATTTATTTGAATCTTTTATCTAAGCCATGATATTGTAGAAGCTTGTTCAAGTAAATATTTGTTGTTTGGCTTTAGTGTAACATCTAGATAATTGTGATTAAATATTTGGATGTTACATTTGGCACAAGAGACGGTGAGGACTTAAATAGCATATCCCAACCAAAATATGTAGCTAACACATAAGTCCAAATCAATGTCGTGTCATACATAATGTTAGTTAATGAAGTTATACTTTGACTTACCGCACATGTTTATAAAGGTATTCAACACATGATCGATACACTTACCAATGTTGAGAAACACAAACATTAAGCTATCTAAGAAGGGTAGTGTATGAAACAATTCACCAATGAAACAATTAACATTATTAGAGAGATTATGTCAATTTTGTTGTAACATGCTTCACTTGTGATGATAAACTTGTATGTGCACATTCCTCTAACCCACAACACCTTCTCTTTTAACTATGCCTTGTTTAGGAAAAATAAAAAAAGAAACACCGTGATCATTTATTTTGATTACAAGTATAATGATTTGTTTAATGTTTATCATGTTGTTTCTTAAAAGTTTGGTGAGTCCAATACCGTACTTGTTATGTATGAAATTGGTTACATAAGGGAAAAACGTCCACTCTTACTATAAAACTTGATATAACATGTGAGATGAGAAAAAATATACTAAACAAAGTGTCAAGTCAAAGTTATAACATCTTTATTTTTTAAATGTTCAATAAAGATTTTAAAGTAATTTGAGTTGAAAACAACTTTGATATTCAAATTAGAAAAAAATATGCCTATTATGTTTAATCTGAACTTGAATGTATTAAATGTATTCAAACTTTTTAATTTTAATGTTTTTTTATTTAAACTTATATAAATAAAGATATTAATTATATCTTAACTTAGACTATGTAAGGTAGTATTTCTATATCGATTCCTTTTTCATAAAAAAAATCATTGAACTAAAGAAAATAAATCATAATCACTTTGAATTTGTTTATAAATAATGTATGGTAAAACTTGACCAACCAAATTTTACTACCATTGTCTTATTTTTTAAAATAATTTTTAAAGAACATCTCTTATCTTATTTTAAAAACCACTTATTTTATTATTATCTCTTGAAAAAATATAGAATTATCAATCATACTTTTAAGACAACTATTTTTAACACGTTATAATGAAAAATTAAAGAAAAAATGTAGATATCAAACACATTTTTTAGAAAGAAGGTTAAATCTGAGATTTTATAAATACGAGTTAAAAAGGTCTGGTCTTAGAAAACATAAAAAGTCTTTTGAACTTTAGAGTTCTTCTTAATTATGTAAGTATAAATAATAAATTTTACTAGTATTATTATCATATTAAATTTTATGTAATGTATTAAATTTATGTATTTCTTTATCTTTCTTAATTATTAAATATGTTGACTTATCTTTAAGGTTAAACTTATAAGATTACTATAAAGTGAATTTATATCCTCTGAAAGGATTTGATAGAAAAAAAATACAAAATTAAATAGTTTACACGTAAATTATATTTCTTTAAAAGAATATCAAACTCAAGTATATTAAAATATGGTTTAAGTGACGTTATCGCATAGGACCAGTTAGTTTAAGTGGTGTTATCGTACAAGACCGGTTGGCTCTAGCAACAACAATATCTCCTCGTACTGATTCCTTGACTGTTCAGAGAATTGCTCCTTAGTGTGCCGAATGCTCTGAAATCCACCAACCCGGGAGGGGGGTCCTGCAGGCACTCCGACGCTCAAGTCAATTTAGGGTTAGAGTGTGCAGAGATATAGATCAGAGTTTAGAAATACCGGACTTAAGATTATGAGCCTGTATTTATAGGCGTGATAGCGGACTTTATGAACTTGGGCCTATTCTTTTCTGTCATAATTTGGTAACAGAATAATAACGGACAGAATAATAATAAACATAATAATAACGGGAATTAATTACAAGATATTCACGCTTTTGCATTTACTGGGATACCCTCACTTTATATGCAACGTCCAGTTAATTAAAACTACTTATCCGGATCGGTCATTAGTTATCGGTCGGCCCTATAGTACAATGGGCATATTTCCATCCATGAAGCATATCTTAATAATAATTTTATTTGGCATTTGTGCAAGTTATACATATTTATAAATTTTGAAGTAAGGTTATTTATTTTCGATATCGGAGTAATGAGAGTAAATGCCAATGTAAACAATATTTTTTTAATAAACTTCTAAACACAATTTTCTTTTTATATACTTGTATACTTTAAGAACATTGGTTTGAACCTATACAGGTCTAGGGTTATTTTATATTTCATATAATTGAAATTTTTGAAATATTTCTTTTTAAGAACTATGAATTGTATATGTTTAAATTTTATAACTCCTTACTTTATGTGTGTTGTTGAGTTTGATATAGTAAATTGTTTAGAAGGATTTAGATGACAAAACTCAAGTTCTATGATGAGCTATAGGAAAAGAATATTGTATTATAGTCTCAAAACTAAAAGTTTATTTTATTGTATGTTTTATGTGCCAAAAACAAAATTTATAAAAAAGTTCCACCAATCAGTTACATTGTGTTTGGAATAGTGGGTTGACTATTCATTGACACAAATTTGCTGAGTGTAAATATGTTTGGATGAGTCGATGTGTGGTGATTTGAGAGAGTAGAAAATGAAGGGATAGAGAAGGGAGTGATTGTCACCACTGTGTGAAGAAAGAAGGGGAAAGCCATGGTGGCAAGTCACAAACTTCACAGCTGCAAGCATGGTAAAGATTGTTTTGTAGAGATTCGTCGTGTGGAGTAGCATCATTGCAGATGAAGAATCATTAGTTTGTTGGGTGCCGTTGTGCATGCATCAAAGGTGAGCTGGAGGAGAAGATGGATAATCGATTATCCAAGATGCCATAATCAAATGTGTGCATTTTTTAGTGCATAATTGATCAACACTGCTACGTAATCTATTACTACGTAATCTATTAAGTGTGGTGTTTACATGGATAATAGATTTTCCAAGATGTCATAATTGATTATACATTCATTTCATTTTTTAGTGTATAATTATCACTGCTCCAAGAGTGATTATGTGTGTCGTTTTATATAGATAATTAATTATGTGTACATTACGCATAATCGATTACCACTGTCTTATAATCAATTATGTGTGGCGTTTTATACGTAAATAATCAATTATGGGTCTGTTTTTTTATGGTTTGGAAGATTTGTACAAGCTTTTTGCATGATTTGATATTAGTGTTGGTTTCATTACGCAGGTGCACCACAAGGATGTAAAGGTGGTCTTGGTACTAAAGGCCGCTGTGGTGTTCTTTGTGAGCTTGTTGGGGTGTTATCAGTGTTGAAAATAAGGGTGGTGTTGTAATTATATATTTTCATCAAATTAACAAAAAGAGTTACTAATAATACTCAAAAAATTAATCATATTTTTTTAATTATTTTTAACTACAAAGATAAATTTATAATCTTATATTTTTATCAATTAAATTATTTAAATATAAATCATATAAACTCATAAACTTTTTCCTTAAATCTCTTCATTATTCATATATATTTCTTAATCTAAATAATCTAACTTTTTAAATACTTTTATCTCAAATCTACCTACTCAAACAAACAAATCATCCTCAAGGGTAAGTGATTTTATAATTATTATTTTGAAAGTTACCACCACTTATTATGCCCAAAAACTACATCAAACTTCAAATGCACACATAAATCAATTATGTGTGCATTTTTTAGTGCATAGTTGATTAGTATTGTCCCGTAATCTATTATATGTGGTGCTTTACATTATCCAGGATGTCATAATCGATTATACATGTATTTTTTTAGTGTATAATTGATTATCACTGTCCCATGAGCGACTATGTCTGTCATTTTATATAGATAATCGATTATGTGTGCATTACGCATAATCAATTTCCATTGCCTTATAATCAATCGTATGTGACATTTTATATAGATAATTGATTATCAGATTATCATACGTAGTTAATCAATTATGGGTCTGTTTTTTTTATGGTTTGGAAGATTTGTGCAGGTTTTTTTGCATTATTTTATGTTAATGTATTTTTTAGTATTGTCTCGTAATTTATTATATGTTGTGCTTTACATTATTCAGGATGTCATAATCTATTATACATGTATTTTTTAGTGTATAATTGATTATCACTGTCCCATGAGCGACTATGTCTGTCATTTTATATAGATAATCGATTATGCGTGCATTACGTATAATCAATTTCTATTGCCTTATAATCAATCATATGCGGCATTTTTATATGGATAATTGATTGTCAGATTATCATACGTAGTTAATCAATTATGGGTCTATTTTTATGGTTTGAAAGATTTGTGCAGGTTTTTTTGCATTATTTTATGTTAATGTTGGTTTCATTATGCAGGTGCACTACAAGGATGTGAAGGTGCTCTTGGTACTAAAGGTTGTTGTTGTGGTATTCTTAGTAAGCTTGTTGGGGTGCTATGAGTGTTGGAAACAAAGGTGGTGTTGTAATTATATATTTTCATCACATTTAAAAAAAAAATTATCAATAAATCTTAACAAATTAATCATATTTTAATTTTAATTATTTTTAACTATAAACATAAATTTATAATCTTATATTTTTATTAATTTAAAAATATTTAAATATCAATTATATCCATCACATCATTATAAAATCTCATAAACTTTTCATTCAATGTGGTAATTTTTAACTTCTATTTCTTAATATAAATAATTTAACTTTTTTAAATAGTTTTATCTTAAATTCATATTCACCTGAACAAATAAAACATCCTTCCTTTTAAGGTAAGTGATTTTATAATTATTATTTTGAAAATTACTGCCACTTGTTATGCTAAAAACTGCATCAAACTTCTAAGTGAGAAAACTTTAAATAATCATGTAAAAAATATTGTATAGGCCTTAATTGTTTATTAAGTTACCTAACACACTCAGTTTTCTGGATAAAGATATTTTGAAAAGATTCTTAACAAAATTTAACACGAATTCTTATAAATGATCTCATATCTCTATCGATAACATATATAAATAAAAATATGGCAAAAATTGAAAAACAAAACAATTTGACTTATCTTATTTTTTTTTCTATAATTTTGTAAAAACTCAAGCCTAGAATAAAAATACTCGCCTAACAAAATCTAAAAAGGAGAAAAAAATAGCCCATGGAGTTTACACTTCCACTTAGACACTTAGACATTTCATATTTCTGGACGTAGATGGATAAAATCAAACTCTTTTTCTCAGGTAACTTAAATTAATTCACTGTGTCATTTAAAATACCTTTTTCTTCCATGACTTATTTTTCAATTGTTTTTGTAAAGGGTAAAATGGTTGGAAGGGGGATATGTAAAGTGACAGTAAGTAACGTTGACACAAAATTAAATGTAATTTAGAAGTGGAATCTAACAATGGGGTAATTTTGACAAATGTGAAAAATAACATTATTTATTAATATGAAAAAATATGTCATGGGAGAGTCGTCGATGTGGCACCGCGTTTGGTGTTTCCAGTTCAACGACGTTTACTGGTCTTGTGCGTGCAGTCTTTCTTCACTTTGTCTTCCTTCTTCATCAATCCCCCACTCCTCTCTGGTCAGCTCCGTTTACTTTCTCCCTTCTCTCATGCTTTTCATTTCTAACTCACACCATATAAAACTACAATTTCCCTCTTCAATTTCACCCTTCACTCTCACACCGCTTCACCGATTTCTCCAGCCAATCGCGACGTCGTTTTAGATGGATTCTGATGCATCACCTATCTCGGATTTTTGAGCACCGCAACCGCACCAAGGCCATGGATCGCAAGAACCCGCGGAGGAAGCCCAAGCTCGAGCGCCGCAACGCTCTCAGGAACTTCGAATACGACGCCGGATCGTCTACCTCCGACGAAACGCTATACACGCGCTCCATGGAGTTCTACGACCGCACCAGCTTCCGAATCGAGGGAGTCGAGGGCGAGTTCGATCGAATTTGCAGGACTCTGGGCCTCTCCGGCCCGGAAGACTTCGCTATTCCCGCTGCGGCCTGGGAAGCCATGAAGTTTCGTTCCTCTTCAGATATTCTCCCAAGACTGCAGCTCGAAAACCTCGATATTCCCGAGGAAGAGGAAGAGGATGAGGATGAGGAAGAAGAAGAAGTACCGAAGGTAGACGAGGAGAGAATAGTAAAACCACCAGAGGATGGTGAATTGACTGAAAAATTCGAAGATGGGGTTAGGGTTTTGGAGGCAGATGAGTCCAGCACTGGTATTAAGGGGGTTCGTCCGCCGATGCTGAAGCCGCCACCGGGGGTGAGGGTTCAGATGGTGGATGATGGCTCGTGTTCCACGTGGGACCTTTTGAGGGATTTGGCTCCGACGGGTGAAGAGTTACCGTTGAAGCACTCCGAGCATGTGAGGGAAGTAGAGAATGTTGCTCCGCTAGGGGAAGAAGCAGAGAGGGAGGTAGCGGAGAAGGAAGAAGGGGAAGTGGGTAGAGCGAGCCCGAAGAGGGAAGAGGAAGAGAATGTGGATAATGCAGCTAGGATTGCGGAGATCGTGGCTGGGCTTTCGGAATCGTGTTCGTTTTCCACGTCGAACGAAGATGATTCTTCTAGTAGTACGACGGATCATACCTCCAACAATATTTCTCCGCAAGGGAGAATCAAGCGGATTATCACCGCCGGAAGCTGGCAGAAGGGTGAGTTTCTTGGGGGTGGCTCGTTTGGCACCGTTTATGAAGGAATTTCTGAGTAAGTGCATTTTGTTCACCTTTCACTTTTTATTATTTATAAATTTAGAAATCTATTATTATTATATGGGATTTGGTTTTGTGAGTTCATGCACAATTACATACTTGCATTATATAAACATTTCAACAATCCACATGGATATACAATTAATTTTCTCTCTCCTTTAGCCATTATATTTTATCGGCATTAGAAAAATTGGTCTAGTTTAGCACGTGGGGTGTTGCTGCTTCCCCCTCCCTCCCTTTCCAATTCTGGCCGTGAATCTTTGTGGTGATGTTTTCCTTTAGTGGTAGTCGGTAGAAAAGGTTTTCAAAACTACTAAACTTCTATTACACGTTAGATACAATTTTGGACAATTCCAATTTAAATTATGAATGAGGTGGATAGGATTCGGGGCGGGGTTAATGCTTTGGTAGTTTTGGAGTTTATGATTGGGATGGAAGGTTAGTTCTAGAATGTCCTTTGTGGGTTTGAATACGAAAATAAAATAGGTAAGCTGTGCTGTTGTTATGGTTTTCAACCTGTTGGGTGAAGATTTTCTGTCGAATTAAAAAGTGGATGAAAGTAATATACTTGCTTCTACATTCCTCACCTTACTTTCTCGAATGTTTCAAAATAAAAAGTAGGTAATGGTTATCTTGAGTAGAATTAGAAAGAGCAAAACTTAGCTGTTCTACAGATACTGATACTTTTTTATGGTGTTTCAATGATAACACGAGTAATGATTTTACACAATTTTTTTTATTGATGAATATTATACACTTGTCTCCAATAGGTTTCGAACCAGCCCGTTGAATCTGGCAGGTTGATGTCTATTGAACTAACTGATTCAGAAACTGTCAGTTTGTGTCCTGAAGCGAAACTTTCTTTTTGGGTGGGGTGGTGGAAAGTATTTTGCTGTATATCTGATAATATTATCAAATATTTCATTTCTTCTCCTCTTTGGCCAGAATAGGAGCACAAGGGTTTATGATCTCTCCAAATTCAATTGCTTCCCTTTTTGTAGAAGACGAGTTAAAATGTCTTTTTGTCCCTCTCATCCAATGTGTTTGTCATGTTTACTAACTTCCAGATTTTGGTTTTGAGTCCCCGTGTGTCGGCATCTACCTTATTCAAAAATCTTAGTCGGTCAAGGATCTGCAGAAAAAAGAGCATGATGACTGCGACCCTTTGTTTTGTGTGGGGTGGTCTTTGTGTCCAATGTCTGTTTGACGTGAGATGAATAACTAGAGTGTGTGAAGTTTCTAGTGCTTTGATTTTCTTTGCTAAATTTCCTAAATTCTTTTAGTGGTTTTGCTAATCATAGCCCTTGAATTAGGTAATGGTTGTGACGCATTGGTAAGGCTAGATATTACACTTTCCAAAAAAAAACATTCTACATTTGATGTCTTAACCATTACCCTAAAGACTATATTTAACAAAACTGTGCTTTTAAACATTTAATAGTTCCTTGCTGTGTAGATGTCCCGCTATTGGGTTTTCTAAACATACTTTGTTGTTAGCCTTTTTCTGATAAGTGACAATGAGATTTCTGAAATTAAATTCTGCAAGCTTTCTGTTGTTCATCCCGATTCGGAAATGACTTTGAGTACTGAGCTTTCATTTGGACGCTATTTGAAATTCATGCAGTGATACAGATGGCTTCCTGTTGAATAAACAATTTAAACATATTTAAAATCTTAGTTAAAGAGAACTGTAGAAAAAAATTAATGAGGTAAGTGAGCTAGATTTTGCAGGGGCAAGGATATTTTAATTGCTGTTTAATGCCAGATTTTTGTCAAATCCAAAAACATCTCAAAAGATAATTTCTAATTTAGCATCTTCCTATCAAATTGCTGCTTTATTTTATTTTATTTTTCTGTATAAACTTGGAAGCCAAGCTTTACAATGATTTAGCATCTATTTTATGTTATGTAAGTGATGTCTACTAACATGTTATATATACTTTCTGTATCACTGTAGCGACGGCTTCTTTTTTGCTGTAAAAGAAGTTTCATTGCTTGATCAGGGGACTCAGGGAAAGCAAAGTGTATATCAACTGGAGCAGGTTCGGGCTCACTTTTTTGCTTTATAACTTATTTTTTACATACTTTTCCAATAATGGAATACTTCATTAAAAATAAAAAAGAAGTTTTATCAGATAAATATTATGCTATCTTGTGCAATATCCCATGAGACCAGTTGAGATGTTACTGTTCTTCATGCTTCTCCCAATATGTTTATTTTCTCAGATTTGTCTTTTTCTTCTGTCTCAGGAAATAGCACTTTTGAGTCAATTTGAGCATGACAATATTGTTCAATACTATGGCACAGAAATGGTACTTTCTTCTGATTTCCTTTTCTTTTTTATGTTCATTTGACATTTTGTTGTTGTTTACGGTTGAGTCTATGCTGTCTTGTCTCGTTTTCTTCTTTTATGTTCAATTTCATATGTTCTTCTTGTTTACTATTATTATTAAATCTATTTGGAAGTTGCCATTACAGATTTTGTCGATGAAAACAGGTCATATCGCATTTCCAATATAAGCTAATGTTTGTTGTTAGGAGTCAGGGCATGATATCATGATAGGCCATGAAATGTAGTTTAATGTTTGTATGATAAAGGAGTCACACGACGACTGCAATTACTAATAACGTAAAATGTGCAGACATAATTCAAAAAGATTTGTCTTTTATGCTTTGCTCAATGTTTGTGCAGGATGAATCAAAGCTGTATATCTTTCTTGAGCTTGTAACCAAAGGTTCCCTTAGAAGCCTCTATCAAAAATATACTCTTCGAGATTCCCAAGTATCTGCCTATACAAGACAGATTCTGCATGGTATGAAGTATCTTCATGATCGAAATGTGGTTCACAGGTGACTCCAGATTTCTTTTTTAATCCTGTTTCACTTTCCTTTATGTATATATGACTTGTACTTTTCCGTGGTAATCATTGTTTTGAATCATATGGTATGGTTCATTTCTCTAGAACGATGCTGGCAAGAGTTCTATTCTTGGTTTCCTTTCTTCAAAGGAACTTTCATTTTTGTGTCCTGTCTTGTAGTTGCAATATATACTTTGTAAATAACTTGTGGTATTTATTTTCTTCTTGTTATTTGCCTGCATTGTATTTATTTTTTGGACAAATTTTGCTCTATTTTCATTGTTTGAAATGCATTACTTATTTGGCCAAAGAAGAGAGTTGAGGAGTGAGTTTGGACAGAAGAATCTTGGGGGGAGAAGATATCCAATTATTTTTCGTGCCCCAAACTACTACCTTTTGATGCTAATAGTCCTGTATTTGTGGATGGCCTATTAGTTTCTTCCAGTTGTTGGTTACTTTGAGCTTCAAATTCAAATGATTAAAAAGGAAAGTCAAGTTCTTCAATATCAGGTTGAATGGTCACATGCATGTGGGAAATTTCAGTTTTGGAATTTTAATGAGCAGATTTTGTCTTTGGGTTATAGCTTGGTATTCATTTGACAACCTATTTTCTGCATTTCTGTACCAGTTATGTAATTGGGATGAAACAATCATTGTAAATATTTTCTAAATTATGTTTCCCCGATTTAAGGGATATCAAATGTGCAAATATATTGGTGGATGCAAGTGGATCTGTCAAGCTTGCAGATTTTGGATTGGCCAAGGTATTCATTCTCTTCCATTTATGTTTCCTGGGTTTCTTTTATGTCTAGAATATTTTGATATCAGTTATTGATGTCTGAATGATGTTAAGTTTCTTATCATTTCAAATTTTCTGACTTCACTTTATGAATTTTTTTCAGGCAACCAAATTGAATGACGTCAAATCAATGAAGGGTACAGCATTCTGGATGGCCCCTGAGGTTTGCCTTCAATTACTTCTGACCAGAAATACTTTATAATGGATCTTCTGCCAAATCTATTAATAGAGTGTGTACATGGCTACAAACTTCAAATCATTTCCTTAACAGTAACTGGTTATGTTAGTAGCTAGATGCATGACTCTGATATTAGTCTCCGCTCACTCCTGTTTAGCTGTAAACTGTACACTTATTAAATGAAATTATATTGTCACAGTTAAAATTGTTTGCATTCGATGTGCTACTGGTCTAAAACCCTGAACCCAAGGAATTATTTGAACTCTATCAAAATAAGTTCCATAGCAACATTCGGTCATGTCACTTTTTGTCAATGAGATTATCAGAGAATGAAAAGTAGAATTTTTACGTTTTTCTTTTGCTTTGTCCCACTTTTTACATATGGCTTGATCAATGTAAACAGCTGGATGTAATTATTGATGGTGATAGTGATTATACATGTCTTGTTTCAAGAATTCATTGCCTTCCTATATATAGAAAGGAGCGTCCCTTTGCTTTTGAAACCTTAATACTTTCTTAAATTTTCTCATTTTTGGTGTTTCTTCCTTTGATTAACTAATAACTAGCTATCTATTTCTTAATCTGGAATATGCAGGTTGTGAAAGGAAAGAACAAGGGTTATGGGCTTCCAGCTGATATTTGGAGTCTGGGATGCACTGTACTGGAGATGTTAACAGGCCAACTTCCGTACTGTGATTTGGAATGGGTACGTGTCATTATTGCTATTTAACTCCCGTTACTAATGTTAGCTCACAGTAAGGGTGATCATGTCGCACATGATTTTGCCTTTTCTGTCTCAAGGGAGTGTTCTTCAGTTACAAATATTTTTTTTTTCTGTTTCATGTGCTCGCCTTCACATTTTTTTGACTTTTCTGTTTGGTAATTATTAAACTATTCAGGCTACCACTTTTGATCCAAATTATCAAGGTTCCTACCATTTATTTTGTAAATTAACTTAAAGTACTGATACACATACACTTAAATAGTAAAAAAACACCCAAAAGAGACCTAATGATGTGATTTATAATATATTATTTTACGATTTAATATTTAATAAAAGGAGAACTGGGCACAGAAAGTAGTTTTTAATGGATGTTTGTGTATCTTTTCCATTAATTTATGAATTTTGTCTGTTTGGTGTCCCGCGTTTTATATTAGGTAATATGTTGGTTTTGGTCATTATTAATATAACTCAAATTGCATTATTGCTGGCTTTGACGGTTGAGTTTTAATTAATCTCTTAAAACAACAGATGCAGGCATTATTTAGAATTGGGAAAGGTATTCCACCATCTATTCCTGACTCCCTTTCGGGAGATGCAACCGATTTTATCCTGCAGTGCCTTCAAGTTAATCCAAATGATCGTCCCACCGCTGCTCAACTTTTAAACCATTCATTTGTCCAAAGGCCACTTTCCCAGTCCTCTGGTTCTTCATTTCCACGTGTTCTTGGCCGGAAGAGTTAAATCATGCTATCTTCAACTATGAAGCATTATGGAGGTAAATGCGTACTATCTCATTTTGCCACGAATTTTCTGTTTTTATCATGGCACGTGAATTTATGCATAAAAATGCTGTTTTCATACCTGTCTATCCTTATAAGATTTCCATTCATTACTCAAATAACTTTGCATCCATTTGTGCAAATCATTGTAGTATCAGGTTGAATTTATCTGTCTCAGTGGCGTATTTGATTATTTTACTCTTCGATGACAGTTCTGTCCTTCATTGCATGTAACAGTTCCAATGTTCAGTCTGGAAGTTGCTGGGGTTCATCTAGGGTCCATGACTGCAGAAATCGTTCATTGGCTCGTGTTGTAGCATTCAGAGTTTGCTTGATTGTAACTAGTATCAATTTTTCAGCACGGCTTTGGATCTAACGCGTGACATGGCACACCAGAGAATCAAGTTATCGACTAGGAAATATCCTATCGGATAATTATGCTCAATGTGTTATCTAATTACTCTGATGATTTGTCCGTTGTAGCAAATGTGGAGGATCAACTTCCAGCTGAAAAAGCTAACCTTGCCTTCCCCTCATATTACATGACAGGCGAAAAAACTATAGGGCTTGCGTAACTCAGGAGCAATAGTATAGCAAGAATTGGAGATTTTATTTGTACATATTATTTATTTATTGTTATTAGCATGTCATTGTCTGTGTACATCTATATTCCATACTCTTTTTTTTGTTCCAAAATTGTGTACATCTATATTACCATTCCTTTTACGGGGCCTCTAAAATTTTGGTCTTTGGTCAAATGCTATTGGACAAACGAATGTTTATGGCATTTTCAATGCAAGAGTTACACTTAAGGTTAGGTTTCAAATATGAGACTTATAAAAAGTCTGCATTAAAACATGTTGAAATGCCATAAAATTAAGTCAAAAGAACAATATGAAAACACAAGTTCATAGAAAGTGCATATAAAAAATTATGAAGTATAAGTCTTAATAAGACTTTTGCATAGGAGCAAAAGTTGTATTGAGGTCTTAAAAATAATGTGATACAATGAAATTTACAAAAAAGTAAATTAAAACTTTATGCTATGTGATCCTTGTATTGAAGATGACTTTAGATTTGATTAGAACTCAGACGAACCCTTGTACTTCTACAATCTTTTATAGATATATTTGGTTCATAAACAATAAAATCTTTTCCTTAAATGAGTAACTGATTCAAGTGAAATTCGTTATTTATTCCGTTCTACTTGAGTTCAACTTAATGTTTTGATACATATATCGATTTTTGTTGTTGTTTATCGTTTACATCTATAATCTACAATAAAATATTTTACATTAAGATATTTTCTTTATCTACATGTGTTCAAGATACTTGAAATATAACTTACTTATCTTATAAATAATTTATTAATAGGTGAGTTGATGATCATACACGAGATAAAATTTAATAACTTGATTATTTTTATATTATATCTCTAGTATAATATAATCATAACAAAACTAGGAAAGGATAATTATTATATCATGTTTATATCACATTTACCTTAAAAATAAGGGCTCTGGACTGTATAATAACATTATCACTCAGTTTAATTTGAGTTTTTATTCGCTCGTGTAATTTACATCATGCTTCTATTTTCTTGTTATTTTATTAACTTAGGTGTCCAATTGTCATTTGCATGCAGACCTTCAATCCTTTTTTGTTATACTCTATCGATGTACTACTTTTTTCTCATTCCTATCCACCACTAGGCTTATAGATCTTAGAGCTTCTCCCTTTTTAACTATTTGACAGGAGAGCTCAATTTTCAGTAAAAATGTTTACTGGATCCTAGGAAAAAATTCTTAATAAGAAAGCTTTTTCTATGCTTCTAATAAGAAGTCAAACTATCTCGATTTCATCTAATAAGAAGTCAAACTATCTCAATTTCATCCAGCAATAAGATGAACACATCCTCGATTATGAAAGAGATATGCAAAGAAAGAAATTACTTAAAACATACATGTGGGTTTTACGTCCATGTGAAGAAGAAAAGAAACCAACAGTGTCAAAATAAATTTAAATTACCGAGTCAATCTGACCCACATGGGTTAGACTTAATTGAGTTGGAAATTAATTATAAATCAAATTGAACACTTAACTTACAGGAGTTGGAGTTAAACTAATATATAACCCATACATAATAAACTTTCATACTTGTTTTCATTCTAATTATTCATTATTTTTAAGTATGTAGATTGATACTTTAACATCTTTTAATATTAGAATTTTGTTCAGTAATATTGAAATAATTTAAATGTTTAATTTATTTACTCACATGTTATATAAGTTGTCATATTAATTTTCATTTATTATCTTTATAATACCACTTCTTAAATGTTATTAATGTTGCTATAGAAAAAGTGGGTGGAGTGAATATACTTTTATTATACTACAATGAATATATAAAATAAATTGAAAGAACAAAATATGTTTAGGCAAGCAACTAACCTATAGGGGTTAAGTTGAATTATTAAACTTTTCTTCGTGAAAAGGTGAATCTAATTTGGTTGATTTGTTTTTAGCTCAACTCGTGGTGAGCTGAGTTGACTTATTTTAACAATAGTAGATTTCACACTAAGATAATTCAAACTACAAAAAAATATATATTTATATTTTCATACAATAACAATGAGATATGAGTCAAACTCATGTAAGAGTTAACACCATCTTTAATCAAAAATCTCAAAGCAATAAATTAGGAATTTTCTTCTTTATATGATACTTAACTTTAATGTGAGATTTAAACTTATAGTTAAATAAATTTCTTAATGCATATTGCATGAAGTGAAACCACTAAACATTCATGTAGATATAAAAATAAATGAGAATAAACATATTTAATATATATGATATATTATGTCTATTTGACAAATCTAGCTCATAAGCTAGTTGGTGTGTATAATAAATTAGCTAATATGTTATAAATTAGTTGATACCGGTCATAAGCTAGCTTATATTTGACAAAACTAACTTTTAGCTTATAAGCTCCTAATAAGTTTGGAATTCTAAACTAATTTATTTTGGTTTAAAAGTATACTGTAAAACTTCTCATAAACTAGTTAATGAATGTAAAATAACTTAAAAAAACATAATTATATAAATTGTATTATATGAATAAAAATGTTGTTTTACCAAAAAAAATATTATTATATAATTTATATATTTTAAAATAATTAAATTTTTATTAAAAAATTTAATGTTTTATTTATTTCCATAAATTAATTTTTTATTCATTAATTTAAATTACTATTACATATATATAATTATATGATGAAACATTGGTTACTTGAATTTATAATATTAATTTTTTAACTATTAAAATTTTAAAAAAATATCCAACAAATACAAAAAAATACAATAATTAATTGTCTCTTTAAAATTAAGAACAGTAAAGAAAATTAAGAATAATAAGAAAAAATATTAAAATATGAAAGAGAATAACGAAAGAAAAAAAAAAGATATAAGTTAGAAGTTAGTTACACTACTTAACTTAATTAGCTTGTAACTCAGAAGTTTAAAATCTTAAAATAAATTATTTTAAATATATTTTGGATGGATCAAACTAGCTTATAAAGATGATAAACATACTTTTAAATATTTATATTTATATTTATGTATTGTTATAAATTATTTACTATAAATAATGATAATAATAATATTAATAAATTATTTCTTACTTTTCATAAATACTGACCAGAAAAGAATGAAAGAAGATGCATAAGAAATAAAGACGTTAATATACTGTCAATCAATTATTTCCTTCTTTGTTGTGCTTTAGAACAAAACTATTTCTCCTTCTATCATTAAAAATAAAGAGTTTAATTTAAATACACTAATACATATAACTATTAGACAAGTCCTATCAATTTTTCTTTTATGGGTTGATAGTGGTAACTTTGATTTTTTACTGTAATATCACAATTAAACTAATGAACAAACACTTGTTTATTAATGTGGTTCAAGCAAAGACAACAGCACTAGTGACAGTACAAAGAGTTAACGAATGGGCTTTTGGGGTAAAGTTAATGGGGTCAGATACATTGGGCAACGTGTTAACAAAAATTTCTTTTTCCAGTCCATATTTTCCTTCTGCACCACCATAGATATCAAAATCCATTAAAAATAATTTGAATTATATAATTTAAAAATTATTATTTTTTGGTATAAAAAAAACTTTTGAATTGTATTGTGCAGATGTCACTCTTTGATTATGTAATCTAGACAATTTTTTACTTCAAAATCTATTTTTTTTTTTACTTTTAGATTGTACAGTTCAACAATCATTCTTTACGTGATTTTTTTTTTTTAATTGCATAGGTATTTTTTACTGAGTGTTCATCCCTGATACAACACTTGAAGAAGGAGTGAAAGTGCTAACTGGGAATTTCTGTGGTGCAGAAAGAAATAACTCATGTTAACTAGCTCATGAGCCCACATCTTTTTCATTTTGATGAAGTTATAAAACGTGAACAAGTGAAAAGAATCCAGTCTTGTGTAGGTTAGGTGTTGCAGTACCGGCACACGTCACCTCTGCCAGCCTTTTTTATAATCGGATTTTAGAGAGCGTGAGCGCGAAGATCGGAACACTTCTCCGATTTCCTTCATTCCCACTGTTTCAACAAAACGACGCCTCTCTAACCGTTTCTCGGAGAATTCCGGTACCAGGTACTCATCCCTTCCGAATCGTTCCCTCTCGCGAGGGTTTTTCTCACTCTCTGTTCACCTGATCTCTCGTGCCTCCATTCCATCCTTTTCTCATTTTCTTTCATTTTTTGTTAAGCAATCTCCACAATGTTTATGCATCTTTATGTGCTTTTAGAATTTTTCCTTATGAGGCCTCGATTTATGAATTACACCTCACGATTCCGTTTCCGCACGCTGCTTAGCATAGTACAGATTCACGATCTTGAATTCCGCGAACGTGTTAAGATATTGACCTTTCTTTATAACTTTGTCTCTCATTTTAGTTCCGCATTTCGCAATAGTTACATAATTGTCTGTTTCCGTGCTGTTATTGAGATTTCCGCGCATGAATGTGTTTTTGAAAACTTAAATTGTACCGGTTAAGGTAAGAAATTAAATATAGTATGAATAATTCCAATAATTTGGAATTTGGATAGTTTCGTTTCGGTTCTTTGACTGATGTTACGTACTGTAAATTTCCATCCGGTTGTTGTTGTGTCATGTGTCTTATGTGCGTGAGGTGCATTGTTTCTCTCCAGAACCAAAATGCACTGTTAACTTATTGACAGATGTTATGAGTGTATTCTTTTTCAGATCCTGAAGTCTGCTCTCATGTTGTCTTGGTGATGATGATGTGCTTTTAGAAAAGAATATCGATGTTCTATGTTTCCATTTCACTGTGAAAATGGTGGATTACTAGTGTGCATCTGTCGGATGTGACATTATTTTAACCCAGTTAACTTCCTAAACTGAGGATTCTTGATAGTAAGATTTGTGAGAAATGTTATAAGTTGTGGTTGTGTCGCAGTTGCAGACACTTAAAAAAACCTTGATGTTATGGCGGTTGAAAACCATCTTTTAAACCTTGATTGTAGAAAGTGGTAACACACTGGAAAAATATATTGATATTGATGTTTTTTTTCCCCTTTTAATTTCTTTTTTATTTTTTGGATGCAATCTGGAAATTGAAAGTAGGATGCAGAACACGTGGCTTATGTTTTTCTACTGCTTGCTACCTAGTACTACATTGAGATGCATGCAATATCTACGTATTTTTTCTTTAATTAAATGTAGATGATATTTTAATAATTATTTCCATCAAGAGAGACTTCAAAATCCAAATCAAGAGGTTGGTTGTTTCATGCCAAATGAACTACCTTATTTCATCTCTTCTCTTTAAGTCCTATATCAGGTGTGACAGGAGACAACTTATGGCATAATTAGACCTTTGTTGATGTTTCTGGAAATAAAAAAGTTTTCATCAAAGTTGGCCTTTAATGTTTTGTGTTGTAGTTGTTTTAAGCCTGCATGTCAGATTATTATGATAACTCAACAAGCTCAACAATGAAACTTGTTGAGTTGAATACTTTTTTATTCTATTGTTTGTCATTTGGTATGCTTTGGATTGATTGATTTCCTTGTTTTAGTTTCAGAGGTACTAGTTTAAGTTTGGTTGTTTCACGGTGTGTTTGGTAGCAGTGATAGGGACTTTGACCAACAAGAAAGTTAAGGGAAACCTCATCAAGCAAAGTGTCATTTGGTTGAAGTTGTTGAGGAGTGGTACTATGATGGGGTCTTGGTATTATAGGATGCCTAATTCCCACATTTAGCTGTCTGAGTTGCTTTGGAGTATTTAAATGGTTTGTTCTCTTTCTTTAATGACTAGCTTATGAGGGTGGTTACCAGTGTGGTTGGCTGTTATCATGATGAAAGAAAAGAGAAAGACATGGAAGTGCCAAGAAATCAAGTGAGGTTGAAAAATGTGCATTGTTTGGTTTGGTGGAAACTAACAAGCAAACACTTTTGCAAACTAATAGGTTTAATAGAACAGGAAGCCTAAAAATAAAATAGATTTCTAGCAAACTAATAGGCCAGGCTTTGGTAGCCATACTTTGGCAGGGCCTTACTTGATCTGACTCTTTCTCTATGACAACAGGGATTTGCATTATATCTTTTTCAGAGGTTAAATTTTTAGGATTAATGTCAAAACTCGTAATCCATTAGTCCTGGTTTTTGTAATGATGGGTCCACATTCACAATTCATGATGTTCTTTTATAATTGAAGTCTTTGGCATTATTAGAGAATGGTCATGAATGTTAGTGTTAATAGAGGATATTTTTCTTAAAAATAATTTGTACTTTATGTTTCATTTATATCTTTTCCATTCACATAGTTTTTGGGGGGACCCTTTTGTTCAATGATTAGCATCTAGTTAAGAATCATTAATTGGTTACACATAGTGTGATACTGATGTTTGGAGATCTTGATCAGTTTGTGACTACTAAAATTGTGTTGTGGGTCATAAGGAAACCCTATTCTTATGTGAATGAGCATTAGACGTATTACATGTATTGTTACTTACTCAATTTAAATGAAATTTTGAAACAGTTATCAAGTGCTGCAAATAAAGGATATTTGGAATCATAATATAGAAAATGAAGAGTGCCATAAAGTGTCCAGTAATTTTGTATGTGCTGATTTACCTTGATATCTGCATAAACTTTCTGTAAAGGTTATTCATATAATTTTTGTTAGCTTGAGAAACAAGGAGATGGGTTTAGAAGGGATGAAAAAATGTAGATTCTCTTTCATGGTAGTTAAAGTTGGGATTTAAATCATCAAATCACTCGGTTTTACCATTTTAATCACACCCAGCTGTTCAAATCATAGGTAAATTCTTTATTGAGGGAAATCCCTCTGACATCCTGATTTAAATGCCATAATCAGTAAAATGCATCAATTTTACGATTATCCCAGTGGCTCATTTTCTCCCGACCCGATTTCTTATTTCTTATTTGTGACACACCCAACACCGTTGCTCTTTTTGTTTGATTTGGTGGTTTGTCTTCCTCCATTGTTAATCTGCTTGAACTTCTATTTGGATTATGAAGTTGATGGAATTGAAAATGGGGATGTAAATGGTGGATCCCTGTGATTGTGATGCGTGGATCCCTGTGATTGTGATGCGTGGATCCTTGTGATTATAATGCGATACGTTTTCTAGATCAGACATCTAGATTCTAAGATTAGAGTAGTTCTGTTTTCGTTGCGTTGTGATTATATTGTTGAGATTATAATGTGATACGTTTTGTGTTTTGGAATTTTTTGTTAAGTTTGTTACTACTTAATGCGTTATGATATGACTTTTGAATTTAATGCTATAGAATGTGGACTATTAATTTTGTAAAAATCCATCCATTCAATATGCAATTTTTACCACTCTTCCCGATTTAAAGTGAAATTGCTATTTTAACGACATTGTTTTCTATCATTCCTCTCCTAGTAAATGATGTATCTACCGAATACAGTTTTCTCTGTATTCATTTCTATGATGCTCGTGTTATGCATTTTATATTGTTACTCATTTGGTGTATTCCAATAACAAAATGGCAACTTGGATGCATAAAATCAGGACGTTAAATGAAAAGAAGTATGTCATGTCTGATCTGAATGAAATTTAATGGGAAAATGGGACATAAAGGTGGACGGAATTGAATATATTAGATCAAGGATGATGTCTCTTAGCATTTAAGAAAGATGAGAAGGCAAGCCATAACTTTTAATACCCAATAGTAATTAATTTCACTAACGTTGTCTTTGTATATCACTATATATATATATAATTATTTTCCATCATGATAACTATGATTCGTAAGTTTTTTTTTTTTCTCATGTGACTATTCAACTATTTAAATAAAAATATAATAAAAATTATATTGATCCAATAAGACTATATTATTTCTTTCTTCTTTAAAGACTTTCAATACCAGATCATAAAGACATCTTTATAATTATTTTCCTTCTTTCTCTTTTCTTCTGTATTTTGTTTTTCCTCAACTTATTCTTTTTTATTTCTTTTTCTCTCAACTCATTCTCTTTAATTTCCTTTTTTTTTTATTTATTTTCTTTGATTTCTTTTTCTCTATTTCTTCTCTTCAGTTTTTTTTTATTTTACTAATTTTTTTTACTAGTTTTCTACTTTTCTTTTTCTCCATCCCTTTCTCTCATCACAATTATA